>Ga0209491_10001599_pt1 | contig 43228 bp, 18 predicted proteins | sample BON02_FD_187213 | JGI IMG/M metagenome (GOLD analysis project Ga0209491, IMG submission 187213) | Freshwater microbial communities from Lake Bonney liftoff mats and glacier meltwater in Antarctica - BON-02 (SPAdes) (version 2) | ecosystem: Environmental > Aquatic > Freshwater > Ice > Glacier...
GAATGTCAGTAGCTGATAATACTTGTAACAATTGCGATCATTCTTCGTGTAATCCTGGATTTTATCTTACTCGTTGCACTGAAAATCCGTTGTCCGACACAAGCAGTTGCACCGAATGTAGAAGTATCACCTGTGGCAGTGGACAATACTGGAAACAATGCGTTGTTGGACAGCAACAACACACGTGTCAAACGTGTACCACCACTCAGAATTGCGGTGTTGGTTCTTTCAGGCCAGCGTGCACTGGAATACAAATCGCAGACATACAATGTTCAGTATGTACTAATACTATCACATGTTCCGTCGGACAGTATAGAATACCTTGCAATGGAAATGGCCAAAGTGCTTCAACATGCACAAGTTGCCCACCACTGACCACTTCACCAGAAGGGTCCACAAGTATCACAGATTGTACGTGTATGGCCGATTACGTTCTACATAATGGAGGGACTACTTGCACGCGATGTGGTGCGAATCCACACGCTGTGGGCACAGTGAAAGTTGGAACCCAATGCCAACTTTGCGGGGCGGGGAAATTTAGAACTTCTTTAACCGATGGCACGTGCACAGCATGTCCAGCAGGGAAATTCAAGGTTTTGGGTGATGCGGAGTGTTCCAGTTGTATAGCTGGAAAATATTCATCCAGTACTGGAGCGGAGAGTGCAGGTACGTGTACGTCGTGCAAGGCAGGACAATTTTCTGCGCAGGTGGCGGCTACGAGCAACACCTGTTCAAATTGCTTAACAGGAACATTCAGTGTAAGTGCCGCTGCTAGCATATGCTCACAATGTTCTGCTGGTTATGCCCAGCCAACGGCGGGCTCGATACATTGCAATACTGCGTGTTTACCTGGCACAAGATCGTCTGCAGGAGCTGCGAATTGTGCCAACTGTAATGCAGGTACATTTCAAGAATTTTCTGCACAAAGTACTTGTACTCCCTGTACAGCAGGAAAAATTTCAGCTGCTGCCGGAGCACGTGCTTGCACTCAATGTCCGGCGGGTAGCGTTTCCGCCCAAAGCTCGATGTCAACGTGTACGACGTGCACAGGAGCACACTATGTTGCTGAGGCGGGGGCGTCCGTTTGTCGTTTGTGCGATGCGGGATCTGCTCGCGTAAGTTCCAGCGTGTGCACGCAGTGCAGTCCCGGGACGTATGTAAGTGTTCCTGGCACCAGTGCGTGCATCACATGTCTTGCTGTATCAACAACCTTGTACACATTGGGAGTTGCTGTCGCATATGGAAGTGCGCGGTGTCGGCCGTGTCCGTGGTACGAATATTGGGGAAACGCCTCGTCTTGCCGACGATGTAATCCTGGGCAATATCTTGATCGCACTATTTCTCTGCCAGTATGCAAACCTTGTAATGTCATAGATCGTCACTATTGTGAAAACATCCAGACCGAAATGCAAGCTTTGCAATATCCACAGTCATACTCTTCAAATTTCAACCAAATTTGCAAAAACAACTTTCATGTCCACAAAACTCAGTTGTGTGGCGGATGTGGATGCGGTCTATTTCGTCCAGACTTATCGAATTTGACACAAGACACGTGCTCACAACCTCGTGGCAATCCTCGCTCCTACCTCAATGGTCACACCCGTTCTTGTCAAGAATGTCCATTGAATAAGCATATCAATCGAAACGTTTTGAATCGTTCCTGTGACACTGCAATACATATTGAACACGCGCAGTGGAATGAAGCACGGACTGATTATGAGTGTGTACCAGGATATCAGCGCACCCTGTTGTCATCGACACAGACTGCGTGTGAACCGTGTCCTTCTGGCACGTACAAAGATACAGCACAAGAGCTTTTCTGCAGAGTGTGTCCTGGAAACACAATTACCCGCCATCCAGGTTCGATCAGCCTCCAAGACTGTGCCTTCTGTTCTGCTGGACAGCGCCTGGTGCAGATGCAGAGTACTGGAGATTTCCGATGTGAGTCGTGTGCACTCTGCACTGTGACGCGCGACGCCATACACATGGAACGGACGTGTTCACCGTGCACTTTGTACGAATATGACGCCAAGATTGTTGGACATGCTGCCACATGTATATTAAAACACTGTGTCAAGACGGTTCGATCCGGCACATATTCCAATCCTACTCGTCTATACAATGGGGATCCCCAATTCGCGTATATTGCACCTACCACCTCTCAGGACGATACAACAAAGTGGGCCGATGGGGTTCTCCTCATGTTTGTCACAATGGCACAATGGAACCGTGAAATCCGAAAACAAGACATTGTAGGGGGAGACAACAGTGATTTTCTGGATCGATTGAATTCGTTTGCAACTAATTTTCAACGGTACTCACTCATTTCTCTCAACCCTCCCGCCGTGGTTGAGAGCTTCAGGGTAATGAGGCAACAGGGCACACCTATTCATGTCAGCTTCCAAGATCTCTTCTTCCGAGTTCTCACTGACATGATGAATGCCAGTATTAGCATTAATCTTGTGAGTGGATTTGACACTCAGAATTACGTCAGTCATTGGACTGCAGCAAAGCAGAGAGAATTCACCAACCGTGTACAAGTAATGTTACAAATATACTCCTCTCTCGATATACAGCGTCTCCAGCACGAGACAAACATTCAATCAGTGCGCGATTTTCAGTTTACTTCTCCACAGAAAATATTGTTATTGTCACATAATGCGACTGGCACCAAGTCAACGACCCTACAGTTTAATGCTCCAGCGCTTGGGGAAGAATTCCATCTCTGGACAGAAATATCTTTTCGCGGCACCATGTTAACTGCATCGATGTGCAAAAGTCAAAGTTTCAATCAAGATTGCGTCCATATGTTTGTTGCCGGCAGCAATGTTCTACATTTCAATCATACACACCGATTTCTACGTTTCATTGATCTCTCAATCGTCTTTCTGGAAGACATTCATTTTTCGGTGTTGGCCGCAAACGGAGCAAATTCGCTCAAGTTCCATATGTCGAATGCGATTTCCGAGTATGTCCGTCCTGATACCACTCCTGATGTCATGTTTGCCATATTGGATTGGCGACAACAGGCTGCCGTGTATCGCGCATGTGAACAAGACGAAAGTATCAGTAAACATGCCACAATAACCGACCCATGGGTATTTACACGTATCAGGACCGCGTTTCACAGCAAAATGTGCAGTAGTCTGGATTACGCCAAAGTGTAAAGTGTGTGTTTCTCGAACATATATATGAAACACTAGCATACACAATTACAGTTCTGTCACGGTTTTATAGACTTTGTACGCTTCAATTACAGGTGCACGAGGCGTGGCTTTGAACATGGGGTTTCATAACCATCTGCACGCAAAAACTACCGAGAAACACGAAATCGCACCACATGTGTATCCCTTCATAGCAGTGCTAGGTCTGGTAGGAATGATTTTCACCATTATTGGCAATATTATGCAGACCAAGGAGATGTATCCGTCGTATCTACAATCTAACGAAGGGGCCGTATTTCACGTTCCTGTTTCGTTTTTTTTCTCCATTTTCAGTGATTTATGCCTGGTACTGTATGGAATATTGAGTCAGGATATCATCATTATTCTGTATGGGGTTCTGAACAGTGCTATTATCCTGTTGACCATGGTTTATATTCGCCGAAAACACATTCAAAACGAATCGATTTTTGCGGCCGCCCAGACAGGAAAACAAGCTGTCTCCTTGAGCATGCCACCAAACAAGGAAGTATTCAGAACGGTCAGATTTTGATGTGTGATGGCGTGTAATGAACACTGCTTGTCTTCCTGTATGAAATGCATATCCAAATATACATTGGTATATAAATGTAAGAGGTCCTTCGAACACGCTTGGCGTTAGAGGAAACACATGCCGTCACAGGGACCGAATCCAGCGGTAACAGCCAAACGTCAAATCGGCAAAGTACCATTGCCTTTCAATTTGGCGCGACCGCGACTACCACGCGATCTCTACAAGCGAAATATCGGGAAAAGTGCCGTGTCAAGAAAAGGTCCCGGGCCCTGAGGATTTGCGAAGTACATCATGTTTTCAGTAAGGAAAGAGGCACGTGGGGTAAGAGTTTATTTAATCAATAAATATTTCAACAATGTGCTATGAATTGGGTCAATTTGAACAAATAGCAATGAAAACTACTTTCGCTTGCGTACGACGCAGGATACTGGTGGTGTGGTAGACTTGGTCGGCGGCAAGACAAGAACGGGTGAAATAATCCAGTCGTCACTGCTATCGGGACTCTCCATACACGTACATATTTTTGTACTGGTAAAATTACAATTTGCAGCAATATTATGGGCAAGTCGTGCACTGTGTGTGGTGTGATGCTTCCTGTCGGCATTAACAGCAGACAGTGTCTGAAGAGTGCAAGTATTTTCTTCACCATTGTAACAATGTAGAGTGTTTTCTTTGGTGGTTTTTATGCTCATTTTAATTATGTTTTCGCCGTCCGTGACAATTTTGGGTTGAATCCCAAAGCATTTTGACAGCACCAGCTCGAGTGGAAGAATCTGTTTGAGACCGGAAATTTTGGGCATGTAAACATGACCGTCGTAGCTGATTCCGTCACTTGAAATGTACACGAGAGAAATCACCAAATTCTTCATTTTTTCGTTTTGTTCGTTAAAAATAAATTGCCGGGGCAGCTGAATGGAGCTGAGCAAAGACACAATGATGCGCTGTAATTTCAGAAAGTGTCTTGGCGGGGGTATGTCGGCATCATCAACAGGACGGCGATACGAAGCAACACTGAACATGCACGCCTCCATTCCACTCACAATGTTGCACTGAGCAAACGAGTTTTTAGAACGCGAAACGTGTGCGGTGAAGACACTGGCAATCTTCCGATTGAAGCGAATTTTCTCGGTATCCCGGGCGCAGCGTGCCTGTTTTGAAAAAAAAAGCAGGTGGATGACATTTGTTGTAATGTTGTCGAGCACTTCGATTTTATGCTGAAGTGATGGATTTTTGTGTTTGTGTGCATGCGTGTCCATCTGCATTGTGAAGTATCCCGCATTATAATCGGCAATGGAGGTTTCGGGGTCGAAAAAGGATGTATTAGTGGCAACTATCCCAGTGTAAGTACACACGAGACTTGTGTCATCCTGTTGTTCCATGGCACATGGCACAATGTTATTAGATGAGCTGCACAGATGCACCACGCCGCATGCGATGCACCCCACACATTCACTATTAATGCTTTTCCAAACATGTACATGTCCACTGTACATGGGTGGAAACAGGAAAGTAAGGTGCCATCGCATCCACCAATCATCGATCTGACGCCGCGTAACAGCACCCACCGCATTTTTTACAAGCATTTTTTTGTACGGCAAAGCAATGGAACAGAGTGTACACACCCGTCTTCACGCTGCCACCGCGTGTGTGCTGTGATGTCTTTTATCTTTTTTCCATTTTTCGGTTTCCCGGTTCCTTTATGCTGCATGTCGGGGTCGTCCTTACGGAGACAGAAAATTGCAAAAATAAAATACCAAAAATAGTACATGTGCGCCAATTCGTGGTGAAATAGTGAGGGACTCGGGGTATATCAACAATGTAACCTGGGCGACACGTGTACATGCGGTTGTAATGCAAACCGAGAGCCCGCAGAAGATGGCGTCCCAAAGTGATGCCACTCGTACAATCAGTCTGACGACACCACATCAAATCACTTGGGATAATATATATGTTACATGTCTGGCCAACACGGAAATTAGAAACATGCTATTGCGCATGTTCCGTGATGTGTATGTGCATGATGACAGTCAAGAAAATTCCACTCCTTGTATCATTGATATAATGAGTCAGGTTCGGCTCAAAACCAGTCTGAAGATAGTCAAAATTGAGTTATGTCAGCGGGTGCGCTCGGAAGAGTACAACTTTCTGTTCGGCATACGCCATGAGCACGAGGACGAACTTATGGACTATATATCTGACAAAAATCAGCATGAACACGAATGCAAAATAACTGGCAATACTGATGCAGTGCTTACACTGTACACCGATAAGTTTAGCATGGAGATGGCGAACAATACATGCCAGCTTTCGTCACCACAGGTATTGAAAGCTTTTTCCCACATTGTTGATGCCATGGCCGCCGCACCAAATCCGGGCATCTGCAATACATTTGCCATGGTTGCTCTGGAAGTAAGTACGCAGGATGTAAGAGAGTGTCAAACCGCCAACAGTGCCCAATATGCACGAAACCGCCAAGAATTCCACATTGTGAATTTTGACAGCATAATGCCCAGGCTATCTCTCGAGATTCAGCAGCGTGGTCCGGTGAACACAATGGCGATGTACATGTATGGACCGTTCCCGAGTACTGAAACTGAAAAAAGTAGTGAAACTGAAAAAGTTTGTCACCAATAAAGTTTTTTTTCTGCGAAAATGAACCTGTACCTGTTTTTTCCGGTCCGACGTGTCGAAAATCGAAATCTAGAGGGTTTTCGTACGTTTGCAAGTCATTTTCATGATAAAGAGCATGACAGATATTCTTGTTAGTACAAACGTATTTGAGATTTTTCTCCAACATACAAGTACCATCGAAATATCTGCCAACATCTAAATATCTCGGATGCTTCTATGAATAAATTTTGTTCACCTCGAGACTTTATTTGATCACCTCGAAACCTCACGAGCAATACCCCGAATCAGCACGAGCATGGATTCAACTTATGTCTCCTGCTTGCTGAACAATGGACATTCACCCATTTTCGATGCGCAGCACAGCTATCAGCTCAACAAGCATATCATGTTGGCCGCGGAATTGGAGACACTTCACATGCAGATCGAAGATGTGGCCGATCAGCGTCGTTTTGACAAAAGGCTCGTCGAGCTTGGCTTTCCGGCGGTCACTGCTACGACTGCACATGCCAACGTTTACATCCCACAAAATCTGTGCGTTCCTGTGCTGAAATATTCTTCAAGGAAAATGGCATTCCAAGAAGATCTCTTCTGGCTGGCGCCACCCGATTCGTCCTCCACGGTGGGTTGTTTATGCTAGGCATTAATTTTGTGCAGACAAGCGATTGAGAAAGCAAAGCCATCCGAGTGCAGGCCGCAAAAAAACTGCATCCGTGCTTTTCGTTTCTTTATTGCAGAGTATTTTGCAAGCGTGTGTGTGGCAAACAAGTATATGATTCTGTACCCTAACACTAACTCGTGCTGGTTTGTGCAGACAAATGCGGCGGGCGCAGGCAAAACGACTGTTATTTCACCCGAAGAAGATGCGGTCATAGCCTTCTTGACCACAGAGTTGTTAGCACACGGGGTTGGTTCTTCCATGAAGAAAAAGACAACGACTTCGCGGCTTCAGACTACCACCTGCAGTGTTATCACAACAAGTTTTTCGGCGGCTGACAAACTCTTTCAAGCACAGAAAAAATCCGGGCAGATCGACGAGCATGGTGTGAATGATAGTGGTCGTTTTCAACACGCCAATATGAAGTTGACGACCGAGCAGGTTGTCCACATCTATGAGCACAAACGTGAGAGTCGTGGAATGGCTGCGCGCCTGGCTAGCGAGTATGGCGTGCGCCCGAAAACAATTCGTGACATTTGGACGCATCGCACCCACGGGAGTGTCACCTCGGCAATTGGTTGCATTCCTTGATCATATGGTGTGTTGCTTGATGATAGGGTGGTGGTGGGTTGTGTGAAGATGGTAGACACACGGCGAAAGCCAGCAACACAATACAAAAAGCAACTCACAGCATGGATGGTCTGAGTATTCCGACTGGAGTCAGGAAATGGTCAGGCAAAGAGAGATTTTCATTTATTAAAATCATTGTCATGTTTTAAAATATCAGAATATGTCCACGCATGCTGCTCAGTGGTATTTTTCGCATAATCGTCTGAAATTTTCTCTATTCTTCTCCACTTGGTGTGATGTGTAGGAGGAGTCCACGCCCATTTTTATGTGCTGAAGAAGTATGGCTTCGTGCTCCATGAAAAGCCGACTGCGAACAAATGCACCTTCACATTTTCATTAGTTTTAAACGCGGCTGGTCGTTTTTCAGCCCGGTTCTAATTCGTACATCGATTTTCGTAAAGTGAATCAAATCAGCAACCAGCATGCAAATGGTATATATGTAGAGAAGACTCGAGTTGTTGCAGCCCCAATATGGTGACACCTGATGGAACAGAGACACTTCTCTGTACAGTCTGTGCGATATATGTGGTGTTCTATCTCTTATCAGGATTTGTGAACCTGTTGACACTCACGCTAACAATGCCGGTGTATATATTCTTTAATAAGAACAAGTGCAAAGCAACAGATGCGCCAAATAACCCCATTGTGGCGTTTGTGGTAGACGTTGTGGTGCGTGTTATGGAATCATTGTCCGGCTACATCATCACCCTCGTCGTGATGGTAGTGCGGTCAACATATGTCTTGCTACCAGTTCTTGTGTTTATCGTTCTCATGAGTATTCTCAATGCCAATCTGGACACGGCAATGCCAATTCTGGTGATGGCATACAATCGTTTTGTGGTTCAGACCAACGGCATTGCTATGTTGCGGCGAATGGCTTGGATTTTGAAAATCACTTTTGAAATTTTCACTCCTCTGTATAACTGGAGCATAGAGACCATTGCAAATAGCTACAGAGACATTTTGACACTGCTCATTGATAACGATCGCAACCGCAGTCAAATTATGACCATTGTGCAGGAAATAGGCGGTTTGCTTATCACCCTTACGCGCTCGGTGGTATCCTGGATGTTTATCAATTTTAATGAGTGTAAACAGGAAAGTATTTTGCAAGATCTCCTTGAGATGCAACGAAATCCCTCGCTAACAAGTGGTCTCGAGCACCGTTGTTTCGACTTGGATTATCTCGATTTGGACCTGGCACCCGCCGTGATGATTAGTCAGAAAATTGCCACGACTACTCACTCGTTGTCCTTGTCACTGTGCCCGTCCTTGGCATCCATAAGTGCGCTTCTTCTCTATCCGCTCTACGACCGACATATGAGCCGCATTGTGCAGAATTCACTCAATCTGGTCCTCGGCGTATACTACACAGCACAGGTCACGCAAGTTCGATGTCGGTGTGCCTTTGCCCTGTCACTGTCTACGACTCTGTGTGCACCCGACCTCTATCCAATGTTTCGTTATATGGAGCGAATTGTCGAGAGTTTGGGACTCTTGATAGACAATTGGCTGAACATCGGACACATGATGCTTCTGTCTTTTTTCCTGGACCGCGACGCCGACGTGGTAGACCGATGTAGTGTGCAAGCTCATAGCGTGAGTTCGCTCATGCAGGACGACGTCTTTGATAGCATGCCAACACGCCTTGTATCTTGCACGGCATCTCTCATGGCGGTTACGGACGGTAAAAATGTCATCTACATGAGCAAGAATGAAAAGAAGGAACCTATTCGCATGCTCGACGCCTTTCGTGATACCATAGATGTTGGGAACGGCGTTGCTGCCATTGACTTTGCCTCGTCGCTCTTGGAGACGGACCAGAATGGAGACACAAGAACCGGAATCTTAGGATGTAAATGTGTAGATGGCGAAAAGGGGGGGGCCGGAGTGTCGTTGACCTGCAATGTTGCTCTATTTCCTGCCTTTTTCGACCCTGCACAACAGCTGCAAACATCGGAGACGCAAATCCCATTAGTATTCGAACGGGGCACAAGCGGTCGTCTTCTCACATGCCGCTATCTACGAATATCTGTGCAATCAGTGCGCTTTCCCGCCCAGGTTTTCGACGTCTCCAAGCAGAGTAGCACTGGTGCAGCATCCTACAATCACGATACGTACAGCGAATGCATGGCAGACCCACGCAAGTGCAACTCAGTGGACGCTGTCGTGTATGTAATGCCACTTTGTCCCATGTATTCCGCCCTGGAGAGTGCTGATGCTGCTGCTGAACCCACAGAGTGCATACGCGACTCGAAGTACCAAACATGTTTCCCATATTGTGTTGCGCTGCATCGAAAGGGGGCAGGTAACACTCCAATGATGTTGCACAATAAGCGGTCTCTCACAGACGGCATATATATGGCCAAAACTCGGGTTCCAATGCCAGCTGGCACGCCTGTCGCAACTGGCGCACCGGATTTCGGTAATACTCTTGGAGCACCTCGGACCGAGCTTGTCACACAAACTTGTCTGATCTCGTCGGAATTTCAGCGTGTCACAGATTTGACGTCGACATACTGCATTACGCAGTCTTCTAGTACTGCTGGCATGCCGTCTTTTTCCGACACAGAAAGTTCAATGCAGCTGCCTGTTGCCACGTGCACTGACACACATTCGGTGTGCCCAGACGACGCCTCGAGTGGAACTGCGCTGACTTTTTTGCAGCGGGCGACGGTGCTACACGCTTCACAGCCCTTTATTTTCGCAGGAGACATGATTCTTGTACAACATTGTGTACTCGACGAAACTGTTTGTCTCATGAGCACTTCGCTCTTCCGAATCACCTCCGACATCCACGCACAATACAGCATCATTAATAAAATGGCGAAGATTCCCTCCATCCGCAGCAGCGACGCCAGTAAGCCATCGCAGCACGGTGGCATCATTATCCCGGGCGAAACCAATGACGTTGTTATGAAAAGAAATCCAGCCGCACAGACTCGCACCGGTATTGTTTATGGTGTCAATCCAAATCCGCTCCCTTTCCGATGTCTGCTACGGGGATGTGTTCTGTGGACCAGAATCACCGGATGCACGGAAGTTGCCTGTACGAATTGTTACATCAAACCACAGGTCTTTTTCACCCAGCCCATGTACAAGTGCCGGGGTGACAAAAGCAACACGGTGCGTGACGTGAATTCACAGAACGTTCGCGCATGCGAGTTTGACACCACCACGGAAATCAAATTCGATAATAACGACCGCTTCTGGTCCGTAGAAGACGACTGTCAACAGACCAACAGCGGTGCCGCCGTCAATCTGTACATTGAGGACATTGTTTATATGGATGACTTGAACGTTGTCATTTCTGTGCGCCGAGGTCCAGTCGAGGAGTTTCTCTGGTTAGTGGGACTCAACAGCTCAGCTTGGCCAGAGGATCGACCCAAGAAGTCTCGCACTATTCACTATTTCCTCAACATGGAGACACTACAAATCCGCATCAACACACAATGGACACATAGCTCCTCTGATATTTCGAATGGCCAGTACAGCATCATGTGTCACACCGATAACATGGTCCCAGCCGTGGGCACTTTTGTCGCATCTAGCTTTACTGGTGCGTGTTTGTACGTGTGATCTTGTGTTTGCATGTGTACGTGTGTGACGAGACTCTGACAACAGATGCTCTGTGTGTGGTTGTGTGTGGCAAACAGTTGGATTGAAATTGACATCGATTTTTCTGAATTCGTATGTCATGAACCTGTACGGCATTTTGGAGGGCATGATTTCAAATACACCCTTGTGTGAAGGGCGGGGGCTGAATCATTATGCCTTGGATAATTGCAATGCTCATCCTTTATCGATGCGCCCGGTGTACGAACAACTTGTCAAAGTGCACCGACAGTTGGACCAAGTGATAGCCAAATCGGTGGCGTACATGGGAATTGTGTTTGGATTGGATCAGAGCACCCAGCAATTGACATATAATTCGCTCTTGGCGTTTGCATTGGGTCCCTTTGCCCAAAGCAGTGCTTACCTCAATACTCTTAAGATTGGCGGAGATGCTGAATACATCCAAAAGATTGCGGAATCTTTCCAAAGTCTGGCCGAAGAAGGTGTGACAGGCGCAGGTGCTTTTGTTGGAGGATCGGTACAGGCCGTGTTTGCCAGCATGCATGGAATGTTCTTTTTGTATGACGAAATCTTTTTGAAATACGTGACCACTCTGATCAGAAACAAGCATTATCAGGACAAGTACAACATGGATGCGGCTTTTTTTGCGTTCAGTAATCGCATTTTCGATTCCATTGCACTTGGCTCTATGAAGAACATTCTAGTGGCACCCCAGTACCGGGTCTGTCAGACGTTTTCACAACTCTCAACAGATACACAGTCCGCGTTGGGCAAAACTGTTTTCCATACGTGTGTCGCAGTGACGGAAGTGTTTTACGCCGCAATGCAGATTGTTTCTTCAACCATTACACTCTCCGCTGTCTCCGACTGCATCTGCAATATCAATCAACTCGATCGGAACTTTGTCGACAAGTACGAGGAAAGGTGTCGCTACAAGATGCCAGACTCCTTGCATCCTCAGCTCGTGGAGTACATGTTGACTCGGAAGCAGCGTCAGAGCGTGAGTGTGTGCGCCACGCTCGTCAACAATTTTAAGAACGTCCTTTTGAAAATTCCATCCGAAGCAAAGACACATATCAATCTGGCGCTTGTGCACGCAGTCGATGTTCCGGTGCAATTGATGAACTTTATGAAAATCGATGGCTTGCAAGCAGATTCGTGCACACAGTATGCGGCAAATCTCGACGTGATGACAATCATTCCACGACCCGTCAGTGCCTTTAAAAAATGCGCTTTTGTTCCGAGCTGCCGTTCGAAGTGTCAGGAAGAAATCGACTGGTTCTACGCGAAAAAATTCGACATCGCAACTCCGAACGTGAATCCTATTAATTCAGCCCTGATGGCATTCGTGCCTGCATGGGTGTCGACAATTGAAAATCTCGACGAGCAATTCGTGCCCATTGCCGTCCAGGATTATGGGCATCGAGAGGCCTGTGACCATTATATTGTCGTGATTGGACGTCCTGTCAATCACGAATCGGTTCTTGACGCCCCGTGGACCATGTATATTTTCTGCTATCTACACCAAACCTCTTCACTCGCAATCATGTCCAAGATATTGCTGCCACCTACGCAACACTTTGTACTGGGCCGGACCGAGCTTGCCGACAAACAGATGTCCGACACTGGCAACGCTCGTTTCAAGCTAGTCTCTGAACTTATTTTACCTCCGCTTGACGATATCAACGATCGAGGTACCATCCTGATGGTGCTGTGGGACGAAACGCGCGCCGAAGCTGGAACAGATGCGCGTTCCGATACGGATAGCAACCATAATGCGATTTTCGAAGTGCATGTGGACTCCACTGATACAGTGCGCGCATCTTGGGTGCTTCGCAGTCGACTCGTGGACAATGACGGTGCATGTGCGAATCTTCATGCTTCTGTGATGGCCAGCTGTGGAGGTCGCATCAGCGATATCTCCTTGTACAACTTTGTCAACACTGGCTTGGATTCAGCAACGCTGAAAAAGATTGTCGTGCTTCCAAAAAGCCAGCCGGCTCTTGACAGTTTTGCCACCGACCGGCGACCCGTGGTATACACAGTTCTTGGACTTTTGCAAGTCTTTGTTGAATACACAGTCCTCGGCGAAGAGGGTCCCGCTACCATGTGCACCGTGGATCTCGAGTTGACGCTCTCACGGTATCGCAGCATTGCCAACAGACAAAGAGGCATGGTTGAACGATCCTCGAGCTGCGTGGTGCACCATCCAGTGCGTGATGCTGTGCAGGAAAAAAACCTGACGGTGTATTCGCTGCTCCAGGATCGCATTTTGCAGAAGAAAGAATTGCTCTTCAGTTCCACCACCAAGAACACGGTCTTGCTCCTATCAACCAGCAACCGTAAAATCCAACAACTACATGCCTTAATAGATTCCAGTATGGGAACGCCGAGGTTGATCTTCACCGTCGGGCGCGAGGATAACATTATGTTGGATCCTCTTTTCATCGGCAACAACAAACAGAGATATACCGAATACAGCCGCTTTGACTACAACACCATTGGCGCCTTCATTGGTACACAGTTCCACGATGCCGCATATACGCTTCAAAATCGTGATCTCCCTGAGAATCGTATGATCTACACGGTTAAGGAAAGTACCATGGGAATGACGTCGCAAATCGATGGCTTTATCCGTGAATACACCATCTCGCTGCCGTCTGCAGCTGACATGGCGACCTTCAAAAACAGTCTTGCGACCAACGTCCCAATGTTGAATCTTGCTGTGTCGAGTGACGTCGCATCATTGCGTTTTCAGATGGATGCGGGTTCTGGCATTGCACAGACTCTCAAGATTTCCGTTGCGGAAGTGTGCGACTACATGAATTGCAAAGCATGTCGCACACGCCGATTGAAAGCAGCGTGTGAGGCAGCTCAGCGTTGTGCAATCGTCAACTGTGTGGGCACAGTACTGAATCCCAACAATGTATTGTGTGTAGCGGGAAGTCTCGTCAAGGAAGTGCTTGAGGTATACACTTCAAATGTAGATGCCATGTGGTTTGGTATGGTCGAAATCGCCATGTCCATTTTGAAGCTCGCCAAAGTCAGTGGAAGCAAAGACGTAATTCTGCTGGAGAGTGTTTCGAATGTGTTTACGATTGCAGTCTGTGAGACTAAGGACATTTACGCTACACTTTCGGCTGTTGTTCCCTCGTTCGTATTCTCCGTCTATGTGGCCATTGCAGGCAAAAAACAACAGAATTCAATCCTCGACATCCAAAATCCAGGAGGCGGTGAAGTGCGACAGATTTTTTCTCCTGGCACACAGTTACGAAATGTGGCCACGGTCTCTTCTATCACCCAGACTGTGTACCAATTTGCGCTCATATTTTTACATCTAGGCGACGCTACTTCCAAACTGATGCTGTGCACGATGGACAAATTTGCCGAATTCTCTGGAGGCTACATCGACGTGCTGGATCACGACGCCGAGCTGGGCAAGCCGGGAGGTTCGATTGATTATTGCATGGCACGATTGGGGGCACCTTCAGGAGTGCGTGCATTCTCCGACGCACAGATGATCAACGATCGTGTTGCTATTGGCGCCGTCGACAACAACATTGTTCAAGTGTCTGTTGCTGGACGCAAAATACGTTCGAGTGTTTTTACCATTGACACTACAAGGGCCATTGTGTGGGTCAAAAATTTCAGATATATCACATGGTTGATTTACGTGAATGCTGCATTCGACTCCATGCTGGGCATACTCTATGGGCTTTCGCGGCTCGCCAGTTTACAAGAGCCTGAAAACTGTCAGGCCAGACCGGTCGAATTCAGTTCTATTCTCAAGTGTGTTTGTGGTGACATTCCATATGTGATTCACAGCTCGCATCGTCAGGAGCTCACCGTGAATGGCGCGCTTTGGTGCACGGGGCTTTTGAAAATGGTAAATTCCGATGGTGACATAGTGTATGTCGATAATCCGTTTTCGCTGGGCGAATTGTCTGCCGATCTGCACCAAGCAACTCAGGAATACATCGATTGCATTGCCATTAAGAGTGAGGGAACGTGTGTTGAAGAAAGAGGTCGTGTTTTTCTGGTCAAATACACTTCACTCTTCGAAAGGCACAGGGTGTCGCCCATGGCCGTACTCGGGCGCTGCCGTGAAAATTATAATGCAAAAACATGGGACGAGGGCGTCTTTGGTCTGTTCAATGCCGAGTTGCAGTTTGAAATCCTTCGCACCGACATGCTTTCTCTCTCCAGAATACAAGAAATGCGCACACAGGTCGACGTCTATTTGCAGGAAGATACAGATGGTATTATTCAGACTTGTCTGGCGGCAGGTCCATTGAAAAACCGCATTCAAGCCTGTATGCAGCTCACATTTGCTCACCACAACCGTTTGCAGCAACTGCGATTTTCCAAAGGGGGGTCAGATTTGCTACTCTTACAGGATTTTTCGACGGCCGGCTACTTTACCTACGATATGGCTGCGCCCGAAGAGAATCCCGACGCCTGTGAGTATCTCTCGTCGCCTTCGTTCTTGAGTAATCTTGATGTGCAGAAGTGCCGGAACGAAGACCCCTCTTTGGACAATGTGCAGGCAAACGCATGCGGATTCAGTATGATTCATCCAGAGGACACCTGTCGGATCGGCATGTCTACATTAGCGTACGAACAATCAATACAAACCAACATTATCGATGAATTCCGCGTGAGCAACGAAGAGAGGTACAATGCTGCCAAGATTGCGCAAGTGGAAGAAGCAGTCCAAAATAGGTATCTTGCACTTTCTACGTGCACCGATACGTACGCAAGCGACGTGGAAAAGCAGATTTTGCCCAACATCCGGCGCATTGTGGACGCACTGGATCTGAGCCTCGTCACCAGTGAGGGCGATTTGATCCATCAGTTCGTTGATTGTGTCATGATGGGTGCGCAAGACAAAGCCGTTCTGGCACCAGCCGATAACGAGGGTGTGTTGGAGAATTTCATGTACTCTCGAAGCGCAAACGGCTCAAGTCGTGAATTTGAATTGCCATGTGCTGGCACATATGTCGCAAATCAAGATGCCGAGTCGGACGGTAGTCCATTTCGCCAAAAGACATGTGGAAGCGATACGCGTATTTCTGTGATGGCTTATGTAACAAGGGAAATCCTAGATAAAGATAACGGGGGTTTACATGCTCTGGTTGCACAGCTCATCACCGACAAGGTAAGATCCATAACGAATGCATTCGCAAATGTCAACGATTACGGGTGTCGGGAACAAGCAACCGGTCTGATCTGGTACAATGCTGGAGCACAAGCGCCAAGCGTAGGCCGAGAATTAACACACACCGATCTACGTAACATGCTGGCGGTTAGCGCGAGTCAGATTATACATATCACGCCAATACAATGGGTGAATTTCGCTATACGAGACCTGGGTCAAGACGACTTCATTAAAGCAGGTAATATTTACTTTCGACAAAAACTGGATGTTTCATGGAAGCATTGTTGCGCGATCCCTGGAAAATGTGCACCAGGAGAGTCAAATTTTGAAGCTAATTTGCCCGATCTTGATACGACGGTTTCGGTAGCGTCCATCATTGCTGCAATTACGACAAGTCTCAAGAGTATCGAAATCGATACAATCACTAAACGATCGGTGCGTTTTTTGCTTTAATTTTCGCATCATGCCGTGTTCTTTATTAATGCACATCCTCATTTTGTATTTGCCCATTTGCATGCTTTACGAGCGTGCGCGTGTTTTGGATTGGAAATTTTGTGTTTTCGGAGAGAGCTCATCACAAAGCGCACAAAAAATTGCATGTTCATATGGCTTCCCACATCCCTCCAGTTGATTCATAATCTCAAGTCGACTTGTTTTGTGCAACGTTGGATTTCGTGCAGCCAGCTCCACATAAATGGCATCCAACAAATTTGTCATATTCGTCAACAACACGCTATCCACTCCAGAGTGCTGGTCAAGTGGTATCACCGTGGGAGGGCAAATGCTGCCCGCGTAGATCTGCGTGTGCATACACTGTGCAGCGTTCTTTCGTTGTGCAGTGAGTCTTAGATGTTTGTGGCGCACTAAATTCAACATAGATGACATTGTAAATAATCGTCAACAATACTTGCACACAGTTTTGAGAAGCTGTTGCAATCATACCATTCACACGTCCTTATATATTTTACTCTGATACCGGCGGCAATTCCCAGCATTGTTATCGGCTTCTGTTGTAATCATCTATGACTCAGACCTTGAATGCAAGATCTTGAAGTCTTCAACCGCCATAGATTCACATGGGACACCTTCCCACCGAAAACTTAATATTCTTGTGTGTGTACATGCGGAATGAGAAATAATTCCCACGGTTGTAATGTGATGTGTGAGCAGGTGCTCACGAAATTTGCTACCAACAAGACTCTGCAATCCATAATAGATTATAACACCATGAGTTTCGTCGCCCGGCACCAAGATGTCTCCTACGCCGTCGACGGTGAGATTACATACAGTGCAATGCCAACATCAGCCGCTGTACAATATGACTTTCCATTTACGCGGCATGTGGATCCACTTTCCATCATCGAACAGTGCCATTCAATTCTGCGAGCCCGTACTTTTACACACCCAGCCACACTGGCGACGGAACCGGTAGTCACATCGACAAGCACGACCGACGGAGAAACAGGACCAACAATTACTACGAACAATTCTACACGCAACACCCGGCGCAGGCTGATAACACTTGAAGCCATCATGCACTATGTGCAGGCAGGAATCGAATGGAAACCACTCAACATCCATACCAATTCCAGCGACAAGGCACATATGTCACGAAAAGAGATTGTGCGAGTGATCAATGAGTACGCAACTCACATGCCACTTAACATTTTGCACGATTCTCGCTTTGTTTCATATGACTCGCATTTTTGCCAAAACGATGCCCCTGAACCGTTACCGCGTCCGCAGAAATTGAATTTGAGAAAACACAATGCCGTGTTAAATTCCTTGAAGGCACACGTGGAAAACACTCTGAATTCGCCTGCGAATAACAACGATCTGCATCTTGCGAGTTTTGGAATGACAGCGCGAACGGTGGGTAATAATGAAGTTGTCTGTCCATGTGCCCAAAGACACTCCATCACAGCAACAGACTGCACCATATCGTTTGCGATTTGCCAAATTGCAAAGCTCGAAACTGGAAGTCAGAAGATCTTTTTTGAATCGGTAATGTCCGGGTGTACGGCCGAAGGGCGGTCCGATAACACAGATATCGTGTACCGCGGAGAACACAAGGACTATGTGCGCACGCTTTTGAAGAAATATAATCACATCTTGAAAGACGGAGGATTTGTGTGCAGCACTATGCGCCCGTCTGATCTTTGGGGCATTGGCGTGTCTCATTACAAGAATGCGGAATATTTGAACACTTCTTACCGTGGCGACTTACAAATCGACGTTGCACGATTGCTCTTGCATCCCAAATCCGGTGTTTCGATGCTAAACTACGAATATGTCACAAGAAATATACATACTGTGCTTTCAGACGGAGACAGAGAAGTGTTACTTGCGGTCGACGATGCTACGCAGGACACGACAACACGAGCGAGAAATGTGCTGTGTGAGCAAGATGAACTCAGTGAAAAAAACATTGCGCAGTTTGGCTTCCCAGTACTCAGCATGCTTACCGAATCGCCCGCCGTTCTCAATTGCGTGAGATACGCGCTAGAAGTCTCGTGGAAAGACATACTGGATGAATTTGTACCGCTTGAAATTAACAGTGTAGATGCGACTGTTGGAATGCATGCCGACGCAGATGTCGCCATTGACGTGTGGCGTGACAGGTGTTCTGCCAAACTTCACAAACTTTCTACGTGTTTTGGACAGGCGGCATATTCTGCCGAATTTGTAGGTAGTATCGCAGAGAGGGGTGTCGAGAAGTATCGTACGACGTGTCCATTTACGCTGGCACCCGAACTCACTGCACTTGCCAGCATCATGTACGGGCCGTGTTTATTGACAATACACCGCAACGATAAAGTAGACCGATTGTGCGATCCACATCTCTGCATTACCAGAGGGACACCAGAGCGCTTGCAGCAGATTCGCGATTCTGGTAATGGTGCTTCGACAGTGCTGCGCAAGGAAGATATCGGCATAGGGAGGGACGGAGCATACTCCAACAAGTGTGAAATCTTTCATCCATTGTCAATGTTGTCAATTGTAGACAAGGATGATAACGGAGTAGCTGACATGCCACTTCTCAGCGAAAAATTTGTGCAATCATTGATAGCACCTCGTCGCGCAAGCAACACGTTGACCCCGGACGTAGGCAATCATCAAGGCGTACGAGAGTCTGGGATTCTGGGAACACGCGTCGGTGTTGATTTCCTCTTCCCGTCACAGAGAAATGGACAATTAAATGGCCCCGACAACAATGCAAGTTCGCAATGTTTCGAGGCGTTTTCATATTGGCCACAGCACTGGCAAGCACCATTCGGTGAAATTCTTCATGACACCCACGAGCATGTGACAGCATTTGGAAACTACATGGCTCTGCTCACAGCTGATTCCGACTGTGCAGATGAAATTTCGTGTCAAGACAAGCTCGTGCTTCTGCCCGATCATCTGCGCTTTGAGAACATGAGTAGCAATTATTTTGGAACCAGTGGCGTGTGTCGGGAGCCCTCTTTCGGCATGCCAATGGTACCTACGAACACTCACGGTGTGTGCACGTCGAATCCGACGACGTCTTCCACACCGAATGAACAGGATACCAGTGATAGTTTTGTGTGTGAATCTCAGAATACGGAAGCGTGTGCTTGTTCGGAAAGCCCGCGCGTGAGTCTCGGTGGGGGCATGGGCGACACAATTGGTCATCTGTGGCCGTTACTACGTGCATTCTTTCTGACGAATCAGGGCGAATATGAAATTAACATGACCGCTGTGAATGATATGAGCATACAAACACTGAGCGAATTCGTCAATCTCGACATGAATATCGATCTGCAGGAAGACGACAGCGACGTTTTGAGCCACATCGTGCGCGAACAGTGTTACGGTGCTGATGCGTATGGCAACGTTCAGTACGACGATCCACTCACGGAGTGTGTTCACAATGACGAGTGCGCAGATGACGGGAAAGTGTGCGGGGTGAAGGGACAATGCATTGAAATCCAAATCGATATCGAAAATCAACTTCTGAACAGTAATGTAGAAATTGGACTCAACAGTCCGAGTTGTGTGCACAACCAAGATTCTTTTTCAGGCGCGAGTCCTTGGCGACGCATGCAGGATATTCTCGAGCAACATGGCATGTGTTCGCATGCAAATCGAGTAGCATACGAACGCATGAATGACTTGTTTCAACAGTTGCCCACTTCTCAAACGGGTTGCACCGAGCATCGCGACGCGGCCACGGATTTGGATTACTGGACTTGTGATCGCAGTATGGTGAATTGGACGTGGGTGCGCGAACGTCCTGATTTTATTCCATTCCCAGACGATGTGGATCCCACGGAAAGACATTATGACATGCGCGCTGCGCACGTGTCCTACAGCATTTTGCATGATGGACTCTTTGATATTGCTCCTCATCTTTGTGACAGCGAATATATGCACTCTCATTCCATGGGTTGGTGCGGTTTGGAGCACCATCAGACTACCACTACTGCACCAGCAACACCCTTGACGCCATCTTTGCCGGTTCTGACATCAGTGTCGGAAACTGCCAAATGGATGCGTACGGCCCCGCGCCACAGTCAATTTTCAATGTTGAAACCGGTGCAAGCCGACGTGGATCGGCGAACGAGCAGAACTACAATTCCAGCGCGCGACAAACTGCGTTTCATGGGTCTAGAAGCCAATATGCTGAAATATACTGCTCCGGACGCGACAGCAACAACGGTCACACGACAGAACTTGGCCGTGCAGCAATGTGCCGACCTCGGTGTTTGTCAGACCGAAATTTTTACCGCCGCAGGAACACACCACACACGTCGAAAGCCGAATCCGAGTGTTCCATCGCCCGCGGGACAGCCATCGGTCACAGTGAAGGTCAGCGACATGACATTTTGCGGGCCAATGGGATACAAACAAAACACTTTATCCGGCGTCAAGTGTGTTCTGGACCGAGCTGTGGCGCCAATCGTTTATCTCTTACGTGATAGGGCGCTGGCGTCGAATTCAGCGCCTATCGACGACAACGCTTGTCTCAATCTCTACGGAAGACGATGGAATGCAGGCGCCGGAATGTTGATTCTGAATGGTAATGCCAATGGCGCCGACAATGACATTACTTACGAAGGCGGTAAGGCGGCCATCAAACTCAGTCTGCAGACATTTCTGAATTCTTTAATTGTCATGAATCAGCTCCCGATTACCGTCGATCGCGTCAAAACGGGTGACAACATATACGCGTGCACAATCGATCTTGTGACATACATTGAAGCACAGCCACATTTCTATACAAAACCACAAAGGGTCCCCGGTCTCTACGTCATGTTGGAGTTTGGGACTTACGAAATTCCACTGTTTTGGTGGCTCAAATATACGCTTGCTCGCACCGTGTTTCAGTGTGCTGATGCTCTTCAAGTTACGACCACACGTCTTTGCAGTCCGCGAATCCTACAAATTGACGCGTTCCAAAACCGTATTGCGCCAAGCAACGTTGTTCCCGAGGGAATTCTTACCGACGGTACAACTCTCCGGGAGTTCTGGTCTCGTGCCAATGTGCAGGAACTTGGCCTGTGGACGAAATCACACGACTTTGTCGTAGCCGAGCTGGCCAGACACATTGATGCCACGATGCAGGTTTCGGCGGTCATGGGATGTGTTACGGAATTCTCCGTAGACGCCAGCAAGATCCAGGCTTTGCGCACCGCTGCTAGAGAGAATGAATATCAACAAATGATCAATCGGAGGTTGGAAATCACGTTGGATTCGGTCTTTACCAAGCGAGAAAATGTCATTCTGTGGGGCGGGTTAGATGGTGACGAGCCTTCCAATGTCTCGTCGAAAGGACTAAGCAGTGCGTTTCAATTTTCTGATACGGGTCTTCTTGCGGACAGAAACGGTTTAGATTCAGTCTTGACTTTTGCTGATGACAAATTCGATACACTGGCCGACGACAAAGGATTTATGCGGACATTTCTGAAGAGAATCTTTGATAATCTGATTGACGTCAACAAGTACAATCCATTGATGAATCCTGATGATCAAGTAGAAACAATTACACATCCCGATGGCATGCGTAAGGGTATCAAGATTCTGGATTTGAATTTCGCGATGATTCTCGACGCCATGACGGGCTCTAATCAAATCCAAGATTTCACAACAGAATTCCTGGGCACATACGACAAGATATTTGAAGATGATCGAAAGATGCAGTCGCCGAGTGCATCTGCCAATGCTGCTCCCGTTTTTACAACTGGCTGTCAAAATCAGGCCGAATGCGAAGGAATCATCCGCACCCATTGCATCTTTGACAAACATAGTAGAATGGCACTGCTACAGCAGGGGAGGTCCTCGGGATGGGATTCCACGCCTGCGTTTGTTGCACTTTATTCGTCGGATTCCAGTCGTTTTCGGCAGATTGACATGTGCATGCCGAGTGAAGACGAGACGCTCTTTGGGTTTTCAGATCCGTTTACGGGCACAGCTTCAATGCCCGAGACGGTGTATTCGGGTGGTCGTTGTAGTCTTGCAGATCTATCCGAGGATGCATACGGACCTGGTTATGATCTGCCACCAGCCACCGTATTTGGGCGCAATTCGGGCAAAAATGAGATTGAAAATCCAGTGCGACACAACCTGCCACCATGGAAACTCATGTCCTCTGGAGATGTGTCTCTCGACGATTCACGTTGTGGGATAGCCGAAGATGAAGGGCCCCCAAAGTTGTCCGACGAACCCATGGTTGACAATACAGACGATAACCAGGCTCGTTTTGTGGGAGATTTGTACATGACTCATTCCAACCAGCGTAGTAATACAAAATTGTGCCATCGTATCGATTCTCGTTGCGTTACTCCTACGCGGACGGACAGTCTGAAAATCTTTCCCGATAACCATCCAGCACAAATGCGTTATGACCGTCTTGACCGTAACGCACACACGCAAGTTAATGGAAGGATGTGGGAGAAAACGCCTCCATCTCGGCCAACTCGGCTTACCGCTGAAAATCTGTACAATGACATGTTCACCCAGAATCTCGAAATATCCCAAGTTTTTGCAACTAGCACCAGCGACCTCTGGACCCCTCGAACTGAAGGGACCCCCAACAACGAGTGTCGTGTTTCCAAAATATCATGGCCAGTTGGGCTGAATGTGGTGCCATTTGTGCTGAATTCGGCAGAACTTGGAAACGACGTCAGTTTCTCACACGTCATTTACAATGATCGAGTTTTAATGCGACGAATATACGACGACGGGACCGAGCAACAGCTCTACGGTCACCATTTTCAGGGGGGGAAAGGAGACAGCAACACTCGCCAGCAAATCACGTCGCCTACTCCACTCATGTCGCACTGTGGTGAATCGTTTGGAAACATGCACAAATTCAAAAAAGTGGATATGGAACCAATAGGTAAAGTACGTATGTACGAGAGATTCCATCGCTTTAACCAGGATATTGATTTTGACTCGAATTTTGAATACAAACGCACAAAAAAGGACTACTTGTCGGATTGGTCGGGTGCATTCCTAGGCGGGCAGAATAATGCGGTGTCAACGTTGAAGAACTACTATTTTTTCTGGAAAGATGACAAGTCTCCTGCCCAGTCCATGCTAGGATTGGGATTGTTTTTCAATTCCAGATTTAGATGGACTACTCCGACGACAGCCGCTGTTGCGCCGAATCCAACTTTTGTACCACACATCGTAAGTACGTGCGTGTATGTGCCTATCGACCGTCGATTTGCCCTCGAAGAACTCACTGGATCCTGTAAGCGGGTCGAACAATGCCTTGGTGTAATCGACAACTGTAGTCCCGGTAATTGGCAAGATGCTCCAGTTGCCACGCAACAGACGAATGTATGGCGGAATTACTTTTCAAATCCAAGTCTGCCCATTGGCGAAACACCGTGGGACGCTTTCACACTCGCTGCTTACTATGAACAAGATGCGTACGAAGAGAGTACGATCCGCCCGTGGTGGTCGTCTACAGCATGCGACATGGTGCAGAATTTTGCAGATCGCACTACCAATTACTATTTTCTGGACTTGCTCTTTGACACGATGCCCACACAAATGTTTGACATGATTGGAAACTTGTTCGACAGCAACAAACGACTGCCCAATGTTCAAAGGTTCGATGAGAATTTCGAAAAGGTTGCAGACACCTTATCGTTGGGGAATTTGTTTGGAAAGGACAAATTCTTCCGGGCCAAGGAAGGACTGGAATACGACTCCTACGCGTGGCGAACCAAGATGCGCTTCATATCCGACCCGAAGAGCACGTACAAACATTTGATGGACTATAAACTCGACAAGAACTTTGCCGACTTTGCCAACAACAACGATCTGTCAGGAACGAATGCATTCACCCAACTTCTCGGGCAGAACTTGCTGCTATCGACACGTTTTGCACGTGTACTTGGTCAGAGCTCAAAGCCAACGCCATTGTCCTTTGCGGCATGCTCGTACGGAATCGCTGCCTTTGACAGCAGTGGACTGACATATCACGCTGCCAAGCATTGTGATGTAATGCACGCAACTACCAAGCGTCGTATTACTAAACCGTCATTGTGGGCGGAAGTGGATGGATCCCCTGGAAAACAATTGCTCGCGTGCGCACCGGGCGAGACTCAGGGTTGTTTTCCAATTTTGACACAAGGGAAGGGCATTACGCGCGGTTTGCAGGACCCCCTCACAAAAACTTGGTCCGATAATGTGTGGCAAAAGGAACCGCAAACATCGGGTGCTTGCTCCTATTCCGTGGAGTTTGATTCAGAATTCTTCTGTGATCCTCTAATTCTTCCTACACAGACACTTGTAGAACGCTGTGACTTTACCAACGTTGCTTCGGACCAGCATCCGAAACCTGTGCGAGGAGGCAAGAACGAAAAGCCAAATATTTTGTGGCAGTGCCAAACCTGCAACAAATTCTCCGACACCCAGCCCATTCTGACGAATCCGAAAAGTAGCACCAACACACTTTTGCACCAACATCGTGTGGGGTGTGGCATCTATCGACGAGACAGATCGGCAATCAACAAGACTTTTACAGGACCAATGACGTCCACTCACAAGAATTATGCTTCCCTAATGCGCGACGTCGTCGCCGCTCTTGGGGGTATCTTTTCCAACGTTGAAGATATTGAATCGACCCTGAGCGCCGGACTGCTGTCGCTATTTGGTGATAAGCTCTTCATCCATGATAATGCCATCTGGTGGAATGTCGCTTCGGGCAATAATACTGCTATCCACCCCCAAATTGTTTCGCAATTTTCAAAATTTGGATTGGGTGAATCCATGGGCTATCCTCTGGAAGGATGTCCACTCGGTAGCCATCATAATATCAAAGACGTGAACAGTGGAATTCCGATGGATTGCACTTTCCCCGTCTACGACGCGAACGCCGCATTTGAAAATTCCATCTTGTTTCGCAACGATCTCGACAATGGTTGCATGGCCACAGACAATGGACAAGATCATTTGTCGAAAGATTCTTGCAACGGCAACATTACAAAGTCCACCGTGGACAGAATCAAAATGTTCACCGAGAGGATTCACCGTGCTACCTTTGGTCTATCTCTTCCAATTGTGGCAGTGGGTGAAACGATTTCCACACGTGTCACTCCGGGAAGTCGCGTATCGTGGATTGAAGGTGTATTGCCGTTCTATGCAGCATCGGAACGTGTTAACGAGCACCTACACGATGGCGATTATCTGGAATTCGTTCTTGACAACAAGGCGCGATGCCAGGACTCGTACAAAGGCAAATCGCTCAGCCAATATGCATGTTATCTCGACACTGCCGGAGTTGTACAACTTGTGACACCGTGGTTGGGCAAAAATTACTCCTTTCTGAAAGTTCAGAACCGTCTCAAGATCTTAGAATATCAATACGAAGCCACGGGAATGGAAACACCACAGCAGGAAATGTTTCGTGTTGAGATGGGAACGGATCTCTGCTTGGCAGCTGATCGCATGACGCCATTACCTTGTACTGCGACTGCCTGCATTGATGAAGAGTATAAAACGTTCCAGAATGAGACCTCGTTTTGCAAGGCAAGTCGTCCTGCTAACCGATTTTACGAAGAGGAGGTTCCCAAAAAGACCGACCGCCTCTACGTGGAACGTTTGCATCTCTCGCAAAATTTGTACAATCCAGATGCTTCTTATTCGCAATGTTACATCAAATATACCCCTCACGACCAGGAAAAAGCAAATGGAAAAAAATGTACACACATGCAAGCTCCCATTGGATATAGTCCTTCCGTTGTCCGAGCTGCCGTCAAGGGAGTGACATCACTCAATCGCTCCAAAGTCAGTATCGCCGCCGCCCGTATTGTCAGGCACGAATTCTCGGCATCGCCAACCCCACTTGGATACCCTTCTTTGTGGACTGGCGCACAACTCGCGCTCGACAATACAGCGGAAGCGGTATATTTTTCTCTTTGTTCGAATCTAGCGTAAATCAAAATGTGCGCCGTGCATGACATCACTGATTCTTACATGCGTGTTCAAACAGGTCTACGGGCTCTTAGCTGTGAATCGACACCATTTAGCTCCAGCGCGCGTCGAGTTGCACATTGGGGCAGGGGGACAGTTCTCAGTCAAGAACGTGCATCTTCTTGCAAGTGGTAACATTGCTGCAGAAGGGTGGGTATCTGGCATGCCGAGCACCCTCGTCGATGATATGCAATTTATTCGCACAAGTCCAATTTACACCAACGGGTGTCCGGATGCGGGGGTATGTCCACAAAGACACTGGTCATGTCCATTTGTCAAGTCAGTTTTATATGGCGGATCCGTGCGCGCCCGACAAAGCAATCGCAATCTCTATCTGATCACACCAGGTACGACCGTATTCGATTTGTTTGCACAGAAAAATGCACCGTGCTTCTGTAACTTTATATTTCAAACGCTCACTCGGCAAACAAACAACACACAGACCCCGTGCGGATGCGACGATTGTATCCCGATCTTGGTGGAGCTCATCCCTTGGTTCGTAGTCGCGACATCACTGCAGATGATATTCAGGAGTACCTGCAGTTTGGCACGAGTTTCTTGATTAACGCACCAAAACACAGTGCGAATCGGCTGGCGTTCGGACCTATTATCAAATCACTTGTGGACGTTTTTATATTACGGAAAGCAGCACGCACCGTGCTACATACAACCACCTTGCAAAGTGCTCCAACTCTCATGGATTGGCCACATCTACGGGCTGATTTGAGATCAGATGAAACTTTTCCGGCCGATAGCAATGCACCACACGACCAGCGCGCCAAAATACCATTGTTTTGGGTCAAGATGAAACAGATTTTGTTGCGCGACATATATGATCGGCGGAAAATCGTGTCGACAGCGACCCAGGACAACGTTACCGTCACCGCCGATCCGTCGAACGGCACACAAGTGAGAGGGGCTGTTGCTTCATCTTCATCGTACTCGGGCTTCCAGTTCACAACCTTGGATGCCGGAGGTGACTGTCATCGACAGCCCATTGTCAAAGTCACGGCGCGTGAATTACAAGGGATTTTGGCGGCCGATGTTTGTTTTGTGACGGCAGGAAATGACACTTTTCGGCATCTCAATTGCACTTCCAGGGGGAAGAAAGGGCAGACGCAATTTGTGCTCGCAACGACGTCCTTGCATGGAATTGAGAATCAGAGTGCTTTCTATGCTGCCAAAAAACTTTTCAAGACGTGTGAATCCGAGGAAATTCTTCGGAGTCGAACCGGTAATACTAAGATCTACGTTTGGAATCGGCAGACACAGAGCTTTGAGCCAAATACCGTGCGCGACGAGACAAGCTTGTCGAAGCGGGTGCGGATTTCTCCCATTTGGAATATGCTGGCACGGTTGCGCGGCGTCACGGCGCAGCAGGGTCTCGAACCATCGCAGGTGTGGGAGAAAACAGATCCACGTCGTCATGAAAATCCACGATGGACTCCAAATGCCGACAAGGGGGCATCGCTAAATGCCATCTGGGACACGGATTGGGTGTTTACAAATACAGATCCACAGTGTAGCGATGTCGGATTTGGTCGCATATCGCAGAATGATTGGTACAATAATCCACGCAAGGCTGATACTTGTCTTAGCATTGCGCAGGCGTTTTCCCGAGAAAAGGGACTGTGTTTGAAAGAACTTGCCAATTCGTTTGACATTTGCCAGATTGATCAATTGAAGGACTTCTGTGGTGCGGTGCAGAACATTCGTGCTGAAGTTCGACAAGTGAATGCCGTCGCCAATCAATACACCTTGTTGCACAAGAACCTGTACTTGCCCTCAAGATATCTCAAGCAAGATGGAATGTTCGGCTGGTCGGCTATAGTCGAGACGTACAATACCATAGATCCTGGATTGGTGGCGAATCCCGCCACGTGTCCTGGTATCCACAAGTTGTTACAAAATGCGGCAGCGAGTTCGCAGGAGAATCAGCAGTGTCCGGCCACTTGGCTGTTCAAGACGTCCAATTTCCTTGAGAAGGTACGCAACATTGTCAGTTCTGTCGTGACAATCATTGTGCTGGCCCAAAACGTGGTGGTGGACGGAATCGTGTTTTTTCTGTCGGTCATGGCCCAAGACAAGGGCATGATGAAAGAAAAGGTGGATGCCATGATCAGTGGTTTGAAGTCCATAGTCGTCAAAATTCTCGCCTACTACGGAGAAATGCTCCGGCTGTTGTGGACCACGATAACGATGAAGGAAGGTGTCTTCAAGAGTATCTCCGACTTTATCAAGAAATTGTGTGACTTTGTGCGGAAGATGACGCTTATGGCCCTCAAACTGGCCACATCCTTTATCAACGCCATGAAGAAAGTGTTGCCCTTTGTCAGTGAGTTTGTGTATGAATATTTTTCTTGCCCATTTGTCTTGTGCTTGTGCTATTCTGTCCGATCTAACTAACAATCACTCCGAACGCTTTCTACAGACTTTGGTAGTGCATTGCGCGACCTCCGGAATGCTGAAAAGAGTGTGAACGCGTGGGATTGCGATTTTTTGGGAAAAATACTGCCAGACGAAGTGCGTCAAGCTCAACAACTTCATGCCAGTCTATGTTTCATCGAGCAAAATGGATTCGAAATGCCAGCAGATGCGCTTGGTGGACGCGTTGGAGAATACTCTTGTGGTCCAACCTCGTTCTGTCTCGAAGAAGTTCTGAGCACAAAACCTGCGAAATTATGCATCGAATGTCGGCACTCGTCCTCTTCATTATTGCGGGGGTTCTCGTGCGATCTTGCCACAAGCCAGTGCGTGTGCGGAGAACGAGAGCTTTCGGCCACCAGATGTGCTACCACGGACGACTGTGGTCTGGTGGATTCCGTTTGTGATGTACAAGCGTCATTTTACAAAGACTCGTATTCGGCACAGCTCTGTCTTGACAGTCCGGGTCGATCCTACTGTATGAAACGCAACATGCATGATGGAATCGGCAAATGCACGTCTTTTGTGAACGAGCCCGTCAATCTCATGCCAACATGCCAACAGATTGCACTTACAGCAATACAGCGGTCGTTTACAGAAGACAAATGTCTTGGGTACGGGCAGGATCTACAGAGTTCCGCAGGCGGTGTTCTCTTGTCTGAAACATTCGTCTTTCCTTGTCTGGACATTGTTGCTCTCGGACAAGTGTACAAGGTGGCGTGTATGCGTATTATTCTTGATACCACCATCCAAAATTCCATGCTGTCTTTCCTCACGTACAATATTCTGAGCACGCCAGCTTTCGGATTTTCCAACGCTCCTCGACAGAGACGATTACTATCAGCATCTACAGAGCCACCTGTCATGCCTCAAACCCAGATTTCAACGACTATGCTCAGTCTGTTTGTACAACAATCCGTCGATCGCATCCACGCCATTACAGGCACTTGTCGCACGACACTGCAAGTGTGCGCGTTACCCCTGCAAGATTCTGAATGCGTCGCGTGTGCACGTTTTTGGTGGTTGGCAAATTTCACAATGAGAACACCAATGCAGACGACACAGTCTGCGATTAGGGATACGGACTTACTTGATGTGCGACAAGTCATCGTGCTCCTCGCACAGAACCCAACATTGATACCACGCATCCTGCAGCGGGTACCGCACGGAGCACTTGTTTTGTTTCAAGATTGGCTACAAGATGATTCTACATATCATGTTGTGGTTCGTTTCATGAGGCGCCCCGTATTGATCGTGGACGACTTTGTGTATGGGTTCATACAAAGCATGATGCCGTCACGCGCTCCACTGCAAGCCGCAGTGGACCGTAACGCCAAAGCTCGGAATTCAACGTCAACCAACGAGCACCAGAGCGTGCCCGTAATATCTGGCCGTCGATTGCTACAGCGAGAGAGTGTCGCCTCAGATCGGTCACTCGAAGCTGAAATCGTAGACACCCGCGCTTCTCTTAGCAAGACCAGAGACACTGCTATCAAACAGCTACACGCCGCCGCTCCGTTTTTTGACGTTGACTCGTTTGGCGAAATTTTTGGGGACGTTACTGCGCGAAATAAGCAGTTGCCAGACGACCTCGCCACAATTCTGACAGAGACCTTCAGTGACGCATTCGATTCTCCCGATGCCTCATCGTGCATGCTCAGTTTTGGAACTGTTCAAAATGGCATTATTATGAATTTCGCTAGAGTACTTGCCAAGGATGGATGGACGATCAAACCTGTGTGCACACGATCCCAGCTTTTGACGTTTTCAAAAAGCATCCCGGTATGTCCTATTCTAACGGCACCGTTCACGAGAGCATACACCAACACCTTGATTCTGGCCGAATACTACGCTCATATGGTTTCAAGTACGTGCCTGACCAATATGTCTGTTTCGTGTATGAAAACGCCCGAATTCGACGAAACTGGCATCATTAATGCACTTCCACGTTTGTCAAAAGATCCCAAGTATACCAATCAGACTCTGCAAGATCTTGCCGATGAGAAAGACATTATATCCTACTATATTCTACGTTTCTTTTACGCCATCACTGATTTGGTTTCGTTCGATCGCACCTCAATGATGGCGAGCGTAATGGCGTTCACATCCACCGACGCACTCTATGACGATGTTGTGCGTGAAGGCATGGTGCACCGAAACGAGTATTCCATTGGTCGTCTTTTGCATGATTATTTCAACTGTGATCTGCAGCAGACAATCTCATGTGATCGCAAAAATATGTCGCTTCTACCGGTGGTGGCGTCCTTGTTTATTGTCATCAGCATTCTCCATTTCGTGCTACCCATTCCCTCCGTGTTGTCCTTCTTCCTGTGGACGTTTGGATTGACGTATGGGGTTGTGTACATGTCCTATAACTTTTCCCCACTCTGTTCACCACGCATACCCACATGCATGGGCAATGGTCTTTATGAGATGATGCAACAAGTCTTGCCGCTGCGTATTCAGATTCCGAGCACTCTCTATCATGCCGACAAATGTAACAGCGATCTTACAATGAAGCCAGAGTTTGCGGTACTCTTTCCCGGCTTTGCGTGTGGGAAAACGTGTCTGCACGCCCCATACAAGATGAAAGACGTCGTCTCCGTTTTGATTGCTTTCGAGACGTGGATCCGGTACGGTCGTGCTGTTTATTTCGAGATGCTTCTGACGCGTTTTAACTTTATTTTACCACATGCCATGACGGCAGAGTATATTGCTGTCATTGATCAATATGGTGTTGATATCCACAAGAATCTCGACGGCTACGTGCTTGGGTTCGTCACGTGTATTTTCTTCAATTTTTACAAACTCATCGCCTTTTTCATCGTCTTAACTATATTTCTTCCTTTCTTTCTAAATCTCGTCTTTTCGCTCGTCACCTTCTTTGGAGTGTTGGTGCTCAAGTACTCCTTCTTTGCGTATGGCACGGACATATACGCAAATATGCATTGAAGCGGATTGTGCTAATATATGACGCTTTAATAAATAAATCATTAACTTATTCTCCGAAGACAACGAATGAATTCACACACCATCAAACAGTCCATCTATCATGATGTGAAAAGCACTTCACTTCACCACGCTTGCAAGTCCTTCATATTCGTCCTCTACATCCATGATGATGACTTGAATGAAGACGTTTGACGGCAAGGCCAAATTTTATTCCGGTGTTTTCCTAATGAGTTTATGTGCATTACGAGCGCTCAAAGCGTGTGAAGATCGGATCGTTTTGTCCACACATAATACCGCTCGACGTTCCGTTGCCCAGCATGCTCATCTCTTCCATTCCATCCAACCAAAGCGAAATGTCTTCCTCGTCTACAAAAGTCTTGGACACAGAGGCCACGCGTACACTCTTTGTAGTGACAGCAAGATGAGTTACCAAATTGACTTTGTCCACCGATCCGTGTTGCTTGTTCTTCTTGCTCTCGGCCTTTACACAGTCCTTCCCATCAACAACATTGCTAGTCACGACGTCCTCTTTCTGCGACTTGCGAAAGACACATACTTTCTCTTTTGACGCCACGGCATGTACCATTTCGCTGCACGGTATATCCTGCTCGACATGCTTGTTTTTCTTTTTCTTCTTCTTCTCGACCGTCAAAGTTTCATCCTCCTCGCCAGGGCACAGGTCCATCGGCGTCTCGACATCCTTGCTCTTCTTTTTCTTCTTCTTCTCGACCGTCACAGCTTCGTCTTCCTCGTCAAGGCACGGGTGCGTCGGCATCTCGGCATTCCTGCTCCTCTTTTTCTTCTTCTTTTCGACCGTAGCAGTTGTATTTTCCTTCCCAGGGAACGCCTCAATCGGTTCCTCATAGCGCGCCAGGTGTCCCGATGATGTAGCAAAGAGAGCAGGTGCAGGCACCCCTGGTCCCCTACGTACAGCTTCTTTGCCGACGATGTTTGGCTTTGACGCAACTGTCAACTCTTTCGCAGCGGTCGGTGTGCACGTAAGTGGCAATGTGTGCGGCAAACACAGGGGCGCGTTGACAACAAGATTGTTTTCCACCTTCTGCAGCGTCCGTGCGATTTTGCGCGCTGCCTTGCGCTGGGCCGAATCTTTCATCTTTTGTAGCTGAATAGCAGCGTCAAAGAGACGCAACAAAGAGTCGGGCTCACACACCTCTACCGCCGCTAAGACTTTACCACCGACACTGTCTTTCCTCACGGTGCTCATTCGAACTGGAGATGGGCCGTGGCCCTCGTCGGGTACAGGTTCTTCTGTGCTGAAGGATTGAGGTGTATCATGTAGAACTTCCAGATACCCCTCAAACACCTCGCGCATCGACCTGTTACTGGTATTGTAAAAACGATAGATGCCTTCATTCTCCGTGACCAGTGTGACGTTGACGCCGCAATTTTCGTTAAGCTCCATCGCTTTCTTGTACATTGTAGGCATGCGTTTGTAAATGGCGGTGCGACGACGCTTGCGGCACATAATGAGTCCAACAGGACGGCGTGCGCGTCCCATGGTGCTGATGCGCTTATTTGGTCGTTGTGCTTGGGACCGATGCACACAATACGGATGACGCACTGGAAATCTTCAAAAATGCCTCAAAAGTATGTGTTTTGTTGAGTTTTTCGTGTCAAACGTGGCAAATTGTTGTGTGTGCTCGTTTCAGAAAAAGCATCCTTTAATAGGCATCAAAAAAGGTGATCTATTTTTGGCTTTTTATAAATAACATCTGTGTAAGGGTTTCAGGGAGGTATTCACACCAAAACACACGCAAACACGAGCTTTGTTGCCCTGTGCAGAGTGTGGCAAGTATATATATACACGGTAATCGTGTTGAAAATGCCAGGTCGTCGTAGGGTACGAATAGTAGCACATTATGTTGACACCGAGTCGCTTCGAGCAAACATATTCGCATGTACCGACTACGCCAGCACCGTCGTATGCTGGCACATTGACGGCATTGGCCATCGATTACGACGCCACGGACGATTCAGTTGTCACCACAGTACCGTCTCCCTTCAATCTGAAGTGCTGTGGGGGTTCTTTACTCGTGACACCTGGTCTCTACTTACTGTGTGCAATTTTAGACCTCATCGCAATAAATTGCAAACTGGCCATCCTTTATTGGGTGGCACTCTTCATTTGCGTCATTCTCTGTATCTTCTGTTGCCGCTGCTCTAGCATAAGTCTATTATCTCAAGTGTTATTCGGCCTGTTTGTGTATCTGTATTGGTGGAATTGCATCGGTATGTGGCATCGTCCACACTATCACACCACACCAGCCTGGCCCTGGACACCACGACTCTAAGCACAATAACGCTCACGATTGACAGCACTGCGGCGATCGGATCGTGCCTTCTTTCGTTCCACCAAACGTCTATGTGCAATGATTCGTTTTCGTCGATTGTTGAACCATGTTGACACCTGCAACACTGTCATGTCCGCTGCAGATGCAACTTCTTGTTTTTCAGAATAGGACGGTTTGTCGGATTTCGTGAAAAAAGCTTTCAGAATTTGAGTTTGTTCTTCCGCGTATCTCTTGGACACGACAATGTTTGAGTTGTTTCCAAACGTGTCTTTGAGTCTTTTTAGAGTTAGTGTTGTCCAGGAAAGCGCACTGTCCACAACATAGTTCTTCTCGACCGGTATGTCCGTACTGCCGTCCTCGACGCCATCTGGCTGGACAACAACCTGGCAGGCCAACCCAGAAGCGACACAGTCGTCCGACCTCACTACACTCTCGTCGTTCAGAATCTCATCTACATTTCCGTCAGAAATAAAAACGGTATCATGGTGTACGCATGAAAGTCCTGGAAGATCAACGAATGGCACAAAAGGTAAGAAGGAGAATCGGACATTGCCAAATTCTGAAAACATCTCGTCCTCGGTTTCCAATACGCATTCGTGCTCATAAAACTGCATCGAATTACACGAAAGCGTGACTTTTTTCTGTGTATTTAAAGTGACACTCTGTCTATATATAGATGTTAAATATGTTTCAATCATGATTTTATATAAAAAGGGAATGCTTTCCTGATGCATGATTTCGAAGTCTCATGCAATGCTTAATGACACTGTCGAGAAATCTATGATCACTACGAAAATTTGGCACGCATTCCAGAGACGCGTATTTGGTAACAACAAAACAAAGTGTGCTAAGGCAAGTTGCAAGTTGTCGTCAGATGATATACCTTTGCTTATCACCGAACAAATACAAGTTACCGGGTCTATTAACCATCACAAAATTCGCATTAAATCGCGCCCAAACAGTTCTCGTATAGTGAGCAAAAACCACTCCCAAAACTCGATGCTTGATGTACGGCATCAACGTATACAGCTGTAGGATGCCTATTTGAATCATCTTCTGTCATATTCTTACAACATGTGTATGTGCACATATGCAAGTACGTGTCCCGCCAAACGTTTGCTTTCAGTTGACGAATTTCACACTTTTGGCTACCAAGCACGAGTATACATCCACGTAGAACAATGCATCGAATATACGGAGAAATGTCAAGAGTCGCCGAGACCGACGGTAATTTTGTTTACCTTTATTAAACGAAGTGTTTGTACTCTCCTTTCTCCCATGGTGTGCGATTCCTCCGTTTCGTGTTTTCACACCGGTAAAAACGCATATGTTCTCGGCAAAAAAAACCTTTGATAGATTCTATTTGAGGTATTTTTTGTATTATCCGCAAAACTCTTTCAAAAGAAAGACATGATGACGAAAACGCAAAAGTAAATTTTTTGCGTCACAATCCCACGATTTGTGCCGTTTCTCGCAAACATGGCAGATCTTGCGAGGGCACGTGTGAAAACAGGTCCTTGTATTTTTTACCACGGTACATCGATCGAGTGTGCGATGAAAATTCAGGTTTACGGCTTCGATACATCGCTATCGGGTACTAGTTCTGGGGAATTGCTTGGATCGGGTGTTTATTGTACCCCGGTTCTCTTGAAAGCTGTCGACTATGCCAAGAACAAGCCCTTTCACGGGGTCATTCTAGAATTGAGGTGTGACCTAGGCAAATGCAAAAGGTTGCTGCCGTGTGATCCCATGATGAAAACGTGGCAGGAGCACAATTTCGATTCAGCATACATGCCGAATGGCGCAAATGACCGCAACATGTCTGAAACTTGTATCAAGGATGCGTCGAGAATCACTGTCGTCCGTGTCATTCCCGGTAACACTGTGCAGCTGCATCGTCTTGGAATGTGTGTACGTACGTCTGACGGCCGTCTGTCGATGATTGGAGACGAAGCCGTGAGGGAGGATTCATTATTGACACAGCGGCATTCCGTTCGTGCCATCCTTCCCACCACGGACGCAGATGTCGTCAAAATTGCATCACCACCTGCGTTGTTGAAGCGGAAGCGACAGGATGGAATCGATTACAATGTGATGCAGACTCCCTTCGGCTTGCTTTTGCGCAAATGGAAGCTGCACGATGTGGAGGACATACTCAAAAGTGAAGGTGTCGTTGACGAGACTGCGCTCATGGATGATTTGGAAGCGGAGGATATCAACCAGCTCAGCATTGGCAATGTTTTCAAGAAAAGACTTCACAACCTGGTGCAACACCTTGGCGCGCAAGTGTCCCGCCGCCAGAAACTTACGTCGGAAGGGCAGGAATTGGTGCATAAGATGCGCAATGCGTCTGATAATGTGGACGCACTAAGGTGTGCTGGTCAAACCCTGATGCTACTCTTGGCTTCGGATAATGACCTGATAGGTGTAGTGGTAAAGGAAGGTATCTTTATTATTCTGATTGTAGCAATGTCACATACGCGAGATTTGGAATTGCAGCAGATCTTATTTGCATTAGTTGCCCTCATATTGACATACGATACGGTCATCATCGTTGAGTGTCTACAGACAGTGCCCGCTCTTCTGACGTCGATGACAGAGAACATCAAAGATGAAGTTCTGATTGTACGTGGTGTGGCAATCTTGATTACACTGCTCAAGGACAGGCGACGTACCAATGTGGTTGTGAGGAAATTCTTGGATGGCAACGGGCTTTGCCTCATCATGGACATTATGGGCATCCACCAACACCACTTCGGACTACAGTCCGACATGTGTCAACTCTTGTATGACTTGGCAGCCGTGCCTGCGCTTTTGATCGCCATTGTGCGTGCGGGTGGCCTGCAAAAGGTGACGTGCGCAATGTCACACCACAGCAAGCTGACCGAACAACACGACATAGGGTGGCGTTTGCTCGTTCGAATGTTTTCAAGCACCCCGAAGAACATCGCAATGATTGTCGCAGAAGACGGAATAGGCTATCTCGTGCAACTCTTGGGACAGCGTAAGAAGGACGAAAAACTGCAGAAAAGAGGCAATCTCTTACTCATTTCACTTGTGTGTGACAATTACGCATCGTTTACAAAGAAACTTGTAGCTGCCAATGGTGTTGCAATCCTGGTAGGAGTCATGAAGGCCCATCCCATGGAGGCCAGTCTTCTTGCTTCGTGCATGGCGATTTTGAACACGCTATGTCTTTTGCATGAAAACAGACTGGCCATCGTTGCAGCTGGGGCGTTTGATATTATGCTTCTGGCAATGACGTCGCCCGCCACCCACAATCATGTCCGTATGCTTGCGTGTGCTAGTCAATTTATTTTGAATCTCTCTGCCTCTGACGACCTGCGCATCATGATGATCGAGGCAGGAATCCTTCCATTGTTGATGACAGCCATGCTGGCGCACAAGAATGTTGCCTTGAACCAAGAACACTCTGTTGGCGCTTTTTATAACCTATGTGCCGGGAATGCTGTGCATCGCTTGGATTTCGTGCAGGCAGGCGGGATTTCAGCCATGCTCGATGCTATGACGGTGCATCCGCTTGTGCCGCGTCTGCAGCAGATTTCCTGCGCCTTCTTGGGCTACATGGCCCGTGATAAGGTTGGGCGAGCCGAAATTGTAGCAAAATCTGGCATTCCCATAGTGTTGTCGGCAATGAAGACATTCAAGGCAACAGTCAGTCTTCAAATCAACGTCATTACCATTCTCAACAAGATTGTTGTCCAAGACACACACTTCCAAGATGTTGTGCTTGCCGCTGGTGCGTTGCCTCTGATAGTGCTATCCATGGTCACGCACAAGGATCACGCTGCAGTCCAGCTTGAAACAATTCGATTTTTACACCACTTGGCTGCCCAGCCCTCGCATCTTTCTTCCTTTGTCACTTTTGAGGTGATTCCAGCACTTGTGGCGGTCGTGTCCGTGCATGTCGCCGATTTCATTATCCGCGACTTGGCCATTGAAGTCTTCTTCCAACTTTCTACTTCAGGCAACACCCTGCATGCAGAACTCAAGAAGAGCGATGCAGTGTCGATGATGTCAAAAATAATGGTGCATACCGACCTTGGTGAGAAATTCGAAAATATGACGCGGAAATTTCTCGAGATAATGGCCTTAGTTTGAAGCACCGGCCGTATATAAATTTCCTGCTCGATTGTGATTGTGTTGGAATACATGGCGCGACGCACTACTTACTTTTTTTCCGATCATCGGGGGTGTGTGGGGGACGATAATAACGAAATTCTCTCAATTCTGCCTGAGGGCGAAAAATACACACATTCTTCATCTCAATTAGCCAGCATAAATATGTATAATTGTTTTCTCCAACAGCAAATAAATGTCGTGCTTGAACTGTCGTATTTGCCCCGTATGTAATAAAAGAAATCCAGATTACCTTTCCGTCAAGGCCACTTTTTAAATCAGCAAAATGAACGTCTGAGGAGTCGAACCTCAGTGCACCCAACAATGGATGCAGACGCCAGTCACATTCTGACGCACACACTACGGGTGTGTATGCGGACGTTTTAGAAACGTCAATGCCGTCGTCTACGGCTCAGGGGCGGGTGGCGTGTGAAACGTCATCGACGCGGGCCTCACTGTGATTGGCGGCGGTGGTTTCTCGAGCATGATCGGACGGGTGATTGCAGGTGGAATCTTTTTCATCACGACAAGGAGAGTACACACAGCACATCTTGATGCTGGACGCTTATATAGTATTATTCCCTTTGTGGTATGTGCGACAGAGCCATGTGGAATACTCCACATTTTCCGCGTGCTACAGGCATATTTAGACCAGTTTTTAAGAACCGGTCACATGCGATGCGGAGTCGAACAAAGTTTCACAGGTTTATTATTGTACATTTCACAAATTTGAGAGGGTTTATCAAACATACATAAACTTATTTCGAAACTTCTTGTATGGTACAACCACATCCTGTTGTCTCGCGAATATGCTGTTTGCACTTGTAACATTGTTTATATACAAAATGCGCTGATCGCTTTGCGTACAATATATCGACATTAAACCCGCCTTTTTTAAAGCCCCTTTTCATTTTTGCGGCAGATTAATAGGGACAGTGTTTGCACTACTTGACACCAAAACATGGTTGTCCGGAATTTGCAAATGGCCGCATACGTGCTTGTACGCGAATTCGCAAGTAAAAAAGACTGTTGTGTTTCAAGCGATGTCTTCAATATTATCATGTCAGAGCAAAAACACTACATTTTGACACCAAAACATGGTTGTCCGGAATTTGCAAATGGCCGCATACGTGCTTGTACGCGAATTCGCAATTATAAAAGACTGTTGTGTTTCAAGCGATGTCTTCAATATTGTCATGTCAGAGCAAAAACTCTACATTTTGGGCGACAATGATGCATCAAAAATACGCACGCGAATCTGGCACTTTTTGTGCACGACAAAGCGCCCCTTTCGGAAAAAGAAAATCAACTCCTTTCATGTTTTGCATTCCATTTCCGGCAGCACCCAGTCGCTGCCCATTACTGGCTCCGAACGAATTGCCAACTTTGTCCCAATGATGAAGGACCCCGACCTCTCAGGCCGTGGTCCATTCTTGCACCACTCACTCGGTACAGTCTCAACCCGCGGCAATAATAAGTCGAAATTTATCCACAGCCGCAGAAACGCCCGCAGTCGATAGCATCCCGTGCCCTAAAAAGAAGTTCTCCGCATATCTCGTGACGATGTGTTTGCCAATCTCGTGAAATATCGGATGTTTTCGAAGTAAAGCACTTTGGATTATTTTTCCGTGATGGGTTGGAACATAATCCGTCACTATTCCTATATGTGGACCATATGTGTGCGCCAAACGCGCACTATGCCGCAGATATTTTTGGTGCACCCAATAATAAAACAACAAACTCGTATTGGCATGCAGGTGGTTTGTCTATTGGTGAGCACGGTTTTTATGACAACGTTTCTGGCTGCTCTATACGCAAGGAAGAGTGCATTTGCACTCCAAGATAGCAATACTTTGATTGTGAAATCAGATTTTTTTTTCAGGCGTGACAAACAAGGACAGTCCGCATATTCCATTGCCTATGTTCTCTCCATGGATAGCACATCGGCTCAGGCGCGACACGCGGAACTCACACTGACATCCGTTGGATTTCGAGTGATCTTTATTACCCCGACAGTGACTGGCCATACAATACAAGATAAGGTATGGTCCAATAAGCTGGCTTTCTTGGGTATTCTACAGACGTTTGCGCGCCAGAATGGCACTGATTGGTTGTACCTGTTCGAGGATGATATCACGCTTCACAGTGGAGTGACTTTTCAAAATATACGCGACGTGCAATCGCAGTCTCCACACTTCATGTATTTGGGTATATGTGGAACATTTGAACAATTTGTGGTGCAGTGGTGGACATTTAAAAAATATGCAAAGTGTGGCAGATGTGCCCACGCCATGGGGTTTTCGAGAAAAGGTGCTCATGAATTTCTGGCTTTTAATCACAACAAACATAATATGCACCTTTATACACCCAACTTTGACATGGTGGTCGAAGCATGGTGCTTGTCCCAGGGTGGATTTCCTGTTGTTCAATTCGATCTAACAAGTCCGTATGATCGCGAGCATCATGGTGCGTTTTTTCAAAATAGCTATCTGCTTCCCACAAGCATTGTGTGATTCATGAAAAAATAAATTATCCCAACAAAGCACTTTGACGGAGTATCCTTACAGCACACCTCTTTCCATCGGAGCAGAGTCTTTTTTACCTCCACTGATCGTGTGAAAAGGGGGGGCCTTGTGAAAATTCGGTACCTAAAAATGGTCACGAAAAAAAATGGTCAAAATCGACCAATAACTGTCAAAAATTGATCCCAACGGTCGAAATCGATCAGATACGGCTCACCGTGCAAAATGAGCGCTTTGGTACTTTGCCGGCTGTGTGGGTGCAAACCCAAGGGGGCTGGACTCGTTACCGGTGCGAGTGAAGCCAAAGGACAGCTGTTGTGCTGTGCAGGGTGCAAGATCACATTCTACTGTGACAAAGCCTGCCAGATCAAGGATTGGCCGGAGCACAAGCAAAACTGCAAGGTTTCTACATGCATCCTGCAGCGCCAGAACTCCGAGAAGTACGCAGTGCTCCGTAACGTCGTCAACAAGGATCAAGTGTTTATCAAGTCTGTCAACAAGCTGCTTGTGAGCCTGCAACACGAAGAAACAACATGGTCAAAAAGGGCCTCCAAGGCATCTCGCACAATCGGCCGCGGGAGCAATGAGAATTTCGAGAATTCTGCCAAGGCGCACCTTCTCATGTTGCGCACGTTTGCGTTGCTTTCCGAGACGCGTGTGGAGACTGGAAATGGGCATGTGGTTCCTTCTATGCATAATGGCGCTCTGAATATGCAAACGCACCTGAGCATCGCTACGACTCTCGTGCAGAAGCATGACCTGCTGGGCTATGACGAAGAGCTTACCGAATTGCAGGCGTTGGTCGCCACTACCACTGCAGAAATCTCGAAATTCCAGAATTCTGGAGCATACGTCAAAATCGCAGCGGGATCTGCTTTCGATGCTGACGAACTCGCCAAATTCGGCGATGTTGGCTTCAAATTTCCACCGAGCGCCACTTTGCACGTTGCGGAATCAACTTTCAAATTTTGGGACACTGTAGTAATGCCGACGCCCCCGACTCTGCTTCAGGAGGACACTGCACCGACGCCTCCGACTCTGGGACACAGCGCAGACACTCCCGACTCTGCTCCTGGCATACCTGCTATGCCACCGTGATGGAGCACTGCACTGGGCGCTTCTGTGCATGTTGCTGATCATACTGATTACTTTGAACATTGCATGCACAGCACCGACGCCCCCGACTCTGCTTCGGGCATGCCTGCTATGCCACCGTGATGGAGAACTGCACTGGGCGCTTCTGTGCATGTTGCTGATCATACTGATTACTCTGAACATTGCATGCACAGCACCGACGCCCCCGACTCTGCTTCGGGCATGGCTGTTGTACTATTGTGATGGTGCCACAACTGTAGGGCGATTTTTAAATACGAAACAGCCTTTTTGTTGAATAAATCACTTGAAAATCTACAACTCCTCGTGGCAGCAGAGATGGATTACACACATATCTGATTTTTTAATATGGTGCTCGCAAGTGTTACCCTCAATTTGTGTCGATTTGTGCACAAATCGTTGAAACACAGCAATTGAGGTGAAATCGAGTCAAAGGAGGTGAAATCGAGTCAAAGGAGCATGTGGAAGATTTGGTTTTTTTTTTCAGAGATGACGTGTGTACATCGTTTATTCAATAAAATGTAGTTTCAAACATGTTTGAATGTTGTGTTTATCTGTGTCTTTTGCCATCCAGTGTCTTGGTCTCGGTGGTGTGAAGCTCCACCCGACGAAGTGCATTATTCATACACTCTCAAACAGGGAAAATTGCAACGAGCTTTCAGCCTCGTACCATTTTCGAACAAAGAGAGAGAGACACGCGCAAACAAGAGAAACACGAGCAAAAGAGAGAGAAACGCGCAAGAGAGAGACAACACTCACGCACACATAGATGCACACACACACATATACACACACGAACGAGTAGAGAACGAGAGAGAAAGAGCCATCAGGGAGCCATCACTTCAAGGACGATGAGGCGCTCACATCCCTTTCTTTTTCTCTCTCTCTCTCTCTCACATATACACAAACAAGCGCACACAATACACACATATTTGTGGAGAGAGAGGGG
>Ga0209491_10001602_pt1 | contig 43187 bp, 40 predicted proteins | sample BON02_FD_187213 | JGI IMG/M metagenome (GOLD analysis project Ga0209491, IMG submission 187213) | Freshwater microbial communities from Lake Bonney liftoff mats and glacier meltwater in Antarctica - BON-02 (SPAdes) (version 2) | ecosystem: Environmental > Aquatic > Freshwater > Ice > Glacier...
CCTGGAAGACGGCGAGCTTGTCTCCCATCTCGACACCGATCTCCTCGGCACGTTTGGAGAACTGCTGCAGGAGACCGTCGGGAATTCCGGCGATCTCGGCCTGGCCGTTCGCGATTGGTTCGAACACCACCCCGAACCGGGCGGTGACCTCGGCGCGCAGGACCGATTGGTAGAGGTAGCCGAAGGCTTGTTGATACTTCTTCAACGTCAACGCATCCAGAGCGAGCCACCGCCCGTCGGGTGTTTGCACCTTGGCGGAGATGACGACGTGGGTGTGCAGTTGCGGGTCATCGGCGCGGCTGGTCGACTGACGAAACACCGCCACCGACAACCCACCGGTCTCCGGGTGTAGTCGTCCGCCGTTGGAGCGGATGCGCGTGGTCGAGGCGTACTTCTCGATCATCGCCACCGTTGCGTTCACTGCGACGTCGTGACATTCGGCGAAGCGGTCGTCACCGATGAGGCCCCACAGCACCGACAACGACTTCGGTGCCGACAACGTCGCGTCATACCCGGCGACCGCTTTGATGGTGTTGCCGTGCTTGTCGACCCGATCCACCAACTCGCGGCCGAGCCGCATCCCGGTATCGGGGTGGTAGCCGGACAGCAGCGCTTCGAGGGCTTTGGTCGTGACCTCACCCGACGGCCCGAGCCCTGCTGCTTGCGATCCCATCCAGACACCCGGTAGTTCACCGTCGGCCTTGGTGAGGTAGCCGGTGTAGTAGGCCGCCGAGGTTCCCGCCCCTGACGCGTACAGCGTCGTCACCCGGATCATGACCACTCCCACCGGCGCGCGGGCACCTGTCTGGAAAGAAAAGAAGGAGCGGAGCGAGAGACGAACACGGAAGGGGCTCTCAGACCTCAGAGAGAAGGGAGAGCTGGCCGGAGGAACGGCGGGCAGACGAGGGACGAGCAGCAGAGGAGGGACGAGCAGCAGACGAGATGGCGGGAGGCTGCGGCGGGCAGGCGAGCGAGAGGCAGACGGCCGGGATGGTGAGGCGATATGAACCGGCATCGAATGTTCCAGAGGTGGCGCGGGCCTGAACCGCTTTGATGGTGCCGAGTTCACGGAGGCGACGAACAGCGCGAGCAACGGTGTCCTTCGCAAGACCGAGCGACAAGCCGAGTGAGCGGATCGACGCCTGGGCGACGATCTGATCGCCATCGCTCGTCGAGCGTTGCAGCAGCTCTTCGAGCACCACCCACGCCGTCGGGCCGACATGCCGGCGAAGCTCGTGTGCTGCAGGTCCCAGCACGATCGTTCGGCGGGTCAGGTCAGCGGGCATCGGAGGCTCCGCCAACGGGTGCCTCCGCATCGCACAGCCGCACCACCTGACCGGTCGACGCCAATTCCATGAGCGCCCAGTGCGGAACCCGCAAGCACTTCTCGCCCAAGCGCACCACCGGCAGCCCCGACGTGCCGCCGGAGTTCAGGTACTCATGTGCGAGCTGATAGGCGAGCGAACGACCGATCCGAAGCACATCAGCGGCCTCGCGAAGCGTGAGCAGATGGTGCTCGTACGGCTCAGCGAGATCCCCCAACGACGACATGAACCATCAGAAATACACCCATGTCATTCACCCTGCAACCCCCGTGTTTACAGGCGTTCCGGACGATCCGGCACCAACGAACACCAACGGACACCAACGGACATCAACGGACACCAGACGAGAAGCCGAATGTGACCAAAGTCACATTCGCTCGCTTGTCATCGGATCGCTGACACGGCTCGCAGGTGAGTGCGACGCGTGACCATGTTCCCAGGGGACCACCTTGCGATCGTGAGCGAACCGACGAGCGCTTGCAGCTGCCTCGGGCGAGTCCCGGCTGGAAGCGCTCGGTTACCTCCCCGTAGGTAGGGAGCCGGGTCTCGCTAATGCGCTGCCCGCGAGAGGAGTACCCGTGGTCCTTTAGTCGGTGTTGTCGATGAGGGCGCCGAGGCTGTCGGCGGCCTCGTGGTCGCCACGGTGGCCGCGGTGGGCGTAGACCCGGGCGAGGGTTTCCACGTGGTCACCGATGCGTGCTGCGACAGCAGGGAGGGACTCACCGGCGTCGAGCTGGGTGCTGGCGTACCAGTGGCGTAGGTCGTGGAGTCGAAGGTCGCCTGCGCCAGGCACTCGCAAGGTGAGGCGCTTGAAGGCTTGGGTGAGGCGATCCGGCGAGATCGGCGTGAGTCCGGTCGGGTCGGTGGCAAGATCGGCGATCACGTAGCCGTCGGGCTCGAGCGCGGCGTGGAACATGGCGGCAAGCGTCTCCTGTCGCTCGTGGTGGTCACGAAGGATCTGGGCGGTGCTCTTGTCGATCGCGACCTCGCGTGTCTGGTGACTCTTGGGGTCCTTCTCGATGAGCTTGCCGGTTCGCAGGCGCGCGACGGAATGGCGGATCCACAGCACGCGGCGGTCGAGGTCGACCGACGACCAACGCAGTCCACAGATCTCGCCTCGGCGGGCGCCGGTTGCGGCGAGGAGTCGGAAGGCGACGTGGTTTTCAGGGTTGCGGCTCTCGAGTGCCTCGTTGAGGAGCGCCGCGACAACGGTAGGCGTCGGGATGGTTCGAGACTGCCGAGTGACCGAAGGCGGTGTGGCGAGACGCACGACGTTTCGGTTCGCCCACCCCCACTTCATTGCTTGCTGGAATGCCCCGCCGAGGACCGAGTGGTATCGCTTGATCGACCCGGGTGACAGGCCTGCTGCTCGGAGCCTGACGTAGAAGTCGTCGAAGTCCTTGGGTCCGAGGTCCTGGATCATCTTGCCGCCGAGGCGGTCGGCGGCGACCTTGCGGGCGATGCCGCGGTAGCTCTCGATGGTGCGCGCTTCACGACCTCGCTGTTCGAGGTGGTCGATGTGGGCAAGCAGGAGCCCAGCGACGGACTGGTCGGCCTGGGTGCCGATCGAGTCGATCTCGGCGACGAGTTGGGCGAGTGCTTTGTTCGCGTCTCGCTTGCCGCCGCGAAACGATCGGCTCACATATCGGGGCCGAGCGGTGATCGGATCGGGACCTGCGTAAGCGCGAAGTTCCCAGTAGTCGGGTTGACGCTTGAGGCGAAGGCTTCCTCGTGCCACGAAATCACTGTAGCGAAATATGGGACAGATATGGGACAACCGGGTTTCTGGCCCGCTCCACTTGGAGCCTCATGCACATCTAGCAGGGGGTTTGTGGAGCCCAGAGCGAGAATCGAACTCGCGACCTACGCATTACGAATGCGTTGCTCTACCGACTGAGCTATCTGGGCGCGCTGTGGGCGCCGCGAGCGATGTTATCGGTGGGGCCGGATCGTCACGACGATGATTCCTCTGGCAGCACGGCGAGCGGGTCTCGGCCGTTCCATGTGCCGCTGGAGTCGTAGGGCTCGAAGCGGGCGAACATCTCCTCGGCATACCAGTTCTCGTCTCGGGTGCGGCGAATCACCTCGCGGTGGTCGGGCATCTTGTAGGCGAAGTCCCGGGCGGCGGCGCGCGACTCCCACAGGCTGAACGTGGCGAGGCTGCCGATCGGGGTCTCGCCGATGCCGACCACGTCGATGAGCCCTGGTGCCCGGTGGAGTTCGGCGTCGACCACCTCGCTCGCAGCGCCGAACACTTTCCATGACTGGCGCCGAACGTCGGCCCGGGTGATGATCGCGACCGGGCCATGGCTGGATCCCTCGTCGAGTCCGGCCAGCGGGTCGAAGCCCTTCCAGGTCCCGTGCCCGCCAACGGAGCGGAGTCGGACATGCCAGCTCTCTTCGGCGCTGCGCCAGCGGCGAGCGATCCGACTGTCGGCGAGGAAGGCGTCGAGATCGCGGTCGTCGTCCCACACTGCGAACAGGGCGCTGCGTGAGAGGTCGGCGCCGCGTCCGGTGTTGTCACCGCTACCGGTGCCGAGCAGCCTCCAGAACGCCAGGCCGGGCACCCGTGGCAGCCGGAGGCGGTCGGCGCCGAGACGTCCGAGCACGAGCGGGGTCTTCCACGTCGGCTCGTTGACGAGGTGGAACGATGCAATACGACCCATGTATCGACCATGCTGTCACCGATGGGCATCACGGTCGCAGTCACGGTCGTGGTCGGTTACCTGATCGGATCGGTCCCGATCGCCAACCTGGTCGCCGCGCGGCGGGCCAAGGTCGACCTGCGCGATGTCGGTGACGGCAATCCAGGCTTCTGGAACGCTCGCGAAACGTTGGGCCGCAAGGCGGCGATCCCGGTGTTCGTCGGCGACAGCCTGAAAGGTCTCGCAGCTGCATTGGTCGGCGCCACGCTCGCCGGCCCCGGTGTGTGGGGCCTCGCCTACGTTGGCTGTGGAGCGGCGATGATCGGCCACTCGTTTCCCGTGTTCGCCAGGTTCCGAGGTGGGCGCAGCATCCTCGCGTTCGCCGGCGGCGCGGCGGTGTTCACGACGATCCCGTTCCTCATCGCCATTGGACTGTTGTTCGCGACGTTCGCGATCAGCCGATCGTTCGCCGTGGCGTCTCGGGTCGCCTTCGTCGCGTTGCCGATCGTGCAGATCATCGTCGAGGGGCCCTATCGGACCGCGGCGACTGGTGTGCTGATGACGTTCATCGGGTTACGTTTCGCGATGGCAGCCGTTGCCGACCGTCGTCGCGCACCCCGTCAGGCGTAGCTGCGGCCGCGCCAGGTCTGGCGGCCACGCTTGGCGATGCCGCGAGCGATCGCCACCGCCGCGACGGGATCGGCCAGCGGGCTCAGCCAGTAGAAGGCGTCGTTGCGTTCGTAGGCGCGGCGGGTGCCGGCCAGCGTGCCGAGCCGGGTGACTGCGAGGACGACATCGATCACGTCACCTCGACGCAGCAGCAGGCGCGGGATGGGGAGCACCTGGGCCAAGACGATGATGGCGAGATCGAACAGTTGACGGCGCCGTGGTTCCACGCCGGGCAGGGCCAGCGAACGACCCCATCCACTCCACGCATCACCGAGCGATTCGAACATCCGCACCGTGAGCAACTCGCTCGCATCGAGGAAGCCCACGCGTCGGCCGTCGGTGGCCAACCGTCGGGCCAGCGCAAGGTCTTCGACCACCTCGCCGCGCACCAACTCCATCCCGCCGGACGCGACGAACGGCACTCGAGGGACGGCCATGCACTGGCCGTTCGCCATCATGCGGTCGGGTTGACTGGGAGTCACACCCGGCGGACCGAATCGGTACACGAGTGTGGTGAGCATCGCCGGATGCAGCCAGCGGCTCCCTGGTGTCGGGCACTCGAACCGGCCGCCGACGGTGAGCAGGTCGAGTCGATCCGCAACCGCCCGGGCGACGAGCGCGGTGGGCAGTTGCGGATCGGGTCGGGCGTCGGCGTCGAGCGTCACCACCCACTCGGATGATGCGGCGGTGATCCCCTGCTGCAGTGCCCACGCCTTGCCGGCCCACCCATCGGGCAGCGGCGTGCCGGAGAGCACGGCGGCACCGGCCTGTCGGGCGATGTCTGCGGTGGCGTCGCTCGACTGGTCGTCGACCACGATCACCTCGCCGACACCCGGTGCGCCGACGATGGCGTCGAGCAGCGGGCCGATCCGCTCGGCCTCGTCTCTGGCGGGGATTACCACGCTGATCGTCTGCATCGGAGTGAGGGTCGGCCGGACCGGAGCATCGACCGTTGCGGCCCGGGCGATCCTGCTGATGGCGACCGCCCCCGCCGACGCACGAATACCGATGGAGGCCAATCGAACCACCTGGTGGACGCTCACGCAAGATCCTCGGTGATCATCTCGGTGACGATCTTGGCGCTCGTGGTCACGAGCGGCAGGCCACCGCCTGGATGACTCGAACCGCCCACCAGATACAGCCCCGGTCGGGCACCACGATTCGCTGGGCGAACGAAGGCGGCTCGCTTGCCGTTCGACGACGTGCCGTAGATCGCGCCACCCGGCGAGCGATAGCGGCGCTCGATGTCGGCCGGTGTCATCGTGTGACGGAACTCGATCCGCTGACGAAGATCGACGCCGCGATCGGCGAGCCGATCGAGCACCAGATCGCCGTAGGTGTCGGCATCGACCTCGACGTCTGGTGGGGTGTTCACCAGCAGGAACCAGTTCTCGCAACCGGCGGGAGCCTGGCTGGGGTCGGTCACCGACGACACGCAGGCGTAGATGGTCGGGTCGTCGGCGAGTTCACCGGCATCGAGTTGGTCGTACTCGGAGCGGTAGCTGTCGGAGAACCACACGTTGTGGTGCAGGAGTCGTGGAGTGAGCCCTCGCACACCGATACAGAGCACGAACCCGCTCGTCGACCGCTTCGATCGCCGGACCCGCCTGAGGGCGTGAACATCGGGCAGCAGGTCGGCGTACAGGTGCTCGGCATCGGTGTTGGCAATCACGATGTCGGCGTCCTGCGCCGAGCCGTCCGCCGACTCGACACCCGACACGGCGCCATCTGGACCGGTGGCGATCCGGGCCACGTCGACGCCGGTGTGGATCTCCACACCGGTGTCGCGAGCGATGCGCTCGAACGCCGCTCGAAGCGCGTCGAGTCCACCCATCGGATACCAGCAGCCGAACCGTGCCTCGATGTGCGGGATGCAGGCGAGCGTTGCCGGGGCGGCGTACGGCGACGAACCCGAATAGGTGGCATAGCGGCTGGCCCACTGCACGAGGCGAGGGTCGTCGAAGAACCCCTCCGCCGAGCGCTGCAGGGTGCGCATCGGATCGATCGCCGTGAGGTCGAACGGTGATCGCATCCGTTTTGCGAGCGACCACGGGTTCGACATCGGCCCGGCGAAAAAGGTCCGGTCGGCCACATCCCAGATGCGTCGGCCGCGGGCATCGAAGGCACGCCACTGCTCCCCCGATCCGGGAGCAAACTCGTCGAAGGTCGCGGCGGTGTCGTCGTCGCCGTCGGGCACGACCAGCGACGAGCCATCGGCCCAGTGGTACACGAACTGGGGATCGAGGCGAACGAGTTCGACCTGCTCGTCGAGCGTGGTGCCAGCGGTGCGGAACACCTCGTCGAACAGGTACGGCAGCGTCACGAGCGACGGCCCGATGTCGAACGTGTACCCGTTGCGTTCGTAGGCAGCGAGTTTCCCACCGACCACGTCGTTGCGCTCGAAGATGGTGACGTGATGGCCGAGAGCCCGCAGTCGGATCGCCGCCGTCAATCCCCCCACACCGCCCCCGACGATGACGATGCGCTTGCCGGTCATCGCCCCACGCCCGCTCTGTTGTAATCCTGGCTGGTCAGGCACGGAGTTTCCTCGTGACTGCGGTGGCGGCGACGGGGAGCATGCCGAGGCCGCCGACGATCGCGACGACGGGGTCGCGGAAGTAGCGGGCGAACCCGATGGTCTCCATCGCGCCCATGAAGGCGTACTCGCCGACGAGCGCGCCGTCGGCGTCGCGGGGCTCATCGGATGGCGGCAGGGCCGCTTCGAGCAGCGCCATCACGGCGAGCCCGGTGACGAACCAGCCGAGATAGTTGGTGAGCGGGATGCCGCGATACACGCCACGCTTGGCCCACTTCCAGTACCCCTCGCCGACCATCTGCGGGTCGAGGAACAGATCCCACGCGGTGAGCGCCGCCGAGCCCAGCACGATGCGCGTCAACGGAGTCGACCGCGCGCCCAATGCGGCGTGTGCTGTCTCGCGGGCAGGAAGGCCGATGGCGAACCAGGCGAGCGGCACGATCGTCGGCACGTGAGCGACCTGTGGCTGGAGCGCGGTGGTGTAGTTGTAGCGCCCGAACGGGAAACCCGTCGCAGTTCCGATGCGTTCGACCATCGTGGTGCCGATCGCTGTTGCCGCCCCTGCGGCGCCGGCGCGGCGCCCGCCCCATCGCCGCACCGCGTTCGCTGTGGTGGTCGTGAACGACCCGACCACCACCACGGTCGACAGCACCTTCCGTGCGCGACCACCCTGGGGCAGCAGCGGCGTCGCGATCATCCCAGCGACCGTCACCACGCCCGCTGCGACCGCCACCCAACCAGCAACTCGTGAACAATTCCACGTCTCAGAGGTGAAGTTGTTCACGAGAACGGAGTCGGAGGTGGGGGTCGTGGTCACGGGAGGAGGAGTTTGGCGACCATGGTCGCCTTCTCGGTGGTCGACACGCTCGCCCGCGAGGTGAACACGTCGTAGTTCTGCGCTTCGATCTTGCCGAGGATCCGCCCGTAGAGCGCATGCGCGGCGCCGACACACTTGGCCGAGCGGTCGGGCAGCATGTCGATGCCGATCTGCGCCGAGCGATACAGCGTGCGGCACCGGTCGATCTCGAAGCGCATCAGCTCGACGAACTCGGGCGTGACGCGACGCTCGGTGAGGTCGACGCCGAAGCGTGCGGTGTCCTCCAGCGGCAGGTACTGACGACCCCGATCGAGGTCTTCGTCGATGTCGCGTAGGAAGTTCGTGAGCTGGAACGCATTGCCGAGATCGCGTGCGTGAGGGAGGGCGGTGTCGTAGTCGGCCGGCTCGAGGATCGGCAGCATCATCTCGCCGATCACGGCCGCCGAGCCGTCCATGTACACGAGCAGATCGTCCCAGGTCCCGTAGCTGTCGACGGTGAGGTCCATCGTCATCGAACGCAGGAACCGGCGGAACCCCTCGGGGTCGATGTCGAATGCCCGCACCGTGTGCACGACCGCCTTGAGGATGGGATCGTCTGACTTGCCGGTCTCGAGATCGGCGAAGAACCGGTCGCCGAAGTCGGCGAGCGCAGCAGCGCGCACCTCCGTGGGAACATCGCGCCCACCTTGCGACGGGATCTCATCGACGATGTCATCGGCGTAGCGGGCGAACGCGTACAGCGCGTGTACGTGGTGCTGCTTGATCTTCGGTAACACCTTGGTCGACCAGTAGTAGGTGGTGCCGTGGCGCTTGTTGAACTCACGGCACAGCTCGTAGCTCTCGTCGAGCGTTACCGGCCCGGTCGGCAGCATGTGGGTGGTCGGCGTCGGCGGTTTTGACCCGCGCCGGAACACCGATGTCACCCCCGACATCAACGGCGCTGCCGTGCGTATTCGTCGACGCGCTCGGCGGCAAGCTTTCCCGACACGAGCACCATCGGCACACCGACACCGGGCAGGGTGGACGACCCGGTGAACACGAGGCCGGGCACCTTCTTGTTCACGTTGTTCGGCCGGAATGGGCCCGTCTGGAGGAACGTGTGGGCGAGCGCGAACGGCGTGCCCTGCTCCATGCCCATGCGCTCCCAGTCCTGGGGGTCGTAGACCGCCTCGACGACCACCTCGGTGGGATAGCCGAGCGAATCGACACGCTTGCGCAGGCTGTCGACGATCGTGTCGCGTTCTTTCGACCAGTCGATGGTGCCGCTGAGGTTCGGGGTGGGTTCGAGCACATAGATGCTCGAGTGGCCTTCGGGGGCGAGCGAACGGTCGTCGAGGCTGTGCAGCGTGACCAGGATCGACGGGTCGGGCATGCGGACACCGTCGTGGATGAGCGCCTTGAACGAACCGTCCCAGTCCTCGCCGAAGTGGATGTTGTGATGGCTCGCATCCGCTGGCGGCAACCCTTTCACGCCGGCTACCCAGAGCAGGCACGATGGCGAGTATTGGCCTTTGCGGGCAGCCCGAGGAGCCTTGATGCCCGGCAGCAGCTCGCGGTAGGCGACCGGGAGGTCGACGTTGCACACGACGGCGTCGGCGTCGAATCGCTCGGAGCCGCCGATCTCGACCCCGGTGACTGCGCCGCCCGGCTTGCGCAGGATGCGCGTGACCGGCGACGAGTAGCGGATGTCGACGCCGGCGTCGGTGACCGCCTCGGCAAGTCCAGCGGCCATCATGTGCATGCCGCCTTCGGGCACGAACACGCCCTCGACGGCGTCCATGTAGGTGATCACTGCGTACAACGCGAGGGCCTCGTAAGGCGCCAGCCCGGCATACATCGACTGGAAGCTGAAGATTCGCTGCAGTCGCTCGTCGTCGAAGAACGACGCCACCTTCTTGCCCAGCTTGCCGAAGCCGCCCATCTTGACGAGCTCGAGACCCGACTTCCACGGCTTGATCAGATCGAGTGGACTGTCGAAGTTGGCGTCGATGAACGAGTCCATCTCGGCTCGGTACATCTTTTCGAGCCAGACGCAGAAACGTCCGAACGCTTCGGCGTCCTTCGCCCCGGAAAATTCGCGGATCTCCTGGGTCATCGCTTCGCGGCCGTGGCGCACGAAGAGAGTGGAGCCATCGGCGTAGACCGCTCGGTACATCGGGTCGACCGGGTTGATGGTGACGTAATCCTTCATCTCGGCGCCCGCCGCGTTGAAGGCATCTTCGAGGAGGTTGGGCATGGTGAGCACGGTGGGGCCGTTGTCGAGGCGGAAACCCTGCTCGATGATCATCCCGGCGCGCCCACCCGGGATGGCGTCGCGTTCGACGATGGTCACCTCGTGACCGGCCTTCGCCAAGTGTGCAGCGGCAGACAGTCCGCCCAACCCAGCTCCGACGACGACGACTTTCATCAGACATTCCTCCAGCTCACGTATTCGGCAAGTGCAACGAGTTCGGACTTAGCGGTATCGACGATCGGCGCACCCTCGATGGCAGCCACGGCCGCCTCGGTGAGCGCCGTGATGTGGTCCTCGAGTTCGGCGAGCGCGCCGGTGTCGATGATCGCCTGTTGGATTCGAGCGACGCCGTGGCCGTCGAGACCAGGCGCTCCGACTTCGGCGAGTACAGCGAGTTGCGCAGCGTTGGCTCGGCGAACGGCCCGGGCGAGCAGCGGCGTGGGCTTGCCCTCGCGGAGATCGCCGCCGACCGACTTGCCTGTGAGGCTCTCCTCGCCGAAAGCGCCCATCACGTCATCGCGCATCTGGAAGGCATCGCCGAGCGGTAGGCCGTAAACGCTCAGCGCCGGGAGCAGCTCGTGCTCGCGTTCGGGAGCGGCCAGGACAGCCCCGAGGTGGAGCGGTCGTTCGATCGTGTACTTGCCGGACTTGTACCGACAGATTCGTTCGGCCTTGTCGACGTCGCGGATGCTCTGCACCGATCCGAGGATGTCGAGATACTGGCCGATGTTCAGCTCGACACGCAGCTCGTTCCAGATCCGCATCGCCTCGGGCGGGGCGCCTTCCATCAGCCGATCGGCGTACACGAAAGCCAGGTCGCCGACGAGGATCGCGACACCCTCGCCGAACCGCCGCGATTCGCCGGCCCAGCCTTCAGCTGCGTGTTGCTCGGCAGCGAGCGTGTGGGTGGTGGGCTGCCCGCGCCGAGTGACTGCGTCGTCCATCACGTCGTCGTGGAACAGGGCAAACGCGTGCATCAGTTCGAACGCGGCGCCGGCGTCGACGTCGATCTGGTCGTCGGTGCCGCCACCGGCGCCCACGTACCCCCAGTGCGTGAAGGCCGGCCGGAGGCGCTTGCCGCCGGACATCACCAGCCGGCGGATCTCGTCGATCGGGTGTGCGAGGTCGGAGTCGAAGGTGGCCCAGCGCTCACGCTCGGCGCTCAGCAGTTCATCGAGGCGGGCCTCGACCCGATCGGCGATGGATCGCAGGCTGGTCGGAGCGGTTCCAGGCATCTCGGTGCAGGCTACTGCTGTGTTCGAGGCCGTGACGCGACGTGCCCCGTGACCACCACGCGGCTCGGGGGTGTTTGGCGTCACGTGTCAGGGTGTGCGAATGGGCGCAGTGACCAGGACCATCGAGGCGTACAACACCGCCACCGACTCGACGAACCGTATGCACGACGACACGGTCGCTCGGACCTTCGGGTTTCGTGGTGGGTTGGTGCCAGGCGTCGATGTGTGGGCGTACATGACCCAGCCGTGCATCGATCGCTGGGGCGAACGATTCCTGACCGGCTCCACGATGGAGGCCCGTTTCTTGTCGCCGGTATACGACGGGGAGCTGGTCGACGTGCGTCTTGACGACGACGGATCATTGACGGTGAACGGACCGGACGGCACCGTTTGTGCCATCGGCACCGTGCAGCTCGCCGACGCACTGCCGCCTGTCGGCGAAGTGCCGACTGCGTCGCGGCCCGATCCGGTGCCGCCGGTGACGGCGACGCTGCTCGCTCCGGGGACGGTGCTGGGCACGCTCGTGTTCCCGTTCCGACAGGAGTCGGCGGCGGTGTACCTGGCCGACGTGCGAGACGATCACGAGGTCTACGCCGACGGTGCGGTGTGCCATCCGGGGTTCCTGGCTCGCCAGGCCAACTCGGTGCTCCACCTCAACGTCGAGCTGGGTCCGTGGATCCACGTCGGCACCCGAGCCCACCATCGTGGACTCGTTCGCGACGGCGATGTGCTGGAAGTTCGTGGGCGGGTAGCTGCCGAGTACGAACGCAAGGGCCATCGGTTCGTCGATGTGGACGTGGAGGTCACCGCCAACGGTGTCGCGGTGTGGAGTGCGTTCCACACCGCCATCTGGCAGCCCCGCACGGGTTGACGCCGCTGGCCTGGCGACGCGTCAGGCGTCAGGCGTCAGGCGTCAGGGACGGCGTCGAGGTCGGCGGTGACCTGTTCGATGCGCAGCTGCGCCGCTGAGATCTTCGAGCGACACAGCGTGATCAGCTCCGATGCCCGTGCCACGCGATCGGCGAGGTGGTCGACGTCGACGTCGGATCCTTCGAGTTCGCGCAGGATCGAGTCGAGTTCAGCGAGCGCGTCGGCATAGCCGGGGGTGGGTTCGTCAGCCATGGGTCAGTCCTTTGGTTGCGTGTGTGTGGAGGAGCGCTCGTCGCTCGATCGGCCAGAGCCAGTGGTTGCGGCGGTCGCGGTGACCGTGCTGGTGATAGCGCCGTCGGCGAGTGCAGTGGTGATCGTGTCGTCGACACCGAGTTCGTTGATCGAGCGGACGATGGTGCCGTCGGCTCGACGGGTGATCGACCAGCCTCGGGCCAACTGCACGGCAGGGTCGACGGCGGCGACACGCGCCGAGATCACGTCGAGGCGGTCGCCGGATCGCTCGATCACCGAGTTCGCCCTGCTGAGCACGCGCCGTTGTGCGTCGACGAGTCGTTGGGCGGCCCCGGCGAGTGAAGCCGGAGCGGTGCGGGCCAGGGTGTCGACACGCATGCCGAGACGTTCATCGGCGCGCTCGACTGCAGCGTGGGTGCGCCGAGCGATCCGATGCGCCGTCTCGGACAGGTCGGTGGTGGCGGCGGTGAGCGTCTGCCGGCTCTCGCGCACGATCGAAACGAATGCCGCCTCGGTGTCGGCGCAGTAGCGCGCGGAGCGGGCGATGAGTTCTCCAGCGCACGCGGTGGGTGTCTTGAGCATGGTGTGGGCGACTTCGTCGGCGACGCTGCGGTCGATCTCATGCCCGAGCCCGGTGAGCACGGGGATCGGCGACGACGCGATTGCCCTGGCGATGCGCTCGGCGTCGAACACGGCGAGTTCGTTGCGCGCGCCGCCGCCGCGGATCACCACCAACGCGTCGAGGTCGATCCGACGCGACAGCGTGGTGATGGCAGCGGCAACCGTTTCCTCGGCGAACTCACCCTGCACCCGGGTGTCGATGACGGTGAGCGTGAACCCCATGGCGCTGCGGAGGAGTTCGTCGTGGAAGTCGTGCCACGCAGCGGTGCCGACGCTGGTGACCACACCGACGCGCAGCGGGATCGGCGACAGTGGGCGTTGCTTGTTGGCATCGAGCAACCCCTCGGCGACCAGTCGACGGATGACCTCGTCGCGCGATCGGGCGATGTCGCCGAGTGTGTACTTCGGGTCGATGCCGGTCATCTTCAGGCCGATTCGGCCATTGGGTGCGTAGTAGTCGAGGTAGCCGAACACCCGCACCTTCATGCCGTCGCCGAGACGCAGCTGGTTCTTCTGGAGCATCGGCCGCAACCGCACGCGGGCGTTGGCGAAGAACTGGACGTTGACGACTGCCTTGCCGCGTCCGTTGCCGCCTTCATCAGACGTGTTGGCGTCGTCGATCAGGCTGAAGTACGCATGCTGTCCGCGATCGCTCCATCCGGTGATCTCGCCGCGGACCCAGACCCCGTCGGAGAACTCCCGTTTGAGCACGTCGTTGATGGCGTCTCCGAGTTCGCCGACCGAGTAGGTCGGATTCGCTACGTCGTCGAGTTCTTCGTCGCCGAAGTCGAACGCGGGCTGGCTCACGGGCCTGATTCAATCAGTCGGCGACCGCCAGCGGTGATTCGACCCTGATCGGAGAGCGCGTCATGGGCCCAGCATCCGGATCGTGCCGCCGGGTGGCGTGTCGGTGTCGTCATCGGCGACCTCATCGGAGGTGATGGGTGTCGCGAAGAGCTCCCCGTCGACGGGGAGATTTCGTTGCAGGCGCAGATCGTCGAGTTGGCGTAGCGGCTTCTCGAGCTGACGGCGGCGCGGTCCGGTGAGTTGTTCGAACGCGCGGTCGACCTGATCGAACTTCTTCTTCACCGAGTCGACCTGCTCGCTGTACTTTCGCCACTGGGCACCGAACGTGCCGAGCAGCTGCAAGATGTCGTCGCTGGTCTGCTCGATCATGAAGTTGTCGAACGCCTGGCGAATGACCCCGAGGAACGCGAACAGTGTGAGCGGCGAGCACAGCACCACCTTCTGGCCCATCGCCTCGTCGAGCAGCGTGGCGTCGTTTTCGTGGATGAACCCGGTGAGCTGTTCGTTGGGGATGAACAGCAGCACGTAGTCGACCGAGGGCGTGTCGCTCTCGCCCGAATAGTCGCGCTTGGCCAGTTCTCTCACCCGGAGGCGCACATCGGCGAGGAACCGCTTGAGGTGTACGTCGCGCTCGGCGTTGGTGTCGACTTCGAGGTAGCGCAGGTAGGACGCCATGGGGAACTTGACGTCCATGTACAGCGCATGGCCCTTGGGCATCGGGAACGTGTAGTCGGGTCGGCCCGTGCCACCTTCGATCTGCGTCTGCTTCACGTAGTTGAGGTTCTCGATGAAGCCGGCGAGGCGCAGGACGTCTTCTGCCATCCGCTCGCCCCATTGGCCGCGCGCCTGGGGGTTGGCGAGTGCTTCGCGTAGTGCTCGGGTGGAGTCGGCGAGCGTGTTGGCGATTTCGGCGTGGGCTTGCAGCGAATTGGTGACCTGCCCGAAGTTCTCGGCGCTGGACTTGCCGAGCGTGGTGACCATGTCGCTGAGCTTGGTGAGCTCTGCGCGCATCTCGGCGTGCACTTGATCGAGGCGGGCATCGATGATGTCCTTCTTGGCGCCCAACTCCGACGTGGTCTGTTCCCGTGCCGACAGCGCCATCGCCCCGAACTGCTCGCGTTGCAGGATCGCCGTCTGTTCCAACGCGGCGGTGACGGCGGCGTCGCGCTCGGCAGTCGCTTGGTCTCGCACCTGGGCAACGGCGCTCTGAACTGCAGCATCGACAGCGAACTGGATCGACTCGGTGGTCGCCGCATGCTCGTCGGCCCGGGCAGCATCATCGGCCTCGGTACGACGAACGGCGAACAGATATCCGCCGACGGCGGCCCCGACGGCCAGCAACACGGCAACGATGAGTAGTGCGATCTCCATGTGTCCCATGATGACGTGGGGGTGTCACAGAGTTCGCGGATGCCTCCGCCGCATCGGTCTGATCGAGTGCGGATCCCGCCAGTTATCGTGCAAGCATCCGGTCATGTTGATCGACATCCAGTTCAGTTCTGCCCACAACGACTGGGCGCAGTTGCGTGATGCGGTACTGCAAGCGGAGCGCGACGGCTACGACACGACCTGGGTCTTCGACCATTTCGATGGCAAGGTTCTGGCGGGCGGGGACCGCGATGTGCTCGAGTGTTTCACGTTGCTCGGCGCGCTCGCATCGATCACGAGCACGATCGGCATCGGATCACTCGTCGCAAATGTCGCCAACCGCCACCCAGCAGTCCTCGTAGCGGCGGCGGCCAGTGCGCAGCACATCAGTGGGGGTCGTCTGCGGCTCGGTATCGGCGCAGGCGCAGCTCCGGGCACCCGGTGGGCACGCGAACACGACGAACGCGGCATCGAGCTCCTTGCCGACATCTCGGATCGTCACGCCGCAGTCGTTCATCAGATCGAGTTGCTGAGGTCGATCGAGGGCCTTCCCGTGATCGTGGGCGTCAACAGCATCGAACTCGCCACGATCGCCGGAGCGCGCGCCGACGGCGTCAATGTGCGTTTGACGAGCCCCGGTGCCCCGAGCCAGGTGGCTGCGGCTCGGGCGGCGGCGGGGGATCGGAACTTCGAGGTGTCGGGTTGGGCCTTCATCGATGATGATCGATCTCGTGTTGTGGCCGACGAACTCGGACTCGACCGGTTGATCCTGACCCGACTCGACCGGCTGGGCACGACCTGATCGACGCAAGTCGTGAATCAGCGGGCGTCGTCGAGGAAACGCCACGCAGCCGGCAGCATCGCCCCGGCGAGCAGGGCCTTGAACACGTCACCCACCAGGAACGGCGCAACGCCGAGCGAGACGGCGCTCGATTCGCCCGCGGCGGCAGTGAGCGGCAGACCGAGGTCGTAGGCGAGCCAGCCGGCACCGACGGTGTAGATGATCATCGTGCCGGCGAGGAATGCGGGGATCGAGGTCGACAGCTTGCGGTCCTGGCCGTGCTCGGCCATGAGGCCGACGACGATCGCAGCCACGATGAAGCCCACGAGATATCCGGCGGTGGCACCGGTGGCCGCGGTCCAGCCGCCGGTTCCTTCGGCGTAGAACGGCAGTCCGGTCGCACCGAGGGCCACATACAGCAGCATCGACAACCCGCCTCGCCGACTGCCGAGCACTCCGCCCGCCAGGAGCACGGCGAAGGTCTGACCGGTGAGCGGCACTGGCGTGAACCCGAGTGGGATCGAGATCTGGGCCGCCAGGGCGGTCAGGAGAGCGAATCCGACGATGGCTACCGCGTCACGGACGCGGCTGCGATCGAGCAGATCGAGCAGTGTGGACGGCGTGGCGGGAGCAAGTGCGATGGACATCGCCGAGATTCTGACCGATGAGGTCGGGAAGTATCAAGCCGGTCAGCGCAACGAGATGTTGAAGCAGCGGTCGGCGAGGGTGCCGAGCGCGTACGTTTCGTAGTCGATGCCGAAGTCGCTGTACAGGGTGCGACACGACTCGCTCCACGCCAACGCGTCGGGGGTCGACATCCTGTGCACCACTTGCATGATGCCGCCCTCGTGTACCCGGTACTCGGCCCAGGTGCCGGGGAAGTCCTTCGTGCAGCCGATCTCGATCGACGGCACACCCGAGCGGGCCATCGGGCGCACCCGGTGTCGATGGGTGTGGCCGGCGGCGTACGCGACGATGCCGGGTCGGCGTGCAGCAAGCGCATCGAGTGCGTCGCTCGCATCGGGGTGCAGGCCGAAGTAGTCGTCGCTGCGCTTCGCGTCCGTGCCGTTGCCGATCCACTGCTGATGGTGGCCCATCACGAACACCGGCCGATCGGCGCTCGCGCAGAGTTCGTCGAGCCAGTCGATCTGCTCCGTGCTGATCATGCCAGTGGTGGCGCCGGGGATGGCGGTGTCGAGGAGCGCCACGATCACACCCGGCAGCTCGATGCGCTGGTCGCCGACGTACCCGGCCTGGTGGCGATAGGCATCGTGATTGCCACGTACCACGTGCAGCCGGTCGCCGAACGGGTCCCGGTAGCACGCCTCGAAGGCGTCCCACTCGGCTGGCTTTCCGTCGACCGACAGATCACCTTTCACGATCACCGCCACCGGATCGATCGCGGCAATCTCGGTTGCGGCGGCACGGTTCATCACCTCGGGATACGGCTGAGCGCCCGGGTCGGAGCGACGGATCGGACCTTCCAACAGATCGTCGATGCGACCGGCCTCGACCTCGCCGAAGTGCACGTCGTTGACCGTCGCGAAGCAACAGAGCAGTTCGCCGTCGGGCCGTGGGAGCGTGCGAACCGTGACGCCGTCGAGGTCGTGTTCGGTGTCGGCCTCGAGCCCGTCATAGCGGCGCATGTCGAGACCGTCGTGGATCACGACGAGGTCATCGGCAACGGTGGTGATGTCCATGGAGATCGGAGAACAGCTGCTCTGACGGCGACGGGGTCAGACCTTGACGACGATCGAGTTGACGACCTTGTCGTGCCACGTCTGCTTCTTGTCGTCCCAGAGCATCCAGAGGTAGCCGAGGTAGACGATTTGGCCGGAGATGAAGCTCGCGAAGAGCTGGCGCCCGAGGGCGCGGCCGAACCCGATCGGTTCACCGGTCGTCTCGCCGATCACCTTGATGCCCACGATCTTGCGGCCCCAGGTCTGGCCGGTCCTGCCGAGCGCACGCAGGTAGATGAACGCCACGAGGAGCAGGCCGACGATGATGAGTGCGGTACCCCCGGCGATCATCCCAGCGTTCGGCGAGCCGATTGCACAGAGCTCGTTGTCGACCGTCACGCAGTCTTGGAACGAGGATCCGATGAGGACAGCGCCCGGAATGACGAAGGCCGACATCAACAGTCCGTACAGCAACCCGTCGAGCAGCCAGCCGCCGAGGCGGATGCCGAATCCGGCGCGCTCACCGCCAACCGGAACGTTGGCGTAGCCGTAGGGCGGATATCCCGGCGCAGTGGCGACGCTCCCAGGCGGAGGCGGAGGTGGCGGTGGCGCCGAGCCGAAACCGGGAGGTGGCGGCGGGGGCGGTGACATGGCCATCTCCAGAGTGTGTCACGTCGCCGGGCTTCGATTCCGCGTTCGCGGTCAACGGAAGGGGCGGTCGCGGCGCGCCGAAACCGGCTTCGCCCACCAGCGTCCACTGAATCGCCACGCAGTGCTGCGTGCAGGGGTGGCGTCGGCGACGACCATCGGCTTGGGCCAGAGCGCTTCGACCCCGGCCATGATCGCAACGATCTCGTCGTCGGTTGGCGAGTGCGACTCGGACATGGCGTTCACGATAGGTGTTTCAGCCACTGGCCACCTCGTCGTCGATCGACCACGTGGCGCGCGGTGGCCTCGTGACCACGGTGCCGGCGAAGTTGTCGTGGAACGTTCGCCGCTGCGAGTTACCCAGCGCCACGAGGAATCCGATCAGGAAGATCGATGACACGAACGAGCGCAGCACGAACCGTAGGCCGGCCTCACCAGCGGTGATCATGCGTCCGTTGCGAGCGTCGACGACCGTGGTCGAGGTGACCCGGTTGCCTATCCACTGGCCGCTCGACGACACCGCCCTCGCGTACATCACGGTTGCTGCTGAGAAGCCCACGACGATCACCAGCATGCCGACGACGACCAGTGGTGTCGAACCGGCCACGACGAGGGCGATTCCGGGCAGCATGAACAGCGTCGTGATGACGGTGTCGATCAGCAGTCCGCCGAGTCGGGCGCCATAGGACGCCAGGGCAGGATCGAAGTCGATTCCGCCTTCGGGCTCGATGTGCGCCACTTCGACCCGCTCGGGTCGTTCGACATCGGTTGGTTTGGTGAGTGCTGCGCCGACTGCAGGGGCAGCGGGCACCTCGTCGTCGGTGATCTGCGACAACAGCGCGGCGAGGTCGTCGTCAACGGCGGCCGAGGTCGGACCGGTCGGTGGCGACGAGGTGCGCTCGCCTGCCCGTGGCGGTGGCGGAGGGATCGAGCCGGTCGACGGGGGGTGGGGGCGTCGGCGAGCCTGACGGCGGCGGTGGGATGGCGGCCGGTGGTCGAGGTGGGGGCTGAGGAACGGGGGAGCCGGGCAGCCGAGGCTGTCCGGGCACCGAGGAACCGTCGCTCATCGTTGGTCGAGTCCGTTCACAGCGGGACGTTGCCGTGCTTGCGGCGCGGCAGTTCCTCGCGCTTGGTGGCCAACATACGCAGCCCGGCGACCAGCTTCTGGCGGGTCTCGGCCGGGTCGATCACGTCGTCGATGTAGCCACGCTCGGCAGCTGCATAGGGTGACGCGTACTTGTCGGTGTATTCCTGCACGAGTTCGGCGCGACGAGCAACCGGGTCGGCGGCCTGTTGCAATTCGCGGCGGTACACGATCTCGACAGCACCCTGCGGGCCCATCACTGCGAGTTCCGCGGTCGGCCAGGCAAAGGCGAGGTCAGCGCCGATCGATTTCGAGTTCATCACGACGTAGGCGCCGCCGTATGCCTTGCGGGTGATCACCTGGATGCGCGGCACGGTCGACTCGCAGTAGGCGTAGAGCAGCTTGGCGCCGTGGCGGATGATGCCGCCGTATTCCTGATCGACGCCGGGCAGGAATCCGGGCACGTCGACGAAGGTGATCAGTGGGATGTTGAACGAGTCGCACGTCCGCACGAAGCGGGCGGCCTTCTCGGACGACTCAATGTCGAGTACACCGGCGAGGATCTTCGGCTGGTTGCCGACGATGCCGACGGGCCGGCCGTCGATACGCGAGAACCCGCACACGATCGACTTCGCCCAGTGAGGGAAGTACTCGAAGAACTCGCCGTCGTCGACGACGTGGCGGATCACCTCGATCATGTCGTAGGGCAGGTTGGGGCTGGGCGGCAGGATGTCGCGTAGCTCCGGGCACAGCCGGTCGGGGTCGTCACCGAGGTCCTCGATCGGTGGGTCTTCGAGGTTGTTCGACGGCAGGAACGACAACAGGAAGCGCACGTCGTCGAGGCACGACTTCTCGTCGTCCGACACGAACGTGGCGACCCCCGACTTGGTGGCGTGACTCATCGCGCCGCCGAGCTCTTCGAGGGTGACGTCTTCACCGGTGACGGTCTTCACCACGTCGGGGCCGGTGATGAACATGTGGCTGGTCTCGCGCACCATGAAGATGAAGTCGGTCATCGCCGGGCTGTACACGGCGCCGCCAGCACACGGCCCGAGGATCACGGAGATCTGCGGCACGACGCCGGACGACAGCACGTTGCGGTGGAAGATGCCGCCGTAGCTCGCGAGGCTGACCACGCCCTCCTGGATGCGGGCGCCGGCGCCGTCGTTGAGGCCGATCACCGGTGCGCCGACCTTGAGGGCGAGGTCCATCAGCTTGTGGATCTTCTCGGCGAACACCTCGCCGAGGGCGCCGCCGAACACGGTGAAGTCCTGTGAGAACACGAACACCTTGCGGCCGTCGACGGTGCCCCACCCGGTGATCACACCGTCGGTGTACGGGCGGTCTTCGAGCCCGGAGCCCTGAGCGCGGTGGCGGGCGAGCATGTCGAGTTCGTGGAACGAACCCTCGTCGAGGAAGTAGTCGAGGCGCTCACGCGCCAGCATCTTGCCCTTCTCGTGCTGGCGGTCGACCGAGCGCTGCGAACCGGCGTGAATGGCCTGCTCGCGCCGGTCGGCGAGGTCGGCGAGCTTCTCCTGCATGGGGTTCGTCACGTCTGGCAAGTTACTGGTTGACGGCCGCTGTCGGAAGATCCGTAACAATGGGCTCATGGCAGATGCGTCATCGAGCCCGCCCGTTACTCCGATGCGACTGGCGTTCCAGCCGCCGCTCCAGCCGATGCTCGCCAAGTTGGCGAGGTCGATCCCGGATGGCGACGGTTGGTTGTTCGAGCCGAAATGGGACGGTTTCCGCTGCATAGTCTTCCGCGACGGCGATCGCATCGAGCTGATCTCGCGCAAGCTCCGACCGCTCGGTCGTTACTTCCCCGAGTTGCTTGCTCCGCTGCGCGACGCGTTGCCTGGTCGATGTGTGGTCGACGGCGAGATCGTCGTCGCCGACGCTTGCGGCCACGGTCTCGACTTCGACGCGCTGTTGCAGCGCATCCATCCCGCCGAGTCGCGGGTGAATCGTCTGGCCGCCGAGACGCCGGCAGCGTTCGTCGCGTTCGATCTGCTCGCGATCGACGACATCTCACTCCTCGACGAGCCACTGGCCGATCGTCGCGCGGCCCTCGTCGACGCGATCGCCGGGAACGACGTGGTCCATCTGACGCCGGCGACCACGGACCGGGCCGTCGCCGACGACTGGTTCCACCGATTCGAAGGCGCTGGCCTCGATGGCATCGTCGCCAAGCCGCTCGGCGGTGTGTATCAGCCGGGCAAGCGGACTCTGGTCAAGGTGAAGCACCAGCGCACCGCCGACTGCGCGGTGGCCGGATATCGGATCCACAAAGACGGCGAGGGCGTGGGTTCGCTCCTGCTCGGGTTGTTCGACGCCGACGGAGACATGCACTCGGTCGGCGTGGCCGCATCGTTCTCGGCCAAGCGACGTGTCGAGTTGCTGGCCGAACTCGAACCCCGCACGCACGACGCGCTCGACGGTCACCCGTGGCGGCAATGGGCCGAGTCGGACGGCGACACATCAGGCGCGGAAACGAGCGGCGGCAGCCGGTGGAACGCCGGCAAAGACCTGTCGTTCGTGCCGATACAGATGGGCTTGGTGGCCGAGGTGTCGTTCGGCCAACTGGAGGGTCGAAGGTTCCGCCACGGCGTCGGCTTCTTGCGGTGGCGACCCGATCGCACGCCCGATTCGTGCACCTACGAGCAGCTCGACGTCGCCGATCCGGTGTCGTTCGACGACTTCGTCAGGGCTGGCTGATCGGCGGGATCGTGACCACCGATGGCGGGGTCGGCACGGCGACTGCCTCGGTGCCATCGGCGGTGAGGATCGTGAAGCCCTGCGGCAGACTCGTGAACACCCCGGCGGGGGTGACCGCAGTGACCACCATGGTCCAGTCGCCTGCAACGGTCAGCGGCAGGCCCTGCGTTCCTTCGAGCAGTACCGCCTCACCGGCACCGGTGAGGGGAACGGGTTGCGTGATCGTGCCGATCGTGTCGTTCGCTGGAGCGGTGAAAACGACCTCGAGCCCGGACAGGTTCTCGGCGGGTGCGTCGACCTCGACCGACAGCCCCGACAACCCGACACGATCGATGGTGAGGCGCACCGTCATATCGACGTCGGCCTCGGTCGCCTCGATCGGCAGAATGATGGCGTAGGAGATGTCGGGCCCAGTGGACGCATTGGCCGGCGCCAGCGACAGCAGCCACGAGCTCATGGCGAGTACGAGCACACCGACCGCAGCCTCGACTCCGAAGGCTCGTCGCAGGCGGTTGGCCATCGGCACGGTCATCTCGTCGGCACGAGCAAGGCGTTGATTCACGAACTGTCGGGCCGACACCGCCACGAAGATCATCCCGGCGACCGCCACGGTCTTCAGGAGGACCACCCGGCCGTGCGATGTGCCGAACAGGTCGCCGCCGTCGAGCAGGATCATCTGGACGATTCCGGTGGCGATCGTGGCGCCGATCGCCAGATTCGACAGCCGGCCGAACCCGCGCACTGCGTGGACGAGGTCCTCTTCGCCGGGCCCTGCGAGCACGACCCGGGCCAGCAACACCACCCCACCCAGCCACACCGACATGGCGAGCGCATGGACGATCGACATCGGCACGCCGACGAACGCCAGGTCCATGTTCGTGCGGCTGAAACCGATCGTGGCGACGGCGAGCCCCGGGATTCCGAGCGCCGCCATCTGCGTGACGGGGTCGATCACCCGGTCGGGGCGGAAGGCGACCCACGCACAGGCCACGACCAGCACCAGTCGCGCCACGGCGGCGATGCCCGGGATGCCAGCGCTGAACAGGTCGGGCCAATTGGTGGGGTTGAATCCGCTGCCGAGCCCCGAGCCGGTCACCGCAGCGGTGGCGGCTGCGACGTACAGCAGGGTTCCGATGAACGCGACGATCCAGGTGGCACGGATGAACCGGATGGTCACCAGATACTCGACGCCCTCGGGCCACGCTGCGGCGATCACCACGAGCGAACCGAGCAATATGGCGAGCCCGAACACCGAGAGCAACCGCCCCAACCAGAGTGGGCCCTGGCCGGCATCGACATCGGACAGATTGGTGACCTCGCCGTTGCCCGACGCAGGCGTCGAAGTGGTCTCGATCGGAACCGTGTCGCCGGTCGCCGGCTCGGAGGTCGGGGTGGACGTGACCGCCGCGTCGTTCTCGATCGTGAAGGTGACGTTGCCCTGACCGTTCGGTGAGCCCTCCGAGTCGCTGACGATGTACGCCGCGACACACGCGCCCTTCGGGAGGGGATCGATCACCTCGGCGGTCATCGTGAGGCGGTCGTCGCTGAGCTCGCGTGGGCCGACGGTGAACAGATCGGGACAACTGACCGTGATGGTGTTCACGTCGCCGAGCGGCTCGCCGAACGTGAACGAGATCGTCGCCGGCGACTGCGCGAGAATCGCACCGTCGATCGGGTCGGACGACGCGAGCGTGTTGTCGGCCAGCGCGGTGCCGGGGAGCAGCCCGACCAGGCCGGCGGCAGCGAGAGCGGTCCCGGCGACGATGAGGCGGTATCGGCCGGAGCCTCGGAGTGATGTGCGCTCGTTCACGATCGTCCGAGGCTAGTTGCCTGCCGGGCCGTCGGCCCGGGCACCCTCGACGCGATGGCGCGCAACGTGGAGCGCTACACGTCGCCGCGTCGGCATCCGGGAGCACCCATTTCGTCGGCGAGGTCGTTGCGACCACGGATCAGTTGTCCGAACTGGACGGTCAGTTCGCCGAGCCGAGCCTCGTCGTTGTCGATCGCAGCGATCGCCGTCCAGACGCCGGATTGTTCGTCGGTGTTGAGGATGAACGCTCGATGATCGGCGTCGAGTTCGTCGGGAATGTCGGGGACGTCGAGGGAGCGCACCCGTTCGGCCTCGTTGTCGAGTGCGCTCGCAGCACTCGCGGCGAAGTCGGCAACGCTGATCTGCTCGGGCGGCTGAGGGAGCGCATCGAGCGTGGCTGTGGTGTCGACGCAGATCGCCTGCAGGTCGGCCAGGTAGTCGGCCTCGGTGACCGGGGCGGGCTCGCTGGCGCACGACACGGCGGTCGCGATGACGACGATGAAGATCGCTCGGGCTGGCACTCGATCGATGCTACGGCCGCGTCGCTATCGTGGCCGCGATGGCCACCCAGTCGCTCTACCGTCGCTACCGGCCCCGCCGCTTCAGCGAGGTGAAGGGGCAAGACCACGTGGTACGCGCCCTCCGTACCTCGGTTGCCGAGGGACGTGAAGGCCAGGCATATCTGTTCTCGGGCCCGCGCGGCACTGGCAAGACCACATCGGCTCGAATCCTCGCGAAGGTGCTCAACTGCGAAAACGTGAAGGACGGCGAGCCGTGCTGCGAATGCGAATCGTGCCTGGCCGTCGAACGGGGCGTGAGCTACGACGTCCACGAACTCGACGCAGCCAGCAACAACGGCGTCGACGCGATGCGCGACCTCATCGAGAAGGCGTCGCTCGGCACACCCGGGCGTCACAAGGTGTACATCCTCGACGAGGTACACATGCTGTCGCGCGCTGCCGAGGCGGCGCTACTCAAGACGCTCGAGGAACCGCCGCCACACGTCGTGTTCGTGTTGGCCACCACCGATCCACAGAAGATGTCCGACACCATCCGCTCGCGCACTCAGCATCTTCAGTTCCATCTGCTGCCGGCTGACACCTTGGCCGAGCACGTTCGCTGGGTTGCCGCTGACGCCGGGCTCGACGTCAGCGAGGCAGCCCTGGAGCAGGCGTTGAACCGCGGCGGAGGGTCGGCCCGCGACACGTTGTCGGCGCTCGAGTTGGTGGCCAACACCGGCGACGAGGGGATGCAGATCGTGCCGCTCGACGAGTACATCGAGGCGATGATCGAGCGCGATTCGGGTCGAGCGCTCACGGTCGTCGCCCATGCGATCTCGAGCGGGATGGACTCGCGCACGCTCACCGAAGAACTCATCGCTTTTCTCCGCAACGGTTTCCTCGCGCTGATGGCTCCCGAGCTGGTGCAGGTGCCTTCGAACCGCCTCGAGGCACTTGCCGCTCAGGCGCAACGCCTCGGTGCCGCCGGCCTGGTGCGCGGGATCGAGTTCCTGGGTACGGCGTTGGCCGACATGCGCAACGCTCCCGATCCGAGGGTGTTGCTCGATGTGGCCACGGTGCAACTCACCGTCGACAGCGTCGGCGGTGACACCGGAGCCCTGTTGCAACGCATCGAGCGACTGGAACGCCAGGTCGCTGCCGGTGTCGCTGCCCCGGTCGATCCCAAGCCAGCGGCTCCGGTCGATCCGTCGACCGGCCGTGCTGCGCTCGGAGGTCGTGCCCGCCCAGCAGCGCCGCCCGCCATCACCGCCGCCCAGGCTGCTGCTGCACCTGCTGTTGTCGTCGCTGATCAGCCGACGCCCGATGCCGCCACGGGCGACATTGCACCGGCCGCAGCACCGGCGGCGATCACCTCTGACATCACTGCGGACATCTGGGAGAACACCATTCGTCCGGCGCTGCGTGGCATGGCGAGGGCCGTGTACGCGCCGGCGGGTTTCGTCGGCAGCACCGACTCGACGATCACGTTGTCGGTGCCGAACGCCGCGCATCGTGCCAAGTGTGAAGAGCAACGGTCTGTCGTGGAGGCTGCGCTCGCCACGTTCGCCGGGAGTCCGGTCGCCGTCGAACTCGTCGACGAAGACGGGGGAGACGGCGGGGGGTCTGACGGCTCCACATCGACGGCCCCACGTGTCGGGTCGAGCGCCCTGAGTTCCTCTGTCGAGGATCGCCCCGATACATCGAGCGCAGGCACCGAGTCGTCGTCGCCCAGGGAGCGGGGTCTCGCCACCGCCGCTGCGATGGGAGCAGCAGGCGAAACAGCCGAGGATGATCCGCCGGTGTCGGCCATCGACTTGCCCGACGACGACGACGTCGATCTCGACGGCCTCATCGATGCGCCACCCGAGTCGGTGAAGTCACCGATCGACCGTCTGGCCGAAGCGTTCCCCGGCTCCGAACTGATCGAAGAGGCGGGCTGATCTCCTCCCGATGGCCGGCAACTACACCCCTCCTGTCCAATCGTTGATCGACGAACTCGGCCGTCTGCCGGGCATCGGTCCGAAGTCGGCGCAGCGCATAGCGTTCCACCTCCTCAAGGTGCCGACCGAAGACGCCACGCGTCTCGCCCATGCGATCACCGAGGCCAAGGCCCGGGCGCGGTTCTGCGAGCGCTGCTTCAACATCGCCGATGACGTGTTGTGCCCGATCTGCAACGACGACGGCCGTGACTCGTCGGTGCTGTGCGTGGTGGAAGAAGCGCATGACATCGTGGCGATCGAACGCACCGGCGAGTTCCGGGGCCGCTACCACGTGCTCCTCGGCGCGATGAGCCCGCTCGAAGGCATCGGACCCGAGCAGCTCAAGATCCGGGAACTCGTCGCCCGCATCGACCCCGAGGGCGTGCAGGAGATCATCTTGTGCACCAACCCGAACACCGAGGGTGAAGTCACTGCGATGTATCTGGCCCGCTTGTTGAAGCCGATCGGACTCACGGTCACCCGCATCGCCAGCGGACTCCCGGTGGGTGGCGACCTCGAGTACGCCGACGAGCTCACCCTCGGCCGTGCCCTCGAAGGCCGCCGCGCTGTCGACTGAGCAGCGATTCGCTGCAACGACGAGTGTCTCGAAAACTGAACTGGGGCACCATCTCCACGAATCGGTAGCGGGCGGACGGGCCGATTCGTTTTGACGATGCCCCAGAATGGGGGCGAATCAGGATGTCGATTCGCTCGTTCAGTTGTTACAAATACATTACAGAAAGACTTGATATTCGTCAAGTGTTCGTAACACAGGTCTCCTCCTTGAGTGTCAGTGCATCGACAATCAGTGATGTGTCAAGCACGGAACGCGGTGCGAGTGGCCGTCGCACAAGTTCATGGCGGCGCGTGCCAAGCGCCCGCGAGGGAGGCGCGCCGATCACCCGGCGCACATCGGAAGCGGAGCAGGTGCCGGCGGAGACGCCGTGTCTGTCAGGTCGTGGTGGCGCGCAGTCGGGCTGCGGTGACTCAGACGGTGCGCAAGATGGCGGCGTCGCCTTGGCCGCCGCCACCGCACAACGCCACGGCGCCGGTGCCGCCACCGCGACGCTTGAGCTCGTGGAGCAGCGTCAGAGCCAAGCGGTTACCGCTCATGCCGATCGGGTGACCGAGGGCGATCGCGCCGCCGTTGACGTTGACCCTGTCGAGGTCGACGCCGAGTTCGGCGGTCGAGGCGATGCCGACCGCGGCGAATGCCTCGTTGAGCTCGAAAAGGTCGAGGTCGCCAACGGCGATGCCGGCCCGCTCGGCTGCCTTCATCACGGCACGGCTCGGCTGGTGGAGCAGCGACGCGTTGTCGGGGCCGGCGACCATGCCGTACGACACGAACTCACCGAGCGGGGTGACGCCACGGCGCTCGGCCTCGGCCCGGCTCATCAGCACGATGGCGCTGGCCCCGTCGGACAGCTGCGAGGCATTGGCGGCGGTGATCGTGCCGTCCTTGTCGAATGCCGGGCGCATGGCGGCCAGCGACTCGACGGTCGTGCCGGGGCGCACACCCTCGTCGTGCTCGACCAGGATCGGGTCACCCTTGCGCTGCGGCACCTCGACCGGCACGATCTCGTCGGCGAGCCGACCTTCCTTGATCGCATTGGCAGCGAGTTCGTTCGAGCGGGCAGCGAACTCGTCCTGCTGCTCGCGGGTGATGCTGTCGCCGGTGTACCGATCGGTGCCGAGACCCATCAGGCAGGCGTCGAACGCACACCACAGACCGTCGGCGATGATCGCGTCACGCAACTCGGTGTTGCCATAGCGGAACCCGCCGCGGGCGCCGTCGGCGAGGTACGGGGCGTTGGTCATCGACTCCATGCCGCCGGCCACCACGATGTCGGCCTCACCGGTGGCGATCATCTGGTTGGCGAGATAGATGGTGTTCAGACCGGACAAACAGACCTTGTTGATGTTCACCGCCGGCACGCTCATCGGGATGCCCGCCTTGACGGCGGCCTGGCGACTGGGCACCTGGCCCGCTCCGGCCATGAGCACCTGGCCCATGAGCACGTGCTCGACTTCCTCTGGCGCCACACCGGCGCGCTCGAGAGCGGCAGCGATGGCGAATCCACCGAGGTCTGCCGCGGAGAACGAAGCGAGTGCACCACTCATCTTTCCGATCGGAGTGCGAGCGCCAGCGACGAGGTACGAACCGGAAGAAGCCATGCCGCCACGCTACATCCACCCACCAACCCCCGAAAAATGCCGCCAGCGTTGCGCTCAGCGCAACGCTGACGCGCCATTTCGGGGGTTGGAGCGGCTTCACTGAGTCGGTGGACAACTTCCCCGCCGCTGTCTTGTGGGACATGGACGGCACGCTCGTCGACACCGAGCCGTTCTGGTTCGACGCCGAGTTCGAGCTGGTCGCCGAGTTCGACGGCACGTGGACCGAGGCCGACGCTCATTCGCTCGTCGGGTTCGATCTGTTTGCCTCGGCGCATGAACTCCGTACCCGGGGCGGCGTGCGTCTCGAACCGGTCGAGGTGGTCGAGCGGCTCCTCGACCGGGTGATCAGCAGAGTTGCCGAGCAGTTGCCGTGGCGGCCGGGTGCGCCGGAGCTGCTCGCCGAGTGTGTCGCAGCAGGAGTCCCCTGTGTGCTCGTCACGATGTCGTGGCGTCGTCTCGCCGACGCACTGATCGCATCAGCTCCCGCCGGTTCGTTCGTTGCATCCATCACTGGCGACGAGGTCCGCAAGGGCAAGCCTGATCCCGAGCCGTATCTCGCCGCGGCCGCAGTGCTCGGCGTCGACCCCGTCGACTGCGTGGCAATCGAGGATTCGCCGACCGGGGTTGCCTCCGCGCTGGCTGCCGGGTGTGCGACATTAGGGGTCCCCCATGTCGTCCCCGTCGCAGCTGCCCCCGGGCTCACCCTCGTCGATTCACTCGTCGGTGTCGGACTCGCCGATCTCCGACGACTCCGCGCCAGCTGACGAGGGCACCGACACATCCACTGACGGAAGCGAACCGGATCGGAGCCGGCGACTGCTCGTGCTGGGAGCGCTCGTTCTCGCTGTTGTCGGCGTCGCGGGCACAGCGCTGTTCGTGGCCACGAACGAAGAGCCGTTGGCGCCCAAGCCCGACATCCCGCTGGATGCCTGGGTGCCGTATTGGACGCTCGACGACGCGCTACCCGACTTCGATCGGCGAGGCGGCTCGATGCGCGAGGTGTCGCCCTTCTGGTTCACCGCGGTCGGCGTCGACGAGATCGCGGTCGACGCGAACGCGAGTGTCGAGGCGACCGACGCGTTCATGGAGGCGGCGCGAGGCGCCGACGTGGCCGTGGTGCCGTCGATCGTCGACCTCCTCCCCGCTGGCGAGATGGCGGCGATTCTCGCGGCTCCCGCGACTCGAGCCCGTCACGTTCAGGCCATCCGGCGCTTCGCGGCGGACGGCGACTACGACGGCATCGACATCGACTACGAACAGTTCGCGTTCGCCGACGGGCGCGACACGTGGGCGGCGACACGCCCGAACTGGGTTGCGTTCATCGTCGAACTCGGCGCGGCCCTGCGTGCCGACGGTCGCACGCTCGCGGTCAGCATCCCGCCGGTCTACGACGCCGGGCAGACGAGCGAGAGCGGGTTCTGGGTCTACGACTACGGCGCGATCGTGGACCACGTCGACCGGATTCGCATCATGACCTACGACTTCTCCGTTGGTGAACCGGGACCGATCGCTCCGTTGGACTGGGTGGAGACGGCGATCAACGGGGCGATCGAGGCCACCGGCTCGCCCGACAAGCTCGTACTCGGACTGCCGGCATACGGGCGGAACTGGGTGATCGCAACGGCCGGTACCTGTCCGGTCGACGCTCCCGGTCGGACGTCGGTGACCGCCCGTTCGGTCGATGATCTGCTCGATCGACGATCGGCGTTGCCGACCCGCGTCGACGAAACCGGAGAATGGACCTTCGACTACGAACTCGAGGTCGCCGACGAGACCGGATCATGCGTGCAGACCCGGCGCGTCCACTACGTCGACGGTGACGGCATCCGGCAGCGGATGGACCTCGCCCGCGAGTACCGGCTCGACGGTGTCGCCCTGTGGGCGCTCGGCTTCGAGGACGACGCCGTCTGGGAGCAGATACTTCCCAACGTGGCCGACCCGCTCGCGCCGACCAGCACCGACTAGAACGGCGAGATGACAGTCGGCGAAGCATGGATCATCGACGCGGTGCGTTCACCGCGCGGCATCGGCAAGCAGGGAAAGGGCGCACTCGCGCACCTCCACCCCCAGAACGTCCTCGGGCAGGTGCTCAACGGTTTGCGTGACCGCGTCGGCTTCGACCCGACCGATGTCGACGACGTGGTGTGCGGCAACGGCTCGCACGCGGGTGATCATGCCCACGACATCGGTCGCATGGCGGTGCTCGACGCCGGCTGGCCCATCTCGGTTCCCGGCGTCACGCTGAACCGGTTCTGTGGCTCCGGCCAGCAGGCGGTCACGTTCGCCGCCATGGGTGTGGGGGCTGGGCATCAGGATCTCGTGATCGGCGCTGGCGTCGAGTCGATGAGCCGGCCGGCGCGCAACGGCACCGATGGATTCCACGCCAACAACGAACATCTGCTCGCCACGCATCCGCAGGTACCTCAGGGGCTGTCCGCCGACCTGATCGCCACCCTCGACGGCTACACACGCGTCGAGGTCGACGCGCTCGGTCTCGAGAGCCAGCGTCGGGCCGCTGCGGCCATCGCCGAGGGCCGGTTCGATCGCAGCCTCGTGACGATCTACAACGACGACGGCACGGTGGCGCTCGACCACGAGGAGTACCCGCGGCCCGAGACCACCGCTGAAGGACTTGCGGCCCTGCATCCGAGTTTCACCAAGTTCGGCGACTTCTCGTTCGAGCAATCGGAGCTCACGATGGCCGAGCTGATGGCGCTGAAGTACCCGGGCGTCGAATTGCACAACGTGCACCATGCCGGCAACAGCTCAGGCGTGGTCGACGGTGCCGGTGCCGTGCTGGTGGCATCGCCCGACTATGCGAAGGCGCACAGCCTCACGCCGCGGGCGCGCATCGTGATGTCGGCGGTTGCCGCGGACGAACCGCTGATCATGCTCACGGCTCCCGGACCCGCCGCCAACAAGTGCCTGGCCCGTGCGGGCATGACCGTCGACGACATCGACCTGTTCGAGGTGAACGAAGCGTTCGCTGCGGTCGTGTTGCGGTTCTTCCGCGACACCGGAGTCGACCCGTCGAAGGTGAACGTCAACGGCGGCGCCATCGCGCTCGGACATCCGATCGGTGCCACTGGCGCGATGCTGATCGGCACACTGCTCGACGAACTCGAACGCCGCGACCTCCAAACCGGTTTGGTCGCCATGTGCACCGGCGGCGGCATGGGCACCGCCACCATCATCGAACGCCTCTGACCAGACCCGACGAACTGTCACAGTAGGCCCGGCACGGTGTGACAGTTGGGGGCGTGACGCTCAGCTGTATTGGTCGAGGATGGTCGACTCGGTCACTCGCGACAGTGTGTCGCGAATTGCTCGGGCCGTTGCCTCGTCGACGTCGTCGACCGCCATCAGGTCGTCGACCGTTGCACGTTGCAGCTTCGCGAGACCGCCGAAGTGTTCGGCCACGGCAATCGCCGTCGACGCCGGCAGCCGGCTGACACGGTGCAGCAGCCGCATTCCCTTGGGCGTGACCTCCTGGGTGAGGTCGGTCGTGTCGCTTCCGGGTGACAGTGCGTCGGCGGTGAGACGCAGATTCGAGATGTCGTCGTCGGACAGTGCCGACATCCCCTCGAGCGTCTCGGCGGCGGTGCGGCCGGGCGGCAGGTAGTCGGCCATGACGAGGTCGAGTTCGTCGTCGATCTCGCCGTACAGTTCGTCGAGCTGCAAGCGCAGCAGCCGGGCGTCGATGCCGAGTTCGATGATCATCGTCTCGATCTCGTCGGCGATGCGGTGCACCATCTCGCCGCGCTGGACCACCGCGACCACGTCGCGCAGCGTGACCACGTCTTCGACCTCGGCGGCGGTGAGGTTGGCGATTGCATCGTCGAGCCGCACCTTGTAGCGCTCGAGGGTCTGCAGCGCCTGGTTGGCCCGGTCGAGGAGGTGACCGACCTCTTGCAGCTGGCGTTTCCCGCCGCCGGCGTAGACATTGATCACCCCCATTTCTTCGCTCGCCGACACCACGTACACGTCGAGCGACCGGGCCACCCGCTCGGCGGTGCGGTGGCGGGTGCCGGTCTCGGTGGTTGGCACCGTTGGATCCGGCACGAGGTGGACATTCGCCCGGGCGATGCGTCCACCGTCGGTGGACAAGATGATGGCGCCGTCCATCTTCGCGAGTTCCGACAGCCGCTGTGGGCTGTACGGCGCGTCGACGAGGAAGCCGCCAGAGCAGATCGACAACACGTCGGCGTCGTCGCTGAGTACGAGGAGAGCGCCAGCCTTGGATCGCACGACGCGATCGATGCCGTCGCGCAGCGGCGTTCCCGGAGCGACACGTGTGAGTGCGTCACGCATCGCCTCGTTCACCGCGCCGTACCGGGAGTTCATGGCCCGAGCTTAGATGAGCAGACGCTCGAACGAGTCGGGGATCCCCGACTCAGCCTGCCGGACGCAGCCCGCTCGGCGCCGTGTGCGCACCCAACCCCGCTGCGGCGATCGCCTCGGAGACGGTTGCTGCACGAATCACCTGGATGTCGGCGTCGCAGTCGGGCGAGTTCGATGGCACGATCACGCGGCGCAGACCCAGCCGCGCCGCTTCGATGAGACGCCGTTGCGCCTGGCCGACCTGACGGAGCTCGCCGCCCAGGCCGACCTCGCCGAACACCGCGAGGTCGGCGGGGAGGGGTTGGTCGCGAATCGCGCTGACCACGGCGAGACACACCCCGAGGTCGAGTCCCGGCTCGCTGAGCTTCACCCCGCCAGCGGTGGAGGCATACACGTCTTGGTCGCCGACCTGGATTCGTGAACGACGGCCGAGTACTGCCATGAGCATCGACAGCCGTGCGCCATCGAGTCCGAGGGCGCTGCGACGCGGCGGAACGCCAGGCACGCTGGGGTTCGCGAGAGCCTGCACCTCGACCACGATCGGCCGCTGGCCCTCCATGGTGGGAACCACTGCCGAGCCAGGCACCCCGATGCGGCGGTCGGAGAGGAACAGCGACGAAGCATCGGGCACCCCGATGAGCCCGGCGGAGGCCATTTCGAACAACCCGAGTTCGTTGGTCGGGCCGAAGCGGTGCTTCGAGGCACGCAGCAGCCGCAAGGCATGGTGACGGTCGCCCTCGAACTGCAACACGGTGTCGACGACGTGCTCGAGCACTCGCGGCCCGGCGAGGCCGCCTTCCTTGGTGACATGGCCGACGAGCACGATCGACACGTCACGTTCCTTGGCCACGTTCACCAGCCGTTGGGCGCAGCCGCGCACCTGCCCGACACTGCCCGGCAGCGACCCGAGCGCCGGATCGGACACGGTCTGGATCGAGTCGATCACGACCAACCCGGGACGAATGCGCTCGATGGCATCGAGGATGTGGGGCAGCGAGGTCTCGGCGTGGAGCCACAGGTCGTCGCGAGTGGCGCCGAGTCGTTCGGCGCGCCGCTTCACCTGCTGGGCGCTCTCCTCGGCGGTGACGTACAGGGTGGGGCCGCGCCAGCCCGCGAGGAGCTGCAGCAGCAGTGTGCTCTTGCCGATACCCGGCTCGCCGCCGAGCAGCGTGACCGAGCCGGCAACGAGGCCGCCGCCGAGCACTCGATCGAGTTCGTCGATCGTGGTGGTGACCGGGTCGCCGTGCTCGGTGCCGACATCACCGATCCGAGTCGGCCCCGGTCGGTTCGACGCAGCAATGGGGGCATCATCGTCGCCCGACACCTCGATGTCCTCGACCAGGGTGTTCCAGTCGCCGCAACCGGCACACCGCCCCGCCCACTTGGGATGCGACGTGCCGCACTCGCTGCACACGTGGACCAATTTCGCTCGACTCGACGCCATCAGACCATCATGACAAAGGGCTGTCGCACAGTTCGATGCAATCAGTCCAAATCGACGACCTTGCCGCGGTTGATGCTGACCCAATCGCGGGCGTCGAGGTACGGACGCAGCCGATCGGCGATCACCTCACCGTGATGACGGTTCTTCGGGCGCTGGAGTTCGAAGAGGTAGGGGAACTCGAGCCACGCCGTGGTCGCCTCCCACAGTCGGAGTGCAGCCTCGCCGGTCGGTGGGTCGAGGACGACCGGGCCGAACAGGCACTCCGGTTCGCCGTTCGGCGCGATGAACTCGGGGAAGAACAGCGTGGGCACCCCGTACCCGCCGGCGCCGACCACGCGATCGTGCTCGGCACGCACTTCGTCGTGGGTGGTCGGATCGCCGATCGCCTCGTCGACCACGCCAGGATCGAGACCGATCTCCTCCAGCAGATGTCGGGCCACCTCGGGGTCGTGCGGACGGCGGCCTTCTTCGTGCAGTGCCCGGCCCGCACGCTCGTACCATCGGTCGAGGTCGTCCATGCTCGACCTACGCAGCATCGCTCCGATGCGCATCATCGACCAGCCGTACGACCACTCGCGTTCCCACGGGTGCTTCTTGCCGTCGGCACGGTTGATCTCTTCGAGGCTGAAGAACTTCCAGTGGATCTCGATGCCGTTGTGGCGGCGCACCTCACGTATCCATTGCGCCGTCTGATGGGCGAACGGACACATCACATCGAAGTGGAAGTCGACTCGGGTGGGGACGTCGGGCATGCCAGAGGCTGCCACACCCGCCGATCAGCGGACGGGCCGAGGCGGCTGCGGTCGACGACGGTGGGTGCGCTGCCAGCGTGCCCACATGACGTAGCCGATGAACAGCGTCATGAACGCCATCCATGCCACCAGGCCAACCAGAGCGATGACCGACAGCGGCCGCGCCCACCAGCGGTCGTCTCCCGGCGACTGAACGGCCACGGCGCGCCAGTCGAGCATGGTGCCGTCCATCGGCACCCTCCATTCGAGCTGGTTGTCGTCGAGTTGCGTGCCGTTGGTCTGGGCGCCGTCGATCCGGCCCGGGAGTGCTGTTCGGATCACGGCGCCGATCGACGACTCCGGTGTTGCCCCGCTCGCAGCGATCTGTTCGGCGAACGGCACGGAACCGACCGCGGCGATGAGGTCCTCGTCGGCGAAGGTCTCGAAGCCGTCGGGCAGCCCGAGGAGACCCGTGAGGCGGGTCGTGGTGTCGTCGCCGCTGGTGTAGCGGGTCATCGCCATCTGGTTGAACGGTGGACCGAGGCTGTTGAGCAGGTTCGTCGCCTCGGCATCGGAGGTGAAACCGCGGCTCAGCGTGATCGTGAGGCCCCCGTCAGGAAGCGAAGTCGGTCCCTCGATTGTCCAACCGGCGGCCACGATGTCGTCGGTGGCCAGTTCGTCGGCCAAGGTCGGCACCGCCGCCACCACCTCGGCGTCGGCGGTGGCGACCAGCGTGATCGTGCCGGTGCCGTCGGATTCGACGGTGACGACGACACTGAGGTCGACACGGCACCCGGCGAGCGCCGCAACGCACACGCACAGGGCCAGGACACGGCGGATCACGGTGACGAGTATGGCCGACGACGGTCGGCGAATTCAGGATCGCGCCGACGAAAGCGGGATCAGAAGGATCGAGCGAGAGGTCAGACCAGCTCGGGCGGGGGCAGTTCGCTCTCGCTGCCGGCCGGGAGGACCGGCTTCTCGGTCGCCGTGGTCGCCATTTCGACCGATGACGGCGGTACGAAACCTTCGACCGCGGTGAAGGTGAAGCGCTTCTTGCCCTCCTTCTCGGGATCGTCCTCGGTGTCGACCACGATGATCTCGCCAGCGGAGAACTCCTTGTACAGGATCTTCTCCGACAGCGCATCTTCGATGTGGCGCTGGATGGCCCGACGCATCGGGCGAGCACCCAACTGCGGGTCGTAACCGAGATCGCCGAGCAGTTCCTTGGCCGACGCCTTGATCTCGATGCCGAGACCCTGACCTTCGAGCTGGCCGATCAGCCGCTTGGTGAGCAGATCGACGGTCTGGAGCACTTCGTCGCGGGTCAGCTCGTGGAACACGATGACCTCGTCGATGCGGTTGAGGAACTCGGGCCGGAAGTGGTTCTTCAGCGACTCATTGACCTTTTCCTTCATGCGCTCGTAGCTCATGGCGGAGTCGTCGCTGGTGAAGCCGACGTTGGCCTTGCGGAGGTCCTGGGTGCCGAGGTTCGAGGTCATGATCAGCACGGTGTTACGGAAGTCGACCGATCGGCCCTGGCTGTCGGTCAGGCGACCTTCCTCCAGGATCTGCAGCAACGTGTTGAACACGTCGGGGTGGGCCTTTTCGATCTCGTCGAACAGCACCACCGAGAACGGCTTGCGACGCACCGCTTCGGTGAGCTGGCCGCCCTCTTCGTATCCGACGTAGCCGGGGGGCGAGCCGACGAGGCGGCTGACGGTGTGCTTCTCCATGTACTCGGACATGTCGAGCGTGATCAGCGCCGAGTCGTCACCGAACAGGAACTCGGTGAGGGTCTTGGCGAGTTCGGTCTTGCCGACGCCGGTGGGCCCGAGGAAGATGAACGACCCCGATGGACGCTTGGGATCCTTGAGGCCCGCACGGGTGCGGCGGATAGACTGCGAGACGGCCGAGACGGCCTGTTCCTGGCCGATGATGCGCTTGTGGAGGTTCTCCTCCATCTTGAGCAGACGCTCGGTCTCCTCCTCGGTGAGCTTGTACACCGGGATGCCGGTCCACAGCGAGAGCACCTCGGCAACGGCTTCCTCGTCGACCTCGTCGAACAGGTCGACGCCTTCGGCCTTGACCTCGGCCTCCTTGACGGACTTCTCTTCCAGGAGCGACTTCTCCTGATCGCGGAGACGACCGGCTTCTTCGAACTGCTGATCTTCGACGGCGCGCTTCTTGGCTTCTTGCACGTCGCTGAGCTTCTGCTCGATCTCGCGAAGGTCCGGAGGCGTGGCCATGCGCTTGATGCGCAGACGCGAGCCGGCCTCATCGATGAGGTCGATGGCCTTGTCGGGGAGGAACCGGTCAGCGATGTAGCGATCGGCGAGGTTCGCCGCAGCGACGAGCGCCTGGTCGGTGATCGTGACCCGGTGGTGCGACTCGTACTGGTCGCGGATGCCCTTGAGGATCTCGATGGTGTGCGCGAGCGAGGGCTCAGCGACCTTGACCGGCTGGAAGCGGCGTTCGAGCGCCGCGTCCTTCTCGACGTGCTTGCGGTACTCGTCGGTGGTGGTGGCACCGATGGTCTGCAGTTCGCCGCGGGCGAGCATCGGCTTGAGGATCGACGCAGCGTCGATCGCGCCTTCGGCGGCACCGGCACCGACGAGTGTGTGGATCTCGTCGATGAACAGCAGGATGTCGCCGCGGGACTTGATCTCCTTGAGCACCTTCTTCAGGCGCTCTTCGAAGTCGCCGCGGTATCGCGAACCGGCCACGAGGGCACCGAGGTCGAGCGTGTAGAGCTGCTTGTCGGTGAGCGTGTCGGGCACGTCGTTGTTGACGATCTTCTGGGCGAGGCCCTCGACGATGGCGGTCTTGCCGACACCGGGTTCGCCGATGAGTACCGGGTTGTTCTTGGTCCGGCGCGACAGGATCTGCATGACCCGCTGGAGTTCGTCGGTGCGTCCGATCACCGGATCGAGCTGGCCCTCGCGGGCGGCCTGGGTGAGGTTGCGGCCGAACTGGTCGAGGATCTGGCTGTTGCCGCCCTTTTCGTCGTCGCCGCCCTTGCTGGCACCGACGCCGGCGCCAGCCGGGGTCTGTTCGCTGCGGCCGCCACCGGTGGAACCCGACGGGCCCTGGTAGCCGGAGAGCAGCTGGATGACCTGCTGGCGCACGCGGGACAGATCGGCGCCGAGCTTCACGAGCACCTGAGCCGCCACACCTTCGCCCTCACGGATGAGCCCGAGCAGGATGTGCTCGGTGCCGATGTAGTTGTGGCCGAGTTGGAGTGCTTCACGCAGTGACAGTTCGAGGACCTTCTTCGCACGTGGCGTGAAGGGGATGTGACCCGACGGCGACGAGCCGCCCTGGCCGATGATCTCCTCGACCTGGCTGCGCACGGCCTCGAGCGAGATGCCGAGGCTCTCGAGTGCTTTCGCGGCGACACCTTCCCCCTCGTGGATCAAGCCCAGGAGGATGTGCTCAGTGCCGATGTAGCTGTGGTTGAGGAGCCGGGCTTCTTCTTGCGCGAGTACGACGACTCGGCGAGCTCGGTCTGTGAAGCGTTCGAACATGGAGTGACCTTTCCACGAAGTGGGATTTCCGTGTTGCAACCATACCGGCGCCCACCCCGTAGCACGGGCCGAGGTCACGTGACAAAAAGATCAAGATCTCCGGGAATATGAAGCAGCGAAGTTCACACCAGTCTGGCCTCCGGTGTCACTTCGCGGGGCTGACGCCTTGGGCATCGGGGAGTGACCAGAGCAACGACTCGACGAGCAGCTTCTCGTTCGGGTTGCGATCGAGCGTCTCCATCGCCCGGTGGATGCTCTTGACCGCTTCCGCGCATCCGGCGATGTCGGTCGTCGAGTGAACGTTCGAGTTCACAGCGGTGTCGCGGTACGTCGCCGCCAACGCGGCGAGCCCGCTGCGCAGTTCGTCGGTGCGATAGCGGCGCAGCTCGCGCTTGTGGCGGTCCTCGAGTTGCTTCTTGCCGCTGCCTCGTTCGCCGTGCGCTTTGATGCGTTCGTCGAGTTCGGCCACTTCGGCGGCGTGACGTGCGGTCAATGGCTCCGACGCGGCGTCGATCAGGCCGAGCAGATGTGCAGCGGTGCGCATGGCGACTGCACCGGTGCCGTCGAGCACGTGGGGCGCCTCGGCGAACGCAGAGCGGCGTTCGGCCAGCGCAGGGTCGGTGCTGAGCACCCGAGCACGTTCGAGATCGCCGTGAGCTGCCCGTGCCGCGCCCATCGCCGATGCCGGTGCGACTCCCTCGGCCACCAGTTGCGCCGCGATGGTGTCGGCGCCGATCGCCCGGAAGTCGACCCGAGCGCAACGCGACGAGATGGTGATCAGGTCGTGCGGCACGAAGTCGGCCAGGATCAAGAAGGTGACCGAGTCGGGCGGCTCCTCGATGATCTTGAGCAAGCGGCCCACCCCGTTCGGTGTCAACAGGTGGAACTCGTCGAGGATCATCACCTTCGAAGTGCCCTCCGATGGCGTGAGCGATGCCTCGTGGATGATCGCCTTGACCTGCTCGACATCGATCGACGCGCCGACTCGTCTTACCTCGCGCACGTCCGGGTGCTCGCCACGCAGGATCAGCGATGCGTCACGCCCCTCGGCATCTTCGCCGCCCGTCATCAGCCGAGCGGCGAAGGCCCGGGCGGCCTGCAGCTTGGTCGAACCGGCCGGGCCGGCGAACAGGTAGGCGTGCACGGCCCCACGATCGGCGGCCGCTCGGAGGTGGCGCACGGTATCGGTCTGGCCGATCACGTCGTCCCAGATCGTCCCGGGGCGCGTGGTGTCGGCGCCGGCGGTGCCAGAGGAAGCGGTACCGGAGTTCGTGGTGCCGGCGTTCGTCACAGCACCCCCCGTTCGTCGATCGCCCGCCGGATCTCGTCGGCCACCCGGTCGACGGAGCCGACGGCCTGCACGGTGATCCAACGGTCTGGGTCGGCGGCCGCCATCGTGCGAAAGCCTGCGAGCACACGCGCGTGGAACTCGTCGCCGGCGGCCTCGAAGCGATCGAGGTCGCGGCGGCTCATCCGTTCGGCGACCACATCGTCGGGGGTGTCGAGGAACACCACCATCGTCGGCCACACATCGCCGGTTCCCCACTCGTTGAGGTGACGGATCTCGTCGATGTCGAGCTCGCGGCCGAAGCCCTGGTACGCGATCGACGAGTACACCGAACGATCGCTGACCACTGCACGACCAGCGGCGAGTGCCGGCGTGACGACCTCCGCGATGTGTTGCGCCCGATCGGCGGCGGCGATCAGCGCTTCGGCGCGCGGATGCAGGTTGTGGACGCTGGTGTCGTGGAGGATGGTTCGCAGTCGTGCGCCGATGTCGGTGCCGCCGGTCTCGCGGGTGAGCACCGCGCCGATCGACTCGGCCAAACGGGCGGCCTGGGTCGACTTGCCGCAGCCTTCGGCGCCTTCGAACGCGATGTAGGGCGGGCGGTCGCTCACGATCGGCGATGGTACCGAGTCGCCCGTCGGTCGGTCCGCTCTTGTATACCCCCGGGGGAAGTGACGAAAGCACATGGTTGCCCGCTTCAGCGGTGCGTACGGTCGACATCAGAGGTGGCCGCACTGGTTGCGGCCCGCAGGATTGGAGTCCGCAGAAATGACGACCGACCAGCAACGACTGGTGATCTTGGGTGCTGACACCGGTGGCACGCTCACCGCCAACCGGTTACGCAAGAAGTTCAAGGAGGACCGTCTTCGCATCGACATCGTCGATCAGGACAATCGGCACGTGTATCAACCGGGGCTGTTGTTCTTACCGTTCGGTTTGGCCGATCCGGAGGAGATTGTCCGAGACCGCGATCGACAACTCCACAAGGGCATCCACTACCACCAGTGCCCGATCTCATCGGTCGACATCGAGGCGAACAGCGTCGCCCTCGTGAACGGCGCCACCCTCGACTACGACGTGCTCCTGGTTGCCACCGGCACGGTGTTGCTCCCGGAGGAGACCGAGGGCATGACCGGGCCCGGCTGGCGTGACACGATCCACACCTTCTACGACATGGAAGGAGCGATCGTGCTCGCGGAGAAACTCCACGACTTCGAGGCTGGCCACCTCGTGATCAACGTGGTCGACATGCCGATCACGTGCCCGGTGGCCCCGCTGGAGTTCGCATTCCTGGCTGACTGGGACTTCACCGAGCGAGGCGTTCGCGATGACGTGCGGATCACGTTCGTGACCCCGCTCGATGGCGCGTTCACGAAGCCGACAGCCTCGGCCGCCTTCGGGTCGTTGCTCGACGACAAGCACATCGAGATCGTCACCGAGTTCAACACCGGCGAAGTTGTCGATGGCGTCGACGGCAAGACCGGCAAGCTGATCAGCTTCGACGATCGCGAGGTCGAGTTCGACCTCGCCGTGATGATCCCGCTGCACGGCGGTGCCGCCGACGTGCCGACGTCGAAAGCCGGCTCGGTCACCCATTTCGAGGGGGAGGTGCTGGTGGAGAACATTGAAGCGTTCCTGAACGGTGAGCCGATCGTGCACGCCTACGACGGCCACACGAACTGCTTCATCGAGACCGGGTTCTCCAAGGCGTTGCTGATCGACTTCAACTACGACAGCGAGCCGGTGGGCGGTCACTACCCCGGTCCGATCGGGCTCCCGCTGCTCAAGGAGTCGCGCGCCGATCACCTCGGCAAGTTGATGTTCCAGTCGTTCTACTGGCACGGCCTCCTGCCCGGGCGCGACATCCCCGGCATCGGCCCCGACATGCCCAAGCTCGGCAAGAGACAGCCCGTTTCGGGCTGACACGAACTCACACGAAAGGACCAGTACCCATGCCCACCAAGACACTCGCCGGTACGTCCGTGGAGGTGAACGACGAAGGGTTCTTCGTCGACGCCAGACAATGGACCAAGGAGATGGCATCAGAGATCGCGGCGGGGGTCGGCGTGCCGATACCGCTCACCGATCGTCACCGGACCGTGATCGATCTGATGCGCACCGAGTACTTCTCCAAGGGCACCGGCCCGACGGTGCGCAAGATCAGCAAGCTCTCCGACGTCACCACGAAGGAACTCTTCGTGCTGTTCCCCAAAGGTCCCGCCAAGCTCGCTGCGTTGGTGGCGGGCATCCCCAAGCCGAAGGGCTGCATCTGACATGACCGACACTCATCCCATCCCACCGGCACCGATCGCCGCCCCGATCGAGAAGGTCTCGATCATCGTGTCGAAGGACTCGCTCGAGGGCATCTACCCGGCGTTGACCATGGCGAACGGCGCCCGCAACGAGGGCATCGAGGCCAACTTGTTCTTCACGTTCTTCGGTATGGACGCCGTGCACAAGCAGCGCCATGACCACATCAAGGTGGCAACGGTCGGCAACCCCGGCCTGCACGTACCGAGCCTCGTCGGCATGATCCCTGGCGCCTCGGCGTTGATGACCAAGTACATGGAGAAACAGATCGAGAAGCTCGACTTCACCGGCATCGCCGAATTCATCGAGATGATCCACGACACCGGCGCCGGGCTCTACGCCCGTCTCGCCTCGGTGGAGCTGTTCGGCATGGAACGCGACGACCTGATCGACGAACTCGACGACATCATCACCGTCGGCGACTTCTACGAGATGGCCGCTGGCGGCCAGATCATCTTCACCTGAGCGTTCGCTCGCCGTCTGGCCTGGTGTCTGTCTGGTCGGGCGGACGTCAGGAGGCGGCAGCGACGAGGGCAGCCGTGACGATCACGACGAACACGAGCAGTGTCGCTTCGGCGGTGATGGTCGATCGGACGCGGTCGAGGAGGGCCGGGTCGTCGGGATCGGCGTCGAGTGCGGGGATCAGACGGAAGTGGTTGTAGGCGCCACCGACGCCGGCCAGCCCGACGGCAGCGACTTTGAGCAGCAGGATCTGCCCCCACTCGGTGCCGGTCAATTCACCGAACGAGTCCATCACCATCACGGTCATCACGAGCCCGGCGGCTGCAACGGCC
>Ga0209491_10001603_pt1 | contig 43167 bp, 27 predicted proteins | sample BON02_FD_187213 | JGI IMG/M metagenome (GOLD analysis project Ga0209491, IMG submission 187213) | Freshwater microbial communities from Lake Bonney liftoff mats and glacier meltwater in Antarctica - BON-02 (SPAdes) (version 2) | ecosystem: Environmental > Aquatic > Freshwater > Ice > Glacier...
TGACGCGGCTGCGACTGAGGCGACGACGTCTGCGGCTGTTCACGCGAAAGAACACCCAAAGCTGCTGGCGAAAATTCAGGAACTTCAGGGAAAAGCTGACGGACTTGTTCGTGACGCTGAACTATCCAAAAAGCGTGCTGAGCAGCAAACCGACGCTGTTGAAAAGTTGCGGGGATTATGTCCGGGGCACATCGCCGAATCGGTTCGGTCTGAAGTTCAGGCAATCAAAAATTCCATCGGACGTGAGATTTCCGACGCCGAGACTCGGAAACACGAAATCGGATGTTGCCTGGATCCGGGCAGGTATCCCGACGAACAAACTTATCTTGAAATGCTCGAGCGAAGTTGCCGTGCTGCCGTCGATCGCCACGGCTCGCCGATCGAACGGCAACTGTCACCCGCCTGGCCAGCGATTCGTGCCGACTTTGAAAGCGAACTTTCTGAACTTCAGAACAAGTTATCGGACCTGCGACCGGCGATTGATGAAGCACTTGAAGTGGCACGTTTGCCGCTGAGCTATTACGCGGGTTGATTGAGGCAATGGGCATTGCAAAAACGCGACGTTCTCTGCTGGTGGCATTTCACAGAAATGCCGCACTCAACGATCGGCGAAAGCTGAGGGACGAAGCGACGTCCCGCCATCGGAGCCGTGTTTTCTTGCGTGGGGACGATGGCGGGTTTTTTCTCATTTGTGCCTATCGGTTTTGTCGTTTTCGTGACGTTCAACCGTGTACTGATGCGACTTGCCGAGCGCTACGGGCCGTCGATTGATGGCAAGCGGCGGAATTGGTTTGTATGATGCTGACGCGGGATAGGGGTGGACTAATTACCCAACCCGAACGCTGGCAAGTCTTACCAGTTTCCCGCGTTTTTCTTTCCAAGACATTCACCAGAAAGACAGGTGGCAAGATGGCATCACTTCAAAACGAAGGGCCGAAGAAATGGCGGCTGCTGTTCATGGATCTCAACGGCACTGGCGAACGTCGTCAGATTCGATTCACGAACACAAAGAAGTATGCGACGACGCTGTACAACGTCGTGGAACGGCTAATCGAAGCCCGAACCCTGAACGGTTCAATTGATCCTGCCGACGCTGGCTGGCTCGCAAATTTGCCCGATAAGGTTTTCGCCAAACTGGTGAAGCATGGTCTGGTCAATCCGAGGGTGATTGAAGAACCGAAGCCCGAACCCAAAGCTGGACCGACGCTGGAATCGTTTCTGATCGATCACGTCGAACACGGGCGAACGTCCCAAGGCAATCCAGCCGCACAATCGACGATTGCAAAGTGGGTTGGAACGCAGCGGTTCCTAGTGGGAGTGTTCGGAGCGAATAAACCCCTGGACAAATTGACAGCCGAAGATGCTCACCAGTTTCGGGTTTGGCTGGACACACGCCGAATCAAACAAAAGACAGCAGGGCGACGTGGTCAACCGATGGCTGAGAATGCCAAGCGAAAACACATTGCCAACTGCAAAATGTTCTTCAATGCAGCCAAGCGACGCGGGTTGATCGAAAACAACCCGTTTGAAGCACAGGTGAGCGGTTCACAGGCAAACCGAAGCCGAGACCACTACATCACACCGGAGGACGCTGCGAAGATCCTGCTGGCGGCACCAGATGCACAGTGGCGGCTGATGTTTGGACTCTGGCGACTTGCCGGACTCAGAAAGATGGAAATCTTCAGTTTGACGTGGGGCGACGTGAAACGGGATGCTGGCAAGCTGCTGGTGCGATCGCTCAAGACGGAACACATCGCCGGCTGTGATATTAGGTACGTTCCGATCAGGGACGTGGGACAGTATCTCGACGACGCTTTTCAGGCGGCACTACCATCTGGCAAGCAAAGTCTTCCAGCCGAGCAGCCTATCATCACCCGGTTCTCGGCATCAAACAGCAATCTGGACAAACCGTTTCGGAAGATCGTTGAAGCGGCTGGCATGGTTCCGTGGCCGAAGCTGTTCCAAAATCTGCGGGCATCGTGCGAAACGCAATGGCTGAAACAAGGCGAGCGGGCTGACCTTGTGGCGAACTGGATCGGGCATTCTGTGAAGGTGCAGAACAATAATTATGTTCAGCAAACAGATGATGACATCACGTCATTCAACGCCAAAACGCCGTTCGGATTTCACGACGAAAAAAAAGCCACAAAAAAAGCCACAGATGACGCCCAAAACGCTACGAAACGGCACGAACGAACAAACCAGCGTGATTTCAAAAACCCAATGAAAACGCTGCTGACCAGTGTTTTTTCTACTCAAACGATGAAAACAACGTGCCCCGGGCGGGACTCGAACCCGCACGCTCCTATCGGAACCTTGGATTTTAAGTCCAATGCGTCTGCCATTCCGCCACCAGGGCTTTGTTGTGTCGCTGCACCGATGTCGGATACAGCTTCTGGCCTTGCGGAGGTTACTGAAATCTGTCCGCTGTGGAAACTGTATCCTGAGTCCCTGTAACGATTTCGCGCCGCTTTGCCGAATTTGGGGCCAAGGTATGGGGATTGCCCGGATCGGTACGCCATGAAAGACGAAAATGTCGAGTTGATCGACACTTGTACCATCGATCTTCTGGACTTCCGATCGCCTTGAAATCTATACGGGTAGTGATTCCAAAATCCGTGTTCGACATGCAGCGGCGCAGGTTTCTGCGGCGGTTTCACAGTTTTGAATGTCGCGACTGACTCGAGTGCTTCGACATGCTTTGGCCACGCGATCGCACGCGTCAGCGCAGGCTTGACACAATGCGGGAGACTTTGCGCCGGGGCAAGACAACACCTGCGCTGTCACAGCACAAATGTCGCGGCTGTCTGTACACAGCGACGTGAATTCAAAGCTGAATGCCTGATTTGCTCGGCTGCAAATAATCAGCGAGCACGCTGCTGCGGATTGTCGGCAGGCTTCTGCGACAGCCAATTCCATGCGGCTTTTCGCTGCTGAGGAGTCTTTGTCGATCGGGAATTCGCTGAATGAAGCGTTTGCCTGGAGAGTTCGGTTCGCGCCAACCAGAAAGGCCGCACTGGTAAGTAGTGCATCGCGTCGACTTAGCATTTTGATGCTCCGAAAACAGGGTGTCCGGGAAAATCGACAGTTGCCTGCCGACTGCGACATGGCCGCAAATAAATTTGAATTCTGCCACTGAAAGAGGTCGTGTTTTCGTTTCGAGAGTTTCGGTGAAAAGGAAACGACATGTTTTCGGCAGCCGCAGATCAAATTCACATCTACATTCGAGCTATGGCTCGGCGCTTATAGTTCTAACAAGACAAGCAGTTTGGGCCAAGAGGGCATGTTTTATTGACAGCGAACAGGGATTCTCATCGAGTGCTTCGGGCGGTTTTTCGGCGATCACATGCACCGCATGCAGACTTTGGATACACTCTTTGGCTGCGTCGAGCCGCAGGTTTCTGCGGTAATCTATTGTTTCAACGAGACTTTTCGCCATGTTTTCAAAAACACGAGCCGCCAGTTCGGTAATAATTTTCGGCTATTTGTTCATTCTCAATTTTGAAACCACGAGTGCTCAAACGCCTATCGAGCCGCTGCTGCAGAAGTATTGCCTGGGTTGCCACAACGATGCGAACCCGGAAGTCGGTTTGTCGCTGCAGACTTCTGAGTCGCTGAAAAAGGGCAGTGAGAACGGCAGTGTACTGAATTCGGAAGACCTAAAAAGCAGTTTGCTACTTGCCGTGCTTTCGAAGCATGCGGAAAATTCCATGCCTCCGGAAGATGAAGCTCAGCCAACAGACGCGGAACGCGAACAGCTTCGCCAATGGGTGTTAGCCGGAGCGTCCATCAAACTAATGGCGGCGGGGGCACCGGACGTAACGGCGGTTAAGCCGTTTGGGAAAGTTGCAGCATCAGTACTGGCCAGCGCGGCATCGGCCGATGGAAAGCAAGTGGTGATCGGCGGCGAACGCTTCGTTTCATTACGCAATTCAGCGACGGGCGAAGTGATCTGGACGACGGAAGTGCCCACTGGGAAAGTTTCAGGTCTGATGTTCGCATCTGTTCAACCATGGATTGTTGCCGCTGTCGGCATGCCGGGAGTCACAGGAAAAACGGTTTTGCTTTCACAGGCGGATGGCACTGTTGTGAAGGAATTCGGGGGCCATACTGACGCAGTCTATTCCGCCGTGCTGAATCCGGCGGACACTATTTTGGCGAGTGCGGGCTATGATCGTCGTATTGTGCTGCATGATGTCGCCACCGGAAAAGTGTTGCGAACGCTGGATGGCCATAACGGCAGCGTGTTTTCTGTGAGCTTTGATCCCACCGGGAAAATTCTGTGCAGTGCCAGCGGCGATGGAACAGTTAAGGTTTGGCAGGTCGAAAGCGGAATTCGCCTGGACACGTTAAGTCAACCTCAGGCCGAACAGTACACGGTGCTGTTTAGCCACGACGGTCAACGGATTCTGGCGGCCGGAGCGGACAACCGCATTCGTATCTGGCAGTTGTTGTCACTGGACAAACCTACAATTAACCCCTTACTGGAAGCTCGGTTTGCACACGAGCAACCGATCGCCCGAATGGCTGTGTCTCAGGCGGGCGATGTTCTGGCAAGTGCTGCAGAAGATGGCACTCTGCGAGTCTGGTCGACGTTTCCGCTTAAGAATCTGCAAACGCTGCCTCAGCAGAATGTACCGATCACATCATTGTCATTTCTCAATAGTTCGCAGTTGTTTGTAAGTCACATCGACGGCACAACTGAGACGTTTACGATCCGCAGCAAGGCAGAAGACAGCGGCAAGACAACTGCCAGCGAATCATCGTCAACAGCGATGCCTGTGTCTGTGCCGGAAGTATTCCCAGAATTAATTAACATCGCTGAAGTTGAAGGTAACAACGCCCCGGATGCGGCTCAGCAGATTCAAATACCCGCGAGACTATCGGGCGTCATTCAGCCCAGCGGCGGTGACAATCGGGACGCCGATTGTTTTCGGTTTGCCGCGTCGGACGGCCAGCAGTTGCTGCTGGAAGTTCGTGCGGCTCAGGACAAGTCGCCGTTGGATTCCAAAATCGAAGTGCTCACAACGGACGGGCGGCCGATTCTGCAGACTCGGTTGCAGGCTGTGCGCGATTCTTACTTTACATTTCGAGGGAAAGATTCGGACACGTCTGACGACTTCCGAGTTTTCAACTGGCAGGAAATGGAACTAAACGAATACCTGTACTCCGACGGTGAAGTCGTTCGTCTGTGGCTGTATCCTCGCGGACCGGATTCAGGATTTAAGGTGTACCCCGGCTTCGGAAAACGTTTTTCGTTTTTCGGAACAACTCCGACATCTCACGCATTGCAGGCACCGTGTTTTATTGTGGTGCCTCGAACTGCAGACGAACCGATAGTCGCCAACGGATTGCCGACCTTTTCCATCTATTACGAAAACGACGATGATTGTCGACGCGAACTAGGCACCGATTCGCGGCTGTACTTTACGGCTCCGACAGACGGCAACTATGTGGTTCGAATAACGGATGCTCGAGGGTTTGGCGGTGAAGGCTTCAAATACCAATTAACGGTGCGTGCTCCACAGCCTTCGTTTGATGTAACACTGAACACCCGAAAACTAACCGTACATGAAGGCACGGGACAGGAAATTATGTTTTCGGCCAAACGAATTGATGGCTACGAAGGACCGATCACGGTTGACATCAATGGACTGCCGGAGGGTTTCGGTTTTTCCGGACCAGTCGTCATTGAAGAAGGTCAGCTGCGAGCGTTCGCCATCGTATACGCTAAGTCGGGCGCCATGCAGCCGTCTGATGATCAGGTTAAAGCCGTAAAGTTTATCGCGTCCACAGAAGCAAATGGGGAGAAACTTCTACCGGAGCTGGAAGAGTTAAAGCTGCAGGTGGATCCCAAGATTCGCGTTCATGTCGAAGCTCTAGCTCAGACAGTTTCCGGTGCAGGCGATCCAGCGGCGACCAGTGCCGATAACGATTCGCCTGTGGTGCTGCAAATTCGTCCGGGCCACACGATTCAGGCGATGGCAAAGATTGAACGCCTTAAGCACGATGGCATTATATCGTTCGGCAATGAGGATTCCGGTCGCAATCTGCCGCACGGGATTTTCGTCGACAACATAGGTTTAAACGGCTTGCTGCTTCTGGGAAGCCAGTCGGATCGAGATTTTTTTGTGACCGCAGCAAAGTGGGTAAAACCTTCGACTTCGACCTTCTTTCTGAAATCTAATATCGATGGAATCACAACGCTGCCAGTTACTCTGCAAGTGCTTCCCGCTGAATCCAACGACAAGCCAGACATTACCGCGAACACTAAATAAGCAGCTTTGATTGATGTTTTCTGTCCTTCGACGTCATTGGTTTCTGGTTGGATTGCTGACACTGATTCCGCTTGCCCTGGCAATTTCCGGTGCGGGTCCGCCGCAGCGCATGATCGATGTCTCGAACGCCGTTCCAACATCCTGGTGCACGGCTGCGATTCTGTTTCTGATGTCGATCACACTTAATTCCGGCCGTCTTCTGGATTCCCTTCGACGTCCTCTGCCCGTGATGACGGCCTGCGGTGTTAATCAGCTGATAGTTCCGCTTTTATGTCTGCCAATGTTGATGTTGCAGCGTTCGGCGGATTTAAAATTGGGGTTGCTGATTGCAGCTAGCGTTCCCTGCACAATGGCGGCCGCTTCTGTGTGGACTCGTCGAGCCGAAGGAAACGACGCCGTTTCTCTGCTGGTTACTCTGATTACAAATGGTATGTGTTTTCTGATGACGCCGCTCTGGCTTTCCGTCGGTAACACGTGGTTTGGAACGGCCAATTCAACTTCCGGCCTGGGGTTTAACGACATGGTACTGAAGCTAACCGTGGCGGCTTTGTGTCCGGCTTTAGCGGGGCAGTTTTTTCGGATGTTTGCCGCCGTGAGAATTTACGTTGACGGAAATAAGGCGTGGTTCAGCAATACGGCTCAGGTGATTATACTGTCCTTGGTATTTGTCTCATCGTTCCGCGGCGGCCTGCGTTTTGGAGAAGGCGGAATGAGCGACCATTTAAGACACACAGAATTGGCCATTGTCTGGGCGTGCTGCATCGTTTTGCATGTGGCCGCTATGGCGGTAGCGTGGTGGATTACCGGTGCGGCGAAATTTGGCGAAGAAGATCGTCGAGCCTGTGTGATTGCGGGAAGCCAGAAGACGCTGCCAATCGGCATTTTGGTTTCGCAGTCAACAGGGCTGCCACTATCGCTGATCCCCATGCTGATGTACCACGCGTCTCAGCTGTTTATCGACACGTGGGTGGCCGATCGCATGAAAGCCAGACCGTTGACCGGCCACAAAGATGTGACAGTGACTGTGTGACAGTGACTGTGTGACAGTGACTGTGTGACAGTGACTGTGCTGCGAAACGCAAAGTCTTGATCGTCCGCGTGCCAATGTCGTCGGCTGGAGATGCTATTCGGCCAGGGTTACTGTGCCTGCTCCGTTATTGCTAAAGGTGTCCTGCAGAGTTACGGTAAAGCCAGCAGGAAGTGTTCCTCGACTGTTATCAATCTGCAGCAGACAGCGAAACGTATTGCTGGCGGAATTGATGATTGGCGAAACCGAAACAACGGCAGCGGCGATTACGCCAGACACGGGTTCTGAGGCCTGCAGGTTTAACCTGTCGCCTCGACCAATGCGGCCGAACAACTGCGATGGTGCGTGCAATTCAACTTCCAAAACGGTGAGATTAGCTATAGAAATCACAATCTGAGATGGATCAACGGCTCCCGACTTGATGTGAATTTCCGTTACCAACCCGTCGAAGGGAGCGGTGATTGTGTATTGATGCAACTGAGCTTCAGCCAGTTCGCGGTTTGCCTCAGCGGCTTTCAGAATGTCGTTTTGCTGAGCAACGGCTGCGGCTGCCTGATCTCGCGTGCCCTCGGCTTCCAGCAGTTCAAAGCTTGCTCCGGCTCCTTGATTCAGCACACGGCGAATGCGTTCGAGTCGGCTTTCTGCCATCCGGAGTTCAACTTCTGTGCGCTGTAGGGCTCCCGTCAAGTGGGCTTCGATCGTCGCCGCCTGCAGACGTGCTCGTGGAACGCGATCGTCCAGTGTCACGAGAGCGTCTCCTTTTTTAACAAACTTACCTTCCGGTACATGAACTACCGTAATAATTCCCGGCACTAAAGAAGGAAGGTCGGCCGAATTCGATGGCTTGGCGACGCCATGCAATTGATTGGAAACGGCAAACGCAGTACTGTTCTGCCCCTGCATAGCTGCCACTGTAGGAATCGGCCGGACCGAATTTGACTGAACGCGGGTGTTCTGAACTTCGCTGGCGGTTCCGCGACTGCCAGCGGATTCATCACCTGGAGCGAGGTAATTACAGGTGCAGGTAAACAGTAATACTGCGGGCAGCGATATGATACGTGACATGTCTGTTCCTTATTCTGTTTTGTGACCGATCCACGGCAAACGCAGTTGACTGATCTGCATCAATTGTTTTCAGGCAACCAGCAGTTTGTGAATAAACCGCATACATTTTCTGTACGTCCATGCGGCGATGGATTCATAACGTCGTGGCAATTGCAGATTAACGCGAGCACCATGGCCGACAAGGCGCAGCACACTGTCGGACGGTTCGATGTCCACCTGAAAAACCGGTTCCATCGGTCGTCCGGTCGATGGGTTAATCAGAATTTCGCCCCCTGCAATGTAAGTCAACGCGACTTTGTCGAAGATAAGCTCTGCGGCTGGTTCAATACTGACAATACGTCCGGTATGAGTTTCCATCGATTGACCGGGAATACGAAAGCGAACTTCCGTGTTGATTCGTTTTTCGATGCTGCCAAGCTGCTCTTCGTTCAGCCAGGTCCGCAGTCGCGGCTTGCCATCGATAATGATTGCCAGCGGAGTTCCTTCGTCAAGAAAACGTCCTCGATTCGTTTCGCCGATCAATTGCACAACCGTTCCGCTGTCCGGAGAAGGAATTGTCAGCATGCCCACGCGGCGAGCAATCTCATCAACTTCCTGCTGAAGTTCTGTGACTGTGGCCTGCTGCTGGGTGGCGCTGACCATATCTACATTCTTCAGAATCTCTGAACGAAGCATGGCTTCCTGCAGGTTGACTCGCGACAGCTGAAGCTGTTCTTCCAGTCGATCGTTTCTAAGCTGAACTAAAGGAGCACTGGCTGAAACCTGCTGTCCGTCTTTTACCAGCGTCGACTGGAATTCTCCGGGCGAACTTACATTTATGAAATGCTCAACTTCAGCGCCCACGAGCCCCTGAGTCACCACGCCAAACGGAACAGGAATAAAGCAGGCCGCAACAGGCAGGCCGACAAGAACAGCGGCGGCAACAATTCTCGCACGACCGCGAACGGGTTCCGTTTCTTTACTCCGCAACAGGTATGATGCCATTTTGGATACTCCCATTCCAAGCGTTGTGGAAATGTGAAAGGCGGCAAGTCCCAAACCGACCATTGGAAACTTCATCGCAACCATCACCGCAATGCTGATCACCAGCGAAAATTTGTAGATTGTTGCCGCGACGCCATACAGAATCAGCAGCGACGTTTTTCTAAGCGAAGATTCCGACCGCTGCAGTTTTACGCCCAGAAACGTTGAAACCAGCATCCCCTTTATCTGCTGATCTGCTCGAGGCCGAAGATTCTGGATAGATATTAATTCGCTAAGAATGAAATAGCCGTCGAACTTCATTAACGGATTCGCGTTAAATAAAACGGTCACCACGCTGGCCATGACAACCAGTTGGTAAGCACATGAGGACAGCATGGCACTGCTGGAAAACGCCCAGATAAACACGCCGGGAATAAACACCAGCGATTCAAAGAACATTCCACCGCACATTACAATCAAACGCTTATAGCGTTCCGGAAAGCTCCACGCGGCCGACGCATCGACATACGCGGCAGGTGTACCGGCGATCAGAATAGTTCCCATTTCCGGAATGAATCCGCCGAACACTTTGCACGCATAGCCGTGTCCAAGTTCGTGCCAGATCTTTAGTCCGACAAATGCCAGCCACAGAAAGGGTAGATTCTTTGTTGCCAGAATTCCGTTAAGTGGCTGAACAAGTTCCGTAAATCGACTACACACCACAAACGCTGCGGCCGCCATGCCAATCAGCCATGCCACGAAAAATGTTCTCGTGAACGGCCACGACATACGGTGCATTGTCCGACTAAGAAATCTGTCGGGGTTCACCAAAGGAATTTGCATGAACAGGAAGCCCATCGCCTTGCCGCGACGCTTCATTGACTGCATTTTTTTGTGTTGTTCGAACAGCTTTGTTCCATTATTGATCGGCAAAAGCACTAGGCCGAGTCTCGAAAAGGACATCACAAGGTCAAGGAACAGGTCTTCTTCGTCGGCGACAAATTCCGCCTTTGCCAACTGGCTCACAAAGTTTTCGCCCAACGTATGTTCTGAATCCAAAGTCGCCAGACAGCGGTACTGAAACACCGTCAACCGATGCGTTCGAAAGCCGACAGGATCGTGAACCACGTAAACCGGAGTTCCCTGATACACCTGACGTGATGTTCGCAGGTCGGAGCGCAATGTGACCTTGAGTCCCTTCAACTGGCCTTGGGGATCGGTCGGAGCACAGGTTGTCGGAGTCGCCTGAATCACTGCTGTTTGTTCTTATTTCTTTGATTGATAATAAAGGAAAGAAAAACTGCTGCGCCACCACCACCTAGAACCAGAAATTCATCCGCCCCCAGTCGACGGCTCGATGCATCACTATCCACCAAACGGGCCGCGACACGGTTTCAATACGAGCGGTTCCTTCCATACCCGACTTCATCCATTCCGGACGAGATTCCAGTGGGGCCTGTGCCATAAATATGTTTCGATCCTGAACCGTCATTGCGGCGCCGTCGATGTGTTTCAGAATAAACGGCTGTTTCTCAGATGGATATGAAGCAGCTGAAAACGTGCCTGTTTGTTTGGAGGCGACGTAGTTCGCAATGTCGTCTGGAACTTCAATTTCCAGCAACCACGCTCCATCAGCCGCAAACTGAAAAATTTCCTGCCCCTGCGGAAACACCTGCCCAATACGCTGTTCAAGATCGGATACAACGACCGTTCCGTTGGCCGGAGCATAAATGCGGGCGTCCTGAATCTGCTTATTGATGGCGTTGGCCTGAGTCTGCAATACGCTAACCCGCGAACGAGCCAGCGCAGCAAGTGTCACGTTGTCGTCACTGATGGCCTGACGAACTTCGACCTGTGTGGAAGTAACCTGGCGCGAAAGTGTATTCAATTGCAACTGCAGGTCGGCCGTGTCAAATTCAACCATTAAATCGCCCTCGGTGACTTCCTGTCCGGGACGAACATGCACCGTCTGCAGTCTACCATCGAACGGTGCTGAGAAATGGCGAAGGTCTTCCGCAGTAACGCGTGTACGAAGAATTGGACGATACGTCAGCGAGCCAAACAAAAACCACAGCGATCCCATCGCCACGCAGGCATAGGCTGCTTTGCGGCCTATCGAACCCTTCTTCATAGTTTCGGCAGCCGTTGTTCCAACCGCTGATTTCAGCTGGTCCCAGAATGGACGGTTTGCCTGCTCAACAACTCTCAACGCACTTCCGTAAGGAGAAAGCATTTGCAGCAGGCCAACAATTTCTTCTTTCCTGAAAGGCTTTTCAGAAGATCTTCGAATGCTGATTACACCGGTGGTTTCGCTACCTTGAATTAATGGAATCGACAGCACTGCTGAATGGTTGCTTTCCGCCGACCATTGCTGATGAATGGGCAGCGCCTCTGCCTGCCCTTCAACACTTTCTCGCTGTACCAGCACAAAGCTTTTGTTGTCGAGGCATTCTTCCATCGATTGTCGAACAATGGCAACGCCGGGACTGCTGCCTTTGAAATCCGCCAACCCGGAAATCGCTTCCACGACAATGCGTTGGCCCTTTTCGATGCCAAAGATTACCTGTTCAGCCTGCAACTGTCCGCAGAGAGAATTCACGATCGAGTAACCAAATTCTTTGGTCGACTTGTACTGAGCGACTTTGCACAGCGCCGTGGCCTGCTGGATGGCCGCAAGTCCCGCCGATGCCTCTACAGCCGGCTGAACGGGTGCGTTGACGCCATTTTCCTGAACTGCGGACGTCGATTGCTTTTGTTGAGCCGCCATGCTTTGAGTCTTCGCAATCAGTACGGCAGAGGCCAGCGAAGAAATTCCGTCCAGAAATGGAAGTACAACTTCAGCTTTGTGACCATCGCCGCCCAGCATTAACGTGATGACGGCGTCTGCCTTATTTTCAACTATGTTCATTACGGGAGCTGCAATCAGCGTCAGGCTTTGATTGCCACGTTCAAAACGTTTCATCTGTGGTTCGGAATTGCCCGATTGCAAAACAGATTCAGCCAGTGGCTTTAGATACTCGCTGCTAAAACGTACCGCCAGATCCTGCCTCATTTTCACATCGTGAGTCATCTGTTCCTGAATAGCATCGCCTACCCTGAAGTCGACTCGCGATACACTTGCATGAAATCGATCGGAGCTAATTTCCAGAACCTTCTCATAGAAGGCCTGACGCGACGGGCAGTCCAGCATCAGCCCGCGGATCTGCATGCTGAGACTTCGCGAAACAGGGCGAAGACGGGTTGCCTCGACCGGCGTCGATTCTGAATTAGGAACTTGAAGTGTCATTTACAGCGCTGTCCCGAACGACCACCAAAACGGTGAGGATCACAATTGATTCAGTTGTTTCCAATGCAAATATCCAACCGCCATGACCGGCGCATTTGCGGCGCGATCGGCGCAAAGTGGCTGCCTATGTAAGTAAACAACATAAACAGAAAGCTGCTGTTTGTTTCAATTTGTCAACATGGGTATCCGGCAGACGACACGAAGGATTTTCCGATTCTGCGGATTAGTAAAAACTGGTTTTTGCAACACACGTTGAAATCGACACAGGCGATAACCTCCACAGAATCAGAAAACTCAAGCTGACCCGTGCGGTCGACCGATGATGACCAGAAACGCTCCCAGAGCTCATTCAAAAATGCCGGGAAATACTGTGGATCGACGCTCAAAATCAATTCTAGACCACATAGCTGACGCAGTCCGTCAGCTAACGTGCGGCGGCTTTTGCCGAAGCAGTCTGGCTGGAGCTGGCCTTTTGAGTTTGGTGGGAATCTGCTTCTCTCAGGATGGTGCTCGCAACTCCCAGGTGTTTCCCGTTGCACCGCCCGGGACAGTTTCTGCCGACTACCGAAAAGTCGACGGGAACATCGCCGCACAAATGGTGGCGACCGAATCTGGATTTCGTGGTCCGCTGCAAGCTCCTGATCCCACTGCACTACAGCTTTCTACCCCTCAGGAGTTCGCTTCAGCGGCTGACGAATCGAGGCGTCCTGCCGTCGATACGGCAATTTGCTTTAAGCGTGGTGCCCACGGGCCAGTACAAAACAACGAGTTCAGCGCAGACGGATCTGCCGGACGATTGTCTGGTCCTCAGTTTCCGCAGTCAGCTGCGGCGGCCTCGTCAATTCCCATCACTGAATCCGCGACGGCTTTAATGGTTGGACACGGCCAGATGCTGACGAAGGACGGTACTCCGATCAGTGTTTATCCGGAAGGCGTGAAACTTCGCGACAGTTCCTATCAGCAACGCATACAATTGCGGCAAGCGTCTGCGCAGCTCACATTGCCTCAAAATCGTCCAGGCGGCCATAGCTTTGGAGCAGACAGTCAGCCCGCCCAGCAGTTGCCACCTGCGCAACTGCCACCTGTGCAACTGGCACCGCCTATCGGCATGCAAAACGTGCATGGGCAACTGAGCAGAAATCGGCAGCAGCCGCAAAATGTTCCGAAGATTCCAAACCTATTTCCCGAACCGCAGATCTCGCCTCAGCAAACACCGGGGCCAGTCGATTTTCATCCGCCGGATTCCCTGCAGCTTCCAATGCCAGGGACTGTAGACGCAGCAGCTCAATTACCTGCTGACACGTTCGTTGGCGATGATGATTTATCCTGGTGGGAGAATCACCTTTCGACGTCGATCATGCGAGGACGTCAGCCGTTACCAATGACGCTGCAGCAATCATTGGGGCTGGCATTGTCGGAAGCACCGGAACTAAAGGTTCTGCAGTCTGATTGGTACATTCAACAGCTTGAGGTTACTCGTCGAGACGCGGCTTTTGACTGGACCACGTTTGTGAATTCCGTTTGGAATCGCGACAGCACTCCTGTTGGCAGTCAGCTTGATGGAGCCACCAATCGACTTCGCAGCAGATCCGCCGGCAGTCGCGGCGGCGTACGTAGAACGGACCGCGATGGCGGTGAATTTGAGATGTCTCAGAACTTGGGGATCAACAGCAGTAATTCACAGTTTATTAGTCCAAACAATCAGGGTAACTCGCGTCTGGCTTTGAGATACGAACGCCCATTGCTGCGTGGCAGCGGCCATGAATACAACACCAGTGCTGTCAGACTCGCTGAGATTGAAAAGGATACAGCATTCGATCGTTTTCGCATCGGCGTTCAGGATCATCTTCTGGACACGGCGACCGCTTACTGGGCGTTGGTGCTGCGACGAGGTCGATTTGTTCAGGCCGTGTCTTCGTGGAACCGTTCCAAAAACATTGCGGACGAAATGGCGGGCCGCGTCAATGTAGACGTGACTCCCACCATGCTGGATCGCACCCGATCTGAAGTCGCAAATCGACTGGCAAATGCAATACGGTCCGAACATGAAGTCATCGCCGCTCAGGATGCCTTACTGCGACTGATCTACGGATCGCGGTTCACCGAGTTCACAAGTTACGAAGTGTTGACACAGACGTTGCCAATGAAGGAAGCTCAACCGATGTCTCCTGAACCGCAGATTCAGGTGGCGCTCAGCAGCAGACCGGAAATCCATCGTTCGATTCGCGACATCAAAGCGGCGGCAGTTCGATTTCGTGTGGCAGAGAACGAAATTCTACCCGTGCTGAATCTGGTATTAACGGGTTATGTTGCAGGGCTTCGAGGCAACAACGACATTGGCGGTTCTTTCCTGAACCAGTTTTCACAAGGCGAACCGGGAGCGGGCATCGGCCTGAACTATGAAATTCCGTATCGGAACCGAGCAGCCCAGGCAGCGGCTGAGCAGGGAAAAATCGCAATCAAACGAATGCAGTCTCAGCTTGAAACGTCGATTGCGGAAGTGACAGAAGACGTGCGAGCTCAGGTAATCGAACGCAACATGAATGGTGCCGTGTTGCAGCAACAATGGGAATCTCTGGCACGCAGCAAACGTATCCTGAAATACACTCAGGCCAGACGAGAAGCTTTGGCCGACGGAAATCAGGTTGCAGACCTGTATCTGGAGAATCTTCTTCAGATGCAAAGCCGCCTGGAAAACGCCGAATTCACTTACTTGCAGTCTCAGGTTCGCTTTGCGATCGCGGACAATGCATTACTGCGAGCCATCGCGTCACTCGATACGCTGGCCGAAGGATCTGCCGGCGCCTGTGACCCGTCGATGACCTTCGGCGATCAGGCATTCGGCATCAGTACCGGATCGACGATTGATTCTGACGAGCTTCGCGGATATCGACTGAATCCACAGGAAGCCGTCGAGAATGCAGGTGTCACCCCTGCTTCTTATCGCCAAATTCGTTAATCGACGGCGCTGATTGATTCGTGTTACCGAACGTGACTACTTAGCGACGACTGCGAGTCACGCGATTGGGTGCCGGCACGCCTTTGATGTTACCGTCTTCCATGTCCTCTGCGGTGACACCCAGAATAATGTCGAAATTTGCGGATAGCTCGCCGATTTTCGAATCAGGAATTGAGTTGAAGTCAACCAGCACTGTTTCGCGAAGCAGTGGATCGGTCACGCTGCGAAACAGTCCATCGTTTTCGTTGCCGGGATGCCCATTGATCAGCATTTGTGTGGTAAAGATTCGTTTTCCGTTTTTGCTGACACCAAAGTGAATATGCGGCGTTCGCCCCGGATAAGTGACGGGCTTAACTGTTCGAAAGTAATACTGACCTTTGTGATCTGTCAGAAAACGACCATAGCCCTGGAAATTGGCGTCTGCCTTGTCTTTGTCGCTGCTGCCGGAATGCAGATAGACGCCGTTGTTGTCGACCTGCCAGATCTCGACAAACGCGTTGCGAACCGGACTGCCACTTGCGGTCAAAACGCGACCTGCAAGATGAGTAATCTCGCCGATTGCCCGAGTGATCGAATCATTAATAATCAACAGATCGTTGTCTGTGTCCAGTGGCAACTTGTCGGGATAAAACGGCCCCTCACCCATGTGGGCAGTCTTGATCAATTCCTCGGCAAACGCCCCCCGTTGGGACAAGCCACCAGTAAATATAGCGGCGGTTGTGGCTGCAGCCATTGTCCGCAACGCATCGCGTCGGCCCGGTGTCCAGATTCCAGTCATTGTCGTTCTTCCCATGGTAGATTTCCAAAATATCGCGCCGCGACGACAAGCCAAAGACGTCTCGCGCGACAAGTGCTTAGCAGGCCGATTAAATTGTACACAGACGATCAATTTTCGTCACCAGCTTCTGTGTTTTTCGTTTGCTACGAAATTCGCTCTTCCAGATTCGTGGCAATTTACGGCACAAACACAAGCCTGCCCCCAGTCAGTCAAGGTTTCCATGGTGACAACTCAGCCAGTTGCCGCGAGACCCAACAGGTTCTAAACTCGAGTGACGAAAGGAGAAAGGCGTTCACATCCACATTGTTCTCTGTCACGACTTGAGTCGATACAATGTCGCTGAACTGCATAAAAGCCGTTTCGAATACGTTAAGCGTATAAGATGTGGACGTAACGCGTTGACTGCGGCTGCGGCCTGTCAACAGGTTGCAGCCAGGCTTCCGCGCCATCTGTATTGAATCTTCAAATTTCACCTCCGAGGTTTCCCCATGAATCTTGCTTCTACGAATGAACAACTTTGTTCTGTTAAATGCGTGCCATGTGAAGGTGGAATCCCCAAGCTGACTCCTGAAGAAGCGTCGCAGCAGAAGCAGGAACTTCAGGGTTGGAACATTGCCGCAAACCCTGATCGGATTTCGAAAACATGGACAGCAAAAAACTTTGTGGCGGCTATGGCTTTTTTCAACAGAGTCACCGAGTTGTCCGAGAGCGAAGGCCATCACCCCGACCTGCACTTGGTTGGCTATCGGAACGTGACAATCGACATCTGGACTCACGCCATCAATGGCCTGTCCTTGAATGACTTTATTCTTGCGGCAAAAATTGATCAACTTCCCATTGAATTACAGCCTGCAGCAGCGTGACAAAAGCCTGCAGCCGGCTGTGTGATATTGGCTCGACAAGACAAACGGTTACTTAGAAAGATGTTTGTGCAACAGTTTCCTCGAATGTGTGATGTGCGACAACGATTTGACACACCGAAAGTGGTCGACATTGCATCCGCTGTTCACGACCAGCTTGCAATGTTGAATCTGCAGAGCCGCGTGAAGCCCGGTCAGACTGTGGCTGTGACAGCGGGAAGTCGTGGTATCGCGAACATTCCATTAATTCTGCGAGAGACAATTCGTTTTCTGAAAGGCATTGGGGCGGCACCGTTCATCGTGCCGGCGATGGGCAGTCACGGTGGTGGCGATGTAAAAGGACAACTGGAAGTGCTGCATGGCCTCGGCGTAACGGAAGAATCAGTGGGTGCTCCGATTAAGGCGACAATGGACACGGTCATCGTTGCTGAAACCGAATTCGGAATTCCCGTGCACTTCGATCGATTCGCCCATGAATCCGATCATGTGCTGGTTGTGAATCGAGTGAAACCACACACTCGATTCATAGGGCCGATCGAATCCGGTCTGCACAAAATGATGCTGATTGGGCTCGGTAAAAGAAACGGTGCAGAGGTTTATCATCAGGGAATTCTGTCCCACAGTTTTACACAGATGATCAATTCCATAGCAGAAAAAGTTCTGCAGACATGTCATGTCGTCGGTGGCCTCGCGATTTTAGAAAACGCGGAAGATGAAACAGCGATGATAGAAGCAGTTGCTCCCGGCGACTTCGGTCGCCGCGAGCCCGAACTGCTGAAGCTGGCCTGTCAATGGCTGCCCACGCTACCTGTACCGGAAACTGATCTATTGATTGTGGATCGCATTGGCAAGAATATTAGCGGTGTCGGCATGGACGCAAACGTGGTCGGCCGAAAGTACAACGACCATATTGCAAGTGACCTTGATGTTGCCAAATGCCTGAGAATTCTGGTCCGGTCGCTCACCGAAGAGACTCACGGCAACGGCACTGGCATTGGCATGGCTGAATTTACGACTCAGCGTTGCGTTGATCAGATCGACCACGAAAAAACGCGAATCAACTGTATCACAGCCAATCACCCGGAAGCTGCGATGATACCGATCACACTGGCCACGGATGCAGATGCCGTGCAGGCGGCGTTAAGCACAATTGGAATGGTCGAACCTCGCAATGCACGCGTTATCCAGATTTCGGACACGTTGCATCTGATGCGAACACGAGTTTCTGAAGCTCTGTTTCCACTGGTGGAACAGTCAGACAGACTTGAGTTTATTGGGGATCCATATGATTTCCCATTTGGATCTGACGGGAGTCTGTCGAATGTCGCCCATTGATCGTGACTTCGAATAACCAGACCTTCACCGCCGAACCCGGCATTGACCGTCTGTCGCCGACAACCGACATGTCCCCCCGCCTGATGCAACTTGTAAAACTCATACGGTTGCTGGCATGCCGCAAAAGTGGTTACAGAACGAACGTGTCGGACGCGAGACAGCGTGCATTGCTTTACCCTTTTAGAAAAACTTTCAGAACAGGCCCGCGTCCATAATTTAGCGGATGATATTCGTCAATTCCTGTAACACTTCGTCAGTAACGGTAATCGTCTTGGCATTCGCTGAGAATCCACGTTGAGCGATAATCAACTTCGTAAATTCCACTGTTAAGTCGACATTGGAATCTTCAAGCTGCCCTGACCTCACGGTGCCTCGTCCGCCAGTCAATGCTGTGCCAACGGCGGCAGTGCCACTGGCGAGCGTGGCGGCGTAGGTGTTTGAACCGACACTCTTGAGTCCCGCCGGATTGCTGAATGAAACGATCGCCAGTTGAGCCAATGGAAATCGCACACCGTTATCAGCCAGACCAAACATCATTCCATCGGCATCAATGCTGACACGTTCAAAAACACCGTTACTGTAACCATCCGCTTCCGCCAGAGGCGCTGAAGAATTATCGCCTGTCTGGGACAGCCCCTTCAGGGTGCCAAGTTCCCCCAGCGACACATTGATGGACTGGTTACCGATTGAATCTTTCAGGTCCAGAACCAATGCACTATCCCCCATACCAACGCCACCCACCTGTATCAAACTGCCGTCATCTCCGAATCGAATACCGGTAATCAGATCGTCCGCGAGGACTCCAACGCTGGGATCAACTGAAGCGTTCAGCGTCCAGGTATTGTCTACCTGCTTGGTCAGCGTCATGTCGACGGTGTACGACGCTCCCCTGGCATTGTAAAGAGGACTGGAAGTGAACTTAACTTCAGTCGCAAAGGTTCCTTCCACAAGGTCAGTCATTGGTACGTTTGAAAACAAACTGGTACCGCCCCCGGCATCGGGCATTTCATCGTCGATGCGAATGCTAAGGTTGGAAAGTCCTTCAGTCTTTGATGTCGCCACAATTTTGCCATCGATAAGTGCGACTGTAGCACCGGGGAATAACGCCTGAATCTCATTCACAACGTCTCCAAGTGTTGTTGTTGCAGAAACGCTGTAACGCGTCACAACAGGGGTGCCATCCACATCGCTCCCCGTAATTCGAATCTGATCTCCAGTACCATATGCTGACAGGTTAATGTCCAGGTCGTTCAGCAGCGTGGTGTCTGTCGCAACTGCTGCTCCGGCAAGATACTGAGTGTCACTGGACAACACGTGAGCAACTGTGGCTGTGGCGTTGCGAGGTATCTGTCCGGAAATATTCAACGTTGTTGTTTCTTTTCCGGCAATCCGCGATCCTAATGGAACACGAATTCTGTTGTCACCGTTGACCTGAAACGAGGGGTTAACACCATCCGGCTCGCCAACTTCACCATACCGCTGAACCGGCATTCCAGTGGCTGGGTCGACAAGAGTTCCGGCCTGGTCAACACCAAAGGCCCCGGACCGAGAATACACAGGACCGTCTGCTCGTTGAAGTAGAAAGTATCCCGAACCTTCTATAGCAACGTCCAGTGATCGTCCTGTTTGTGCAAGATTTCCCTGAGACAGGTCCAGGTCGATCTGCGCAACCTGGGTACCACTACCGGACTGAATCGGATTCACGCTTCCCAGAGCTCCGGATGAACCGGATGAACCGTTTGAACCGGATGAACCTTCTCGTAGCGACTGATAAATAAGATCGGAGAACAGCACGCGCGACGACTTGAACGCCGTTGTATCTACGTTAGCCAGGTTGTTTCCGATGACAGAAAGCATTTCCTGATGGCTACGAAGTCCAGAGATCCCCGTTAGAAGCGAGTTGCCCATTGTGAATTTCTTTCGTCTAAGAAAAATGCAACTTGGCAGTTATTCACTGACTCATGTGCAGTTGTGAAAATTTTTGGGTTTAAATATCAGTAAGCGTCAGGTGGTATTTGTCATCGGTGATTGAATTCCGTGGCACGCCACTGTCGTTATGAAGATCCAAACGAGGCGATTGGAATCGAGCCTTCGGTGTCGGAATCCGTCGACCTGATCGTTGAAATATCAGCCAGAGGCACCAGTGTTCCTCCGATATTTACAAGCACCTGGCCTTTATCGTTGCTGACTTCTTTCGCAATGCCAGTTAGGCCGCCGCTTGTGGTCACTTCACGTCCCAGCAAACCACTGCCTTCTGACAGAAGCCCCAGTTGAAGCAGGCTATCGAACTTTGAATTAATCTTCTCCAACCCCTCGACCTGAGAAAACTGGGCCAATTGAGCCAGAAAGTCCCCTTGCTTGCTCGGTTCTAGTGGATCCTGATATTGCAACTGAGTGACAAACAGATCAAGAAACTGACTGCGTCCAATGTCTGCAGAAAAAGCGGCTTCAGCCATTGTTTACTATCCTTCGTTCTTTTTATCTAGGCGCGAAAACTTACGGTCGTCGCGGTATTCACTTCGCCGTCCGCAGAACGCGAACTGCTGTTTTTCTGAGCCGCAGCGAATCGCCGCGTCTGCTGTTGAGTATTCGCTGCTGAACGCTGATCACGCTTTTCGGAACCGGTCTGCGCGAACGCTGACTGGTTTGTTGTTTCGGCATCAATCTGTGTTATTTCACGGAGCTCGATATCATTGGCGCGCAACAGATCAGCCAGTTCACCGGTGCGTGATGACAGCATGGCGAACGTCACGTCATTGCCGGCCGCCACCTTCACAGAGAAGCTGTCGTTGTGCTTTTCCAGTTGAATCTTAAGTTCGCCAAAATGCGGATCTCGCAGGCTCACAGTAATTGTTCGGTGCTGTTCCTCCATGTTCGCATTTTCTGTAACAGCGGTCATCACCTGATGCAGAAGTGGCGTGGGGCGGTCGACTCGACTTATTACAACAGGTAGAGACGTTGCCTGCACCACGGTTTCGGCCGGACCCGCAGTGACAGGCACGGACGCTAACGGATCTGGGGAGGATGCCCCTGGATCGGCAAATGCCGCAAAGCCGGTGGCCGGTGAAGATGTGCGAAGACTGCCTGTCTGAGCAACTGGCGCGACTGAATCGATCAATGCCTGACGCGTCTTTGATAAAGGCCCTTCACCGGTTGTTTGCGTCTGAAACGTGGCGTTGGCCAGTCGATTCGCCGTCGTCGATTCGAATCGACTTGTATTGTTGGCACTCGTCGACGCTTCGGCAGCTGTTGCCGAAGCGTTGGCCGGTGACGATGCGCGAAGACTGCCTGGCTGAGCAGCTGGCGCCATTGAATCGATCGATGCCTGACGCATCTTTGATACAGGCCCTTCACCGTTTGTTTGCGACTGAACTGTGACGCTGGCCGATCTATTCGCTGTCGCCGATTCTCCGTCCTTGTTCGAATTTCTGTTAACTGCGGCATCTATTTCGGGGCGAGCCAATCTTGCATCGACCTGTTCGCTGGTATCCGTCGATTCGAATCGAGCTGCATTCGTGGCACTCGTAGACGCTTCGTCAGTTGTTGCCGGGGTTGTGCCAGCGACTATGCCTTGTTGATGCAGTTCTTCGGTTTGCACTTGCTGTCCGGCAGCCGCAGCTTCCAGCGCTGCGACGGACAATGCTGCCGACTGCCCCGATAGTTCAGGAGTCGAGGCCGAAACAGAGTACGTTTTGGTTTGTGATATGGCTTCTGCCTGAATGTCCAGCTGTATATCAGCTGAATCTAATGCAGATACCTGGATTAAGGCAGCTTCGGCATTCGCACGGCTGTTCGTTTCCGGGAATGACCCTGCAATTGTGTTTACATCAGTTTGCAGCAGTTCCGTGTCCGAAATCGATAGAGTACCGGAGCGGCCCGCCACTAGCCCCGATGCAGGTTGCGCTTCCGTGATCTGCTTCTGCAATGATTCAAGTGTTGTTCGGTCAGCGTTTTCCACAGTTGACAGGACATCGTTGACAGAAGTTTCAGCGATTGAGAGTTCGTGAAGCAAATCAGTCAGGGCTTCGGCGGGCGATCGGTTCTCAATGGCCTGAGTCTGTTCAAGTCGCGTATCGAAAATCGCCTGCTCACTGCTTGCCGTTGCCTTAGGTACAGCTGCGGTATCCGCTTCCTGCAGGCTTAATTTAACGGCAGCTTCTGCAGTCGAATCGACGTCTGATTGATTCCGGCTGGCCTGTTCAACAGGCTGCTTAGACTCGAACGACAGACTCGCGAGGGCTTCTTCCCTGTCAGCTGCTTCGTCGATGGCATCTGAAGAAGTCTTAGCTGCCTGGATCTTTGAATCATCACTTCCCGAAGTTCGGTCGGAAGGCCTCTGAACGGGTACGTTTTGGTTTTGCTGCAACCACGACTGAAACGACTGGTAATCTATTTGATCGCGTCTCTCTTCGTCAGATCGCGACCGCTCTGCGTTATTCGTGTCGAACGAATTCGAAATCGCGCGAGTTTTACTGGCGCCGATATCCGGAGTGAAGCTCGATAGTGCAACGGGATCCACGGTGATTGCCATTCGGGTGCTGGAAGAAGTCTGAAGACACTCGGGTGCAACAGTTCCAACTTGCTGAAGCACATTCGGTGCCAATTATCTGCATACGTATTTAATTCCCCACGTAGCGATGAGTAACTCGTTACTGCAGAGCAACTTGTGCCGAACAGCATCATTCGCAGTCTGTCGAGTGCTGTGAAATCAGGTCGGATCTTTTTTCCGCCCGAGCGGAAGAAGAGTCCGGCAACAGAACCATGCTGTCGAACAGTGAAATACAGTAATGAAACCCACGAAGGTGTTTAAGCGACCCCTGCAAAGTTGATGGCTGGAATTTTTCCGGTGGCTTCGGACTCACGAGCTTCGTCTCGAATTTCGATGAACCCCGCTCTAAGAGTGCTTAGCAGTTCAGCCGAATGCTTCCATGCGGACGCGTCATTTCCGTAGATTCGTTCCATAACAAAGGTACACAGTCGCAAGACGTTTTGAGGAAGTTCGCCGGAATCAAGAGCCAGACCGTCGACGATCAACATGACTCTGGAACTAGCATCTCGACGAGTGGAGCCTTCATTGATGTTTCTTCCCTCGGCGAGAGCGGTTGCTCCTGCGTGCAGCGCATTAATCGCGTGATCGTAGATATGGATCAGCATGTCAATTCGCGTCCACGATTGAGCCTGTGCTGTCCTGTATCGAAGGCGGGGATCCATCAGTTACGTTCTCCATTAGGATAGTGCCTCAGAAAAACTCCTGCGGCGTGAAGGGATTGAGTTTCCGCTATATTTAGCCTGAATCGCTAATTATTTTGCCTGTAGGGCACCCAGCTGAGCGGTTAGGAAATTGCCGGTTGACGTCAACTCGCTCATCGCGGTTTCGAGTTGTACGAATTGTCTGATGAGGTTTTCACGTTGAAGATCGAACAACGTCTTTTGTCGGTCGAATGATGTCTTCAGGTCGGTCAGTTCTGAATCAAAACTGTTGTCGAGAATCGACAGCGAGCCTGTTTCAGCTTCCACCAGGCCACTGATGACTTTCTCAAGATTCGCCGCAACGCCTCGAGTAACCGTCAGGTCAGCTTCCACACCAGGCGTTATCTGAGATGCATCCAGTGTGATTTGAAGTTGCAAGTCCGTCGTGTGAGCATTGCCTTTCTGCCCCGTCAGCAACTGCCCATTGCCAATTGTCGGTTCCGTAACGCCGTTAACGATAAACGAGCCGGCAACATTCTGCCCGGTATCTTCTTCACCGCCCACAAACCCCAGCGTCGCCAGACTCGAACCGCTTTCAACCTGAACGGCAGATTTCGATCCATAGGCCACCGAGGTGATTGAAAGCTTATTTCCACTCAGGCCAACGCGAACCGTTCGCCCCTTCAGATCAGACGATTCATTTATTGCTTGCTGGACGTTTTCAGCAAGTTCTGCGGCGGTAAATGTTCCGGTCTTTAAACTGATGGTGGCGTTCGCACTATCAACACCGATCGTTAGTTCGCGATTAGTTTCGTCAATAACAACCGACCCAGCGACGTCTGAACTTCCGGTGACCGAAGCTCGTTCGGCGGCTTGAGTAATATCAATCTGATACGGTCCTGTTTCCGACGGTAGAGTCTTGTTACTGGCCAGGACAAACCGGATGCCGGAAATTGACGCGTCAGCCTGTGTCGCAAACAGATTTTTCAGCTGAGCAGAGCCGACACCGTCGACTTCGCCGTTTAGAATACTCTGAAGCTTACCTGCGTTAAACGAAAGTGTTCCTTTATCTGTGACAGACACTCCAATGGCAGTCAATCGATTTAATGACTGAGACACTCCCGGCACGGAATCCAATACAGCCGATCGAACTTTCTGTTGAAGCGATTGTATTGAGCGGTTTCCCTGCAGAATGCCAGCGTCTCCACTCCCCGCGTTATACCGAGAAAGGCTGTCGATCTGCCCCATCAATGAATTGAATGAATTGACAAAGTTCGTCACTCCGGTGACCGCAGCGTTGTTATCTCCCTTCACGGTCACGGTGATTTCATCGCCGTCAGAAGCATTCAGCACGTCCAGGCGAACTCCAGCAATCAGGTCGCTAAACTCATTGGTCGAACTTTCTACGCTGATCGCCCCGGTACCACTTCCCAGCGTGATTGAAGCATTGGTGGCTGCCTGCACGGGATTGTTCAGGTCAAAATCAACTCGAACCGCAGAACCAGAGGCGGCAGCCAGATTGTTTGAGATACTAATCTCATTGCTGGTGCCGGATTTTGAAGCTGACAGCAGTATTCGATGAGAATTACCGCCGCCGGTAGAATCGACGACGATGGAAGCCGAGATACCCGAGTCTGATTTGTTGATCGCTTCAACCATGCCCTGCAAAGTGTTGTTGCTGGAATCGATCGTAACGGTTCGCAGGTCTGCTGAGCCAACTCGAATTTCAAATGTGCCGGTTGTGATTTCGGAATCCGCATCGGCGGTGCCTTGCGAGGCAACCTGATGTGCTCGAGCGACGCTTCCAACAGTCAATCGATAGACACCATTGGATGCTGTTTCGCGGGCAGTGGCGACCAGCTTTGATTCGTCACTGACTGTCGCGAGTTTCTTTGTGAACGGACTTTCGGAGGGTTTTGCCAAGCTGACTGCCGCAGAACGCACTCCCAGAAGCGTTGCCTCGAGCGCAGCAAATGCAGTTTTCTTCTGAACGACGTCGCTTTGCTTCAGTTCGATTCGGTCCAGCTGCTGCTGCTGGATATTCAACAGTCCGGTAATGATTTTCTCGCTGTCAATTCCGGAGACGAGACCATCAATTATTGGCATGGAAATCTTTCTCTGGAAAACTCATTAACTGGCAGCAATCACAGGTTGAACTAAGGTCTGGTCATCTTACAAAACAACGTCCGGTTGAACTCTGCACTAAGTGCAGAACCAACCGGACGGTCGTTCAGTTACCAGTTCACCAAAATAATTCCGGGGTTATCGTCTCTTTCGCTGCGACTCATCGAGGAAGTAAAGCGAAAGATATTTAGCCACCTGGATCTCCTGGCCATTTTCTTAACGAAGCAGTGACAGAACCTGCTGAGGCAACTGGTTTGCATTTCCAAGAACAGAAATTCCCGCCTGAACCAGTACCTGGTTCTTTGTGAAGCTGGCAATTTCTTCTGCAAAGTCTGTGTCACGAATTACCGATTCCGCGTTGATTGTGTTTTCCAGAGTCGAACGCAGGCTGTTGGCAGTTGATTCCAGAGTGTTCTGCTGAAAGGCTCCAAGAGTGCCGCGAAGCGTTGAAATCGTGTTGATCGCACTATCAATGATTTCGATCGAATCCTGAGCACCCGATGCACTTGAGATATTGATTGCGTCCAGGCTTGCGAACTGATTGTCAGTCACGCCGGTTCCAAGTGAAGCGGCACTTGTATTCCCAATGCTGATCTTCGCTGTTTGGTCTTTGTTGGCTCCGATTTGGAAGATCAAGGCACTGTCGGTAACAACGACATCGCCCTGAGCTGCGGTTTCCGTTGAGAGAACATCCGCTGCGGCAACGCCAACTGAAACTGACAGTCCGTTAGAATCTCCAGTATTGGCTGTTAAGACGTTCCCCAGCCCCGTAGCAGAAACTCCGTCAATCGTGCCCACGATATCCGAGCCGGTGTCCGTGAGTGCTGATGTGCCAATCCCGCTTGACGTGCCCGCTGCAGCCACGTCCGATACAGCACTGATGGTCGCCGCAGTTCCAAATTCTGACGTGTAAAGCCGTGTTGCACCCCCGGCACCCAGTTTGTCTGCCACAACACCCGTGTTGTCAGTTTCAGCATTGATCTTCGCCACTACTGCGTCCTGGTCATCACCCGTTGTCAGGTTGATGTCGACTCCGTTAACAGTCAGAACTTCGTCGGCTGCCAGAGTTGTTGTCTGCGCTGTAGCATCAACCGTTCCTCGTGTGGCAGCTGTTGTAACTACGACATCGTAGGTCCCACCAGACGTGGCTGCAGTTGTGCTGAGGAATGTTACATCCGTATCAGATGCAACTCCTGTGGAACCGTCGGCATTGCCGTTCAGCAGTTGCTTAGATCCAAACTGCGTGTTGGTTGAGATGCGAGTAATAGTGTCCAGAGCGTTTGTGATTTCAGACTGATTGGCTGCCAGAGCGTCGGTATCGTTAACACCGGAGTTAGCGGAGTCGATGGCCAGGCTTCTGACCTTTGTCAGCAGTGTGTTGATTTCGTTCAAAGCACCTTCTGCAGTCTGAACCAGTGATACGGCTTTCTCTGAGTTATCGATTGCCGTTCGCAAACCTGCAATTTGAGCGCGCTGCTTTTCAGAAATCACGAGTGCCGCAGGACCGTCTGCACCGCGGTTGACTTTCAGACCGCTGGACAGTCTCTCTACAGACTTGGATACGCTTGATGATGCGCGCGATAGATTATGCTGAGCATTCAAAGAAGTAACATTGTTCGCAATTGTCAGAGCCATTTCCAGACCTCTCGTGTGTTGGTTGTTTGTTAGGCCCGTCTAAACAACTAAGAGGCCTAGTGTTCGCTTTTGCATCCCAGCTGTTTAAATCACGAAATCCTTAACGTGATTGTGAGCAACTTTTGTGGACTGCGGTCTGAGGAAAATCTCGTAACGTGTGCCACTGATCACGATACGTTGGGTCGATATTCTGTTGCTTTCGGAAGATACCGAAAGCTGCGTTGATGGCTGGTTAAGGCTTCAATAACGCTTAAGGGAAACTACGTATGGCGTAAACAGCAAAGGCCGTATCCTCTCAACTGGCCGTTATCATCGTGGCATTTTACCTTGTCTTGCTAAAACTTTTTAGACTCACATCCTAAAGCCGCCTGGCCGATTAGGTTGTAGCGAACAGGTAAGGTTCGCAGAACAGAGCGGTTGTATGAGTTACCAATCGCGGGTCCTGAGTTCGCTTTGCAGAGGAAACGCCCTTGAATTTTCGCAGGCTTCTACCGGGATTTACCATACTTATCGCATTGGCGATTGGTGTCGGCATCGGTACGTGGCTGACAGGGCGCCCTGCTGCAGAAACACTCGAGGTAAAAGAACCACACTCAGTCGTGAGTGAAATCACTCAGTCAGTTGCAGGTAACGCTGTTCAGCAATCCAGCGGATCATCGGATGATGTCGACCTGTCCGAACAGCCCATGGCCGCGGCAATTGTTTCTGAAGTCGGCGCGAATGATTCGATTGGCAGACAGATTGCTATGGCTGATGAATGGATGGCCACAGGATACTTTCCACGAGCGAAGGCAGGCTACTACGCAGTGATGCCCGAAGTTACGGGAAGCGCTTTGGATGGTGTGATGTTTCGAATCGCGCTTTGTTCCGAATTAATTGGTGACTATTCCAGAGCCTTAACTGAATATCAACGGCTGTCAACCAGATTGACGTCGTCCGTCTGGAGCAGTGCTTCACGGATGGGTGAAGCTCGCTGCCTTGCTGCGACCGGGCACACAGAACTGTTGCGGACAGAAATTCTTCCGTTGGCAATTCTGGATGAGTCTGCATTTCCCGTCTGGATCGTTGGCGAACTACTGCACCTGGCCGGGCGTTCTGTCGTTCCGGAGTTTTCAGACATGACTTCGCTGCAGGCTCGCCAACGCCTGCTGCGTGGCGATGGACTGGCGATTCCAGGAATGTTGGTGGAACCCGAAGAGTTGCTACAGTTGATGGATGCTCGAGAAAACGAAACCTATTCAAGCAGCGGTCCGCCGTTGTTTAAGCTGTTGCAGAAATCAGGTGGCACGCCGGATGGCTGCTACCTGCAACTGCAGCAGAAAAATGTAGCCGTGCGTGGTCTGCTGGACGCGATACTTAAAGAATGCGGGTTTGAACCTGACATTTCTGAAGCCGCAGCTTTGGCCATTGGTCAGCATGGCCAGATGCTGTTTGTCACCGATCGCAGTCTGAGTCTGATTCTGGACGGACTGTGCCTGAGATTCGGACTGGTCTGGCAGCAGAACGGAACAATAATTCAATTGACCTCCATCGACGAAGCTGGCGTTGATGCGACAACTGCCTATAGCCATTCGGTCGGCGAACGAGTGCTTCGCGCCGCTGTCATGTCCGCTCCGGATTCTCAACAGTCGGATGCCAGTCAGCTGACGCTGGGCGTGATGTTGTTTCAGAAAAAACTCTACGCCGACGCGGCTCATACATTTCAAGTCTACCTGGAACGACATCCGCATGCTGAACTTGTGGGCGTTGCATCTTTTAACCTCGCAAAAAGCTGTCTGAAGCTTCAACAGATCACTGAGGCTCGTCAGCATTTTCTAAGATGCATCGATGACAACAAAACAACTCGCGACCTGAGAATCTGCGCCTATGTGAATCTGGCTGAACTGCAGCTTGCAGCCGGGGATACAAAACCTGCGGTGTCCACTCTTGTAAGAGGTTTGTCACAGTGTCGCGATCACTGGTGTGAGGTCGATTGCGCCTTGATGCTGGCGAGTGCCTATCTGCTGTCTGATAACCCTCAGGCGACAAATAGCATTCTGATGGAACGCCGCGACAAGTTTCAATCAAAGCCACATGTGGATGCTGCTGCATTCTTATCTGCGTATAGCCGCTTCCGTCGGGCTGCAGCGCCGAATCGTGTGGCGCGGGAAGCAGAAGCTGTAGTTAGTTCGCTGTCACACCTGCGATCATCACTGCTGCTGGGAGACCATTGGTTTCTGCTGATCGCAGCTGCCTACGAAGACATCGGTTTGCACCAGGACGCGATCAGCGCTTATCTGGATTGTCTAAACAGCGAGCCGTCCGAATTTCTGATGGCGCACTGCATCCTGCGGCTGGTCGACATGTATCTGGAAGATGGAAGCCTGAGTCAGGCCGAAGAAATTTTGAAAGCCACACCGGAACTGTCAAACCAATCAATGCGTGATCAAATCAGTTTAAAAAAGGCGATCGTCGCTCAAAAGCGAGGCGATCCGGAAACAACCAGATTGCTTGCAGAGAAGCTGGCGCTGGAGGCCAGTAGTCACTCTGTGAAAAAAGCTGCGCTGCGAATTCTTGGTATCGCCTATGAAAAACAGGGCAATCCCAGAGCGGCTGTGTACTGCTATGCTGGTATGATCCCGTCGACGGACGAAAAGCCGTTGGTCGAAACAATCGGTCACCAGAATCCCGGGTCAGCTAAGACAGGGAGTCCGGAATGAAGACGAAATCAACATCCACAATGCTGCGTTCAGCATTGCCAATGGTTGCCGCGTTTTCATTAACTGCTGGCAGCCTGTGTGCTTTGATGAGTGAAGGTTTGTCGCAACAGTTGCAAACACATGATCCGCTTCCACCGAATTCATGGCGGTCCACCGATGCTTCCTCACACAGCTCCACTCACTCATACCCCGTTGCTCCGCGCCAACAGTCGGTGGCGAAACAATCTCTGGGACAATATGCACTTAAACGCGTCTCTGCCGAGCAGATCGAGCCGCCCTGTGAGCGTTCAACTCCATCGTCCTTGAGCGCAGAACTGCAACTGGAAAAATGTCAACGTCTTCAACAAATCAGTAAGCGGTTGCAAACCATTTTGCAGATCGGACCTGACTGCGGTCCGGTGGCCTCGCCAACAGGTGACAACCTGTTTCCGTCAGAAACTTCGCCCTTTCTGCCGCCTATTCCGGCACCGCTGGACGATTCTTCACCAGCCGCCAGAACCATGCCGCAACAAGTGAATTCCGGTGGAATGAAGGACAGTCATCAAACGGAGGGTGGCGTTCCAAAGGCAGAAGAAATACTACCAATTTTACCTCAGATAGACGGCCCACGTCCGGATCTGGATGAATCTGCGAAGCCTGTGCTGACGGTACCTGACGAAGCAGCAGAGGTCGAGTCCCCTGATGATTCAACAGGGGATTCAACAGATGATTCGACAGGGGAAACAACAGGGGAAACAACGGACTCTGCGACCGAGATACAACCACAGGAATCTCTGGATTTGCCGCCGTCAGCCGAGGAATCGCCACTCGCAGAGAAGTCACCTGGCGGCATGCCTGAGATTTCCAGAATGATTGATTCGCTGATTCAGCAGCCTGCCAATACTAATCCCGAAAAGGCCGAGGACGCGGTTGAGCAACCGATATCAGCAACCACCGTTCTTGATACGCCGGTCGACAGACTAAGACTGTCAGACAGTCTTTTTGCCAGCAAAGAATTTTCAATGGCTTTGCAGATGTACGAAGCACTCGACACTAAGGATCTGGTCGATTCAGAACGATATTGGGTGACATACCAAAAGGCATGCTGCCTGCGGCGTTTGGACGCAATACCTGAGGCTCAGTCGATCTATCGCCAGTTAGCGGGCGATTCGAATGCTGGCTGGCTGGCTGGTTTGTCTCGCTGGTGGCTGGATCGAATCAACGATCGTCTGGAGCTGCAGGCAGAAGTGGATAAAGTTGCTAACGTGTTGAACGCCGTTCAGGAGGCCAAAGATGCAGGTACATTCAAGTAGAATCGAAGGCGAACTTATCAGTCTGCTAAACAAGCAGGGAGAATTTTACACCGAAGCGATTTGTTTAGTTCGCAGCATCAACTCAAACGGTGGCCACGCAACACTGAGGGTCACTGAAATCACCGGGCGGGTTCGCGACCTTATGCAGCAGGTTGATGGACTGAGACAGCCAATTGGAGAACTGCGAACCACGCTTGTCAGCACGGGAGAACCGCGAAGTGATCGCCTGAAGTCTACGGTTGCTCTACAGGAAGAACTCCTGAGAGCTTTTATTACCGAAGTCGATCGTTCAAAGGAACATGTTCACGGGCAGCAACAGAGGCTGATGCCGTCACTCGATACAGAAGCTCAACGAAGTTCAATGCAGTCGGCATATCGAGTCTCAATGAGAACCGGCTAAGCGAAATCACTGGACTTCGCAGGGCTGACGCGACCAGCAGGTGGGTCGGTCGACACGCAGACGACTGTCATTTCGTTCAGCGTAGTGACTTTATAGAATTTACGGAGATTTCATGGAAATCATCTTTCAGTCACAGTGCATGCAACAGGTGCTTGAAAAAGCCCGGCGTTATGCAAAGACATCTGCGACAGTACTGATAACGGGTGAAAGTGGAACCGGCAAAGAACTGGTGGCACGATTCATTCACGACCAGAGCACAAGACATGCTCAGCGATATTGCCCTGTGAACTGCGCTGCGTTTTCCACCTTGCTGGCGGAAAGCGAATTGTTTGGACACGAACAGGGATCCTTCACAAGCGCAGATCGGCAGCGGCTTGGACATTTGGAATCTACGGCAGATGGCACATTGTTTCTGGATGAAATTGGTGAGCTGCCATTGTCCATCCAGTCAAAGTTGCTCCGAGTTCTGGAACAGAATGAGTTCTACCGAGTTGGCGGAAACGATGTGTGTGAATTCAAGGCTCGTGTAATTGCAGCCACAAATCGAGACCTCGTCAGCGAAGTTGAAGGTGCCCGATTTCGCGAAGATCTATTTCATCGGCTGGACGTTCTGCCCATCAGAATTCCGCCGTTGCGTGAACGCAGCAACGACATTCCGGCGTTGGTCGCTCATTTCCTGCGACTTCTGTCGCGTGATTCAGCGAATCCGATTTTAAGTGTAAGTAAAACGGTGATGGAAAAGCTGCGAGCGTTCCATTGGCCGGGAAATGTCAGGCAGCTAAGAAACGTTTTGCAGCGAGCGTGCGTGATGAGTTCCAGCAGCATTATCACTGAATGCGAACTTCCGGAAGAAAACACAAACCAGCTAATCATGCCCCGGCAGTTTTATTCCCTACCGCTGGAAGAAATCGAGCGCCATGTGATCATGGCCAGAATTCATCACTGCCAGGGAAACAAGACCGCTGCCGCCACCGCTCTGGGCGTCACGGCCAGAACGCTCAGAAACAAAGTCGCCAAATACCGAGAAGAAAGCAAAGCCGCTTAACATAGAGCGTCTTACGAAATGACGCAGCGAAACTGGTGGCGAGTTTCGGCTGGTGAAACCACAGCACAAGGCCGAAAGCCTCAACGGCTGTCGCTACGAGCGACCGCACCGCTTCGTAACCTGCTCTAACCGGTGACTAATTCTTCAACGAGACAGCCGAATATATTTGCAGCTTTCAGAACGCTCAACGGATCCTTGCGGCAACATGGATCTGCTGTCCCCCGAACAAATCCGGTTGTTGCACTCTATTGAGTGCTGTCTGAAGAACGAGCCGGGCTATATTTCACGAACAGCCGTATCGTGTAGATTTGGTATCGCACCGGGCGACATGATGGCTGGGCGACTCATGGCGTAACCCTGAACGAGGTCAAAGCCAACGTCTTCGCAGATTCTGACCATGGCTTCTGTTTCGCCCCCCCCCCCCCCCCCCCCCCCCCCCCGGCAACGGTAATGGCACCTTCGCTGCGTGCACCGTTTATGATCGAACGAAACAGGGCAAACTGTTCCTTCGAAACGTCCTGAAGATCGTGAGTCAGAGCCGCATCAAACTTAATGTAGTCGCATTGAGCGCAGGTTACTTCGGGAATTCGGGCCTGCCCGACTCCGAAATCATCAAAGGCAAGTCGAACACCAAATTTTTGTTATGCGGCTCAAAGATGACGCACCTGACCTTGTTCGATTACAGACTGCTCGTGAATTTCCAGAACCAGTGGACGGTTTGGATATGTTTCGTGCAACTGACGCATGTGCGGCACAACAAGTTCCAGCAGTAATTCGCTGCGATGTGAGTTAAGAAATAACGGAAGCTTACGTGGAAGACAGATGCTGTATTTAAAGCCCATTTCCCGGCATAGCATCAACAGTTCGACTTCGCGCCCGGCGGCTTGAAACATCAGGCTGGGATTTGAGACACTGGACACTTCGCTTCGGGCCAGAAATTAGTAGCCAGAGATATCGCGGTCGGCGATGTAGTGGATCGGTTGAAACAGGCCCTCAACGCTCGGCGTGGAAATAGCTCATTGAATCCATTAGCTGACTTTCGGGCAGCCTCCAACTTGATGAACTGCGTCTTCAGAAACGGCTGATCCATCGAGTTGCGATGGCCGGCAGTTCTTGAATCAACTCGCAGATGCAGGTCACTGACTTCAATCCAGTCGCCTTCAGACAGTAAAGTGTCTTCAGAAATCCTACGTCCGTTCACGTACGTCTCATTGGTGCTTCCAAGGTCGCGCACGGACAGCAGCCCTGCTGTTTCAATCAGTTCAGCGTGTCGTGCGCTGACAACCGACGAGATCAGGGACAGTTCAACATCGGGTGGCCTACCAATGCGAACCGGAACACTGGAAAGTTCCATCGTCTCAGCCGTCGCTTCTTTTTCATTGCTTCCGGTCATTGTCCACGCGATCTGCGGTTGAGTACTGGTTATTAGGCTGGTGGTCATTGGTGTCTCAATTTGAACAGTCGTCCGTTCGTCACAGTTTTCAGGCCTGCATCTGAAATCAGGGTTTCCACGTTGGCAAAAATCTAAGTCAAAGCCTAGCGCGCTGCATCTTTCCTAAAACAAAAACATCCGACTTCTCAACTCAACAGATAGATCCATTACACCATTGTCTTAATAATTTCCGCACTTACCCTCACTTCAGTCTGCGGCATGACCGGAAACAGCCGCAAAGCAAAGTCTGCCGATTCGTCCGCCTGCGGAACGCCGAAGCAGTGCTGAGGCGCCACCCGAAACCGATTGTTACGGTTATTCCGGATTTTCATTGTGAACCGTCTGTAACGATTCTGACGAATAATGATAGCAGCGTACTGGTCGGGGGGCTCGGTACGCGGATTGGTTACCCCGTGTCAAAAATTGTCGTGGCGTCAACGGCCGCGCAATGGTGACGGCGTAATGCAGTCACCTTTCACGAATCGTGTCCCCGATCATGAACGAATTTCAGGGCGGTACGATGAGCAGACGAGCATCTTCTGCAGCGGCATTGCGAACAGCCATTGGTGCAATCACGGGGACGATCGCGTTTTATGCGATCGCACCACGGCTGCCGTCCGTCGGCGACTTTGTGAACCGATATTTCTGCAGCCATCCACTCGAATATATCAGCACGTGTATGTTCTTTACGGGAATGACCATTCTGATGCAGAAATTTCTGCATGTCAGAAGCGAACGACGAATCCTTGTGAAGTCTTATGCCGCAGTTGCAGGTGGCCTGATGCAGGACATCGGAGCTTCGTCACGCGAAGCAGTGTTAACTAACTGGTGCCAACAACTGCCAGCCGCTTTAAAAACAACTCAGTTGTATCAGCGAAGCACGGCAACACTAGACTATTTACGTGGCTCTGGCCGAAACGGGGTGGAAGAACACCTGCGCTATATCGCAGAACTTGCCAGCGAACGACTGCATCAAACTTATGCAACAATTCGTACCATAACGTGGGCCATTCCGATTCTGGGTTTTCTCGGAACCGTTATCGGTATCACAATGGCGATCGCCAATGTAACGCCTGAGCAGCTTGACTCATCACTTGTCGAAGTCACGGGTGGACTGGCTGTCGCATTCGACACTACGGCTTTGGCATTGGGTATGTCAATTGTGCTTGTGTTTGCATCATTTATTGTTGAACGCAGCGAGCAGCAGGTATTGAATGAAGTCGAACAGTTTGGCATTGAATGTATTCTGCCTTGGTTTGGCGCTGATACTACCGTCGGTGGAATCCAGGCTGGCAGCTCAGGCCAGATGTCGGCTCAGCTGATGGAATACCAATCCAGCCTTTGGGCCGACCAGCTGGCGGCCGTTCGCGAAACATGGAGCGACGTTCTTCAGAAACACGCTCACCAGCTAACCACGTCGCTTGAAGAAGAAGTGCAGCGTACTCTGACGCTGCACCGCTCAAATTCGTCTGATGCCCGCGATGCCTATACGGCCGCTCTTCAGAACTCGTCTCAGGCTGTTGTCGATCAAACGGATGGCATTCTTGCTTCTTTCGAAGACCGAATTACGTCGTGGCAGGCCGCGCTGTTGCAAAGCAGTCAGGCGTCTACAGAACAAAGCGAAGCTCTGCACCAGCTTGGCGCCGTGCTGCTGCGAATGACGGAATCTGAAGAACGTCTGGCGAAACTGCAGCAGCAGCTCAACGAAAATCTTCACAGCCTGCAACTGGTCAACACCATGGAACAATCAGCCAACAGTCTTACGGCCGCTGTGCACATTCTGACCGCTCGTACATCTCGTCGAGCAGCATAAGACAACGGACTGCCCGCATAGTGCTTAACTTCTGAAGGATGCTGAATCACGGCCATGGCTCGTCAAAGAACGCAAACTGCAATCTCACTGTTTCCTTTTCTTGCAGTACTTGTCTGCACGATGGGTGCGCTGATTTTGTTATTGCTGGTGACGACTCGCCGAATTCGCCACGATCAGCAGGTTGTAGCCGACGTTGCTCAGCCCGCTGATATTGCGACCCAACCGGCGGTGGCATCAGTCGTTGAAGCATCTTCAGAATCCCAGCACGCACACCATCGCCTGGTTCAGGACATAGCCGCAAATTTTCTTGAAGAAAGGTGGCCAAAGTCTGCCGAAGCAGATTCTGCAAAAGTGCCCAGGCTTAAGCTGCAGCTTCCCGAGGTCAATCCATTTGCGGCGACGAATGATACTCGTCAGGATGAAACACCAGCCCCCGCTTCAATATTTGACCTGCAATCCGATGTCGATCGGCTGCAGGCTGAACTGATCAAAGAAACGCGGCGACACGGAGAACTACTCGCGGAAATCGAGCGAGCCAGACTGAAGATGGAAGCAACTGAAGGTGAAGAAGTATCGGGCCGCGAGATGCAGGAACTGGCGGCCCTGCGACGGCAGCAAGCAGAACTGGCCGGCGAACTAAAATTGCGGGCCGAGCACTTGCACGCGCTTCAGCAGGAACTGGAAGTTGCCTCAAAGGCAATGGAAGACGGCGAGCAGGTTTTAAAGCGCCGTGAGTCGGCTTTGATCAGCCTGCGGAAACTGGCTATGGAATCACAGCAACAGTCTGCAGCCGGAATAGATAAAACAGTCGTCGAGTTCACGAATGCCACTGGCACGCAACGAGCTCCGGTGATTGTTAACGTAACGGGTGATGGCTACGAATTGCTGCCCTCAGGAATCAAAATCACCAAGGGCGATATGGAAGGTTTTCCAGGCAATGACAATCCATTGCTGTCTGGGGTATTGGCCGTTCATCATCATCGCCACGCGGCCACGCTGTCAGTGAAACCTTATGTGCTGTTGGTTGTCCGGCCAGATGGAAGCCTGCCTTTCTATACTGCTCAACGAACATTCACGGACGCCGATATCCACTTCGGCTACGAACTACTTGATCAGAACAAACAGATTGACGCTGGACGAAGAGACTCAGCGGAAGTTGCCGCCGTGCGAGATTCACTAATTGCCGCATTGAATCGTCGCACTAATCTATATGGTGGACTGATGGCAGACGTGCGAGAACTTTTGCAGCAACAGGAACAAACTCAGTCCAGACAGACGCGCCAGGCTCGAGTTATGCCAGACGGTCGCATTGTCATGCCGGGAGAAGACGGTGACGGTTTTGATGGTCGCTTTTATGCCGGCGGCGAATCGAAGCCACAGCGAATCGCCTTGATGCCTAAGCGTTCGCCGTTTGCTGAACAGTCGGCAGAGCCCGCTCGTCCGCCTGCCGCAACAGACTCGCAGGAAACAACATCAATCGAGGCCGAAAACAGGCAAACCACGGCAGAGTGGCTAAAACTGATCGATGAAGCTCGCAGTGGCAACGTCCGCGTCGAACAGACCGCAGAGGAACCCACAACAACCGGGAATTCATTTGCAAACGATGGTGAAATTGCTAATGCAACGGCAGTCGCGACGCCGACCGATGACGTGGATGAACCGTCAATGGGGAATCGTAACGCAGGAAACACGTTCACTCGTCCTGCGGCCATTTCCGGCAACATGGGTGTCGGTGGAGATGTCGGTAGAGACACATTCGGCGGCAGCGAAACATCTGGTCATGTCACTGGTGTTGATGCTCCGAGCATGCTGACTGGCCCGCTCAGAGATTCACAGCGTACAGGAAAACCTGAGTCCCCAAACACACTATTTTCAACACCGGTTCCCGTTACAGGCAGCAAGGAAACTGGCGAAGAAGCCGCAGCAGAAAGATTCAACCCCGCATGGTTGAATAATACTGACCCCGCCGCAGCTTCAAGCCCACAAACTCTTGCTGGCGACGATTCTCAAGCAACTAATGACTGGCCGAGTTCGAGCGACGCATCGTCCGAACAGGCATCCCGCACGGTCAATTCACCTGAGAATTCGTCGAGTTTCAACTTCACGGACGAGTCTGCGGCGACCGCATTCGCCGCGCCGTCCGCTGAAGTTGCCGTGCCTCAAACGACCGACCGTCCCACCGAAGGAACTGTGGGGGCTGTTGGCCTTGGTACGCCGTTTGGAGCTGATCAGGATGGGCAGCTCACCGGTGCTGCTCCGGCGTCTGACTCCCAGCTGATGTTGCAGAAGTTTCTGCAACAACTAGAACACGAAAAACAGAATCCGGAAGCCGACCCCTTTCTTCTGGCACTGCTAAAGAAGGGACAGCATTCTGAGGATGGCAGGTTGGAAGGTCGTTACCCTGTGGACGTGTTGATCGATCAAAACCAATTAACGATCGGCAACTACCGCCCCATCGACATCACCGGCTGGGACGACCAGCAGATACTCGCCGCGACGCTGGAAGGTCTTGCGGCTGAAATGGACCAACAGAAACCTCGCAACACCAGATATGCTTTGCCAATGGTGGACTTCAAGGTTGGTCGAGATGCCTGGACCAGACAAAATCGGCTGGCAAAACAGCTGGACGAAATGGACGTGCCCACACGTTCTGTACAAAACACAATTGGAAACGAAGCCGCTCGACCGCAATCACTCACACCACCGCCGAGCGGTGAATCAGTGCCAGCCACTGGATTCAATCTTCAGCCACCGACACGAGAACCGGCTGAACCAATCGAAGTTACGGCACCTCAGCGGAGAATGTCCATATGAGTCGTCGCAAATCCACTGGCGATCAGGAATTCGGCTCGGATTCATTCCTTGACATCATCGCAAACATTGTCGGCATTCTGATCATTCTGATCGTGGTTGTCGGCGTAAAGGTTGCTCGCCAGCCTGCGCTGCTTTCTGACATTGCATCGTCTTTGCAGCCGGCGGCGGAACTGGCCGACAGCGACAGAAAATGGGATAAAGATCTTGAACTTGATATCCCTGAGGTTGAGCCCATCATTCGCAATTCTGGGACATTCATCGCAGCCGATCCATTCTCAGAATCTGTGGCGACCAGCAATCCGGATGAATTGCAGTCTTCACGGAATACTGGTGAAGGAAATCCGGATGCTGATCTCGCCGATTTCCGTTCGCTGGACGCGGCACTGAATTCGCTGAAGGAGCCCAGCGTTGACGGACTCACCGGAAACGAAACTTCGGAAGCAGAGCATTTGACTCGGCAGATTGACGCCCTGACGCTGGAGCTGAATCAGGTAAAAGAACGCGTTGCAACGACGGAACAGGAACTGCTGGATCTTCTGACCCGGCTTCAGAATCTTGACGCCTATGCGAAGCTAGCAGAAGTTCGATCCGAAAAGATCGAAGAAGAACAAAAGCGGCTTGATCAACGCGTTCTGGTACTTCAGGAAGATTTGCTAAACAAAGACAAAACCGCGACGTCAATTCAGGCAACACTGACGTCATTGACCGACCGACAGGGATATGTTTGCGACGCATTGGCTCAGGTTGCTGAGGAAACTCGACAGCTAAGCGAAGTGCTTGAAGAATCGGACGCCGCCGAGCCAACCGGTGAGCGCCTCAACCACCGACTGTCTCCGGTGAGTCAGTCGGTGCAGGAAGGCGAACTGCACTTTCGAATGCAGGGCGGACGTATCGCTCATATTCCATTGGAAGCTTTGCTGGACCGACTGAAAAGTCAGGTTTCTGCTCGACGCAGTGTTGTGATGAAGTTTCATCGTTACGAAGGCATGGTTGGCCCGGAAGGCGGCTTCCATATGCAGTATACGGTGCAGCGAGACACGATGTCTCCGTTGCAGGCACTACAACATGGCCAAAGTGGCTTTCGCATCAGTGTTTCGCGGTGGTCAATACTTCCAGCAGACACGCTGGCGGCAGAGCCGATTGATGCCGCCTTGAGAATTGGAAGTCGCTTCCGTCAGATACTGGAGGCGACCGAACCGGATACCGTCGTCACAATCTGGCTGTATCCGAACGACTTCCAGTACTTTCATCAGGTTCGTGAGCTAGCTCACCGGCTTAACCTGCGCGTCGCCGCGAGGCCGTTGCCTGACGGCGTCCAAATAGCGGGCTCCCCCAACGGCAGCCGTTCTTCATCGCAATAAACTGCCGGCACACTTCTTTCAGCAACCGCCCTTCGCCCCCGCGCGTTTTACAGGCTGACAGCACCAGTGGCTAAGTCCAGTAACTGCTGCAAGTTGATTAGCTTCCGCAGTCTAACTGCCCTTCGATGACACATTTCAGTGAACGATGCGTGGTTCTGTGAGTCTCTGGAAACCACAATGTCGGGTGCAAAGGCGACTTATTCGAAACGATCCGCCTCGAACTTATCATTGATTCAGTTCTTGCGAACATCCAGGCACAGCAGCCAGTCTTCGCTTCTTAGATAGAGCTGTCCGTTCGAAAGCACAGGAGCCGTCCAGGCGGGATAATGAATCTCGTCGAAGGACGTCCGGCAGTCTTCAACAAACTTCTCCGGATCAACGTGAACCACGGCTAGGGTTCCGCGTTCACCAAGCACAATAAAGCGGTCTCCAACGCGGGTCAAAGAGCCCCGTCCAAAATACGGAAACGGCACAGGCTTGCCTGTTTTCACGTTAACGATTTTTCCCGTCGTACGGTCGCGGGCAAAGTCAGTCAACGGACCGTTGGTCCCAACGCTTTGCCATATGACTTTGCCATCCGATACGCGAATACAACGTAGTTCGCCATCATTTTCGTTACGTCCACTGAATCCGTAGATGTGACCATCAACATGAATTGGCGTAGACCAGTGAGCCAGCATGTTGTCCGCATTCTTCCAGACTTCCGAATACGACTTTCCATCTTCATTCACCTTCAGCAGAGCGGATCCAAGACGGTAGGCGGCAGATAAAAAGATCTGATCACCTATCACGACCGGCCGAGCGGCATTCACTGATTCGTGAACCTTCGGTCGAAACCAATACTGAAAATTCATCTCACCCGTCTGCGGATCAAGCGAGACCAATCCCTGACGAACCAGACACAGCAAGTGCCGCTTGTTGTGAATCTCTGCAATTACGGGCGACGAGTAACTGATCACCATTTCGCTTCCATCCCAGGTGTGGGGCTTGCCACTGTTTGAATCCGTCACGCCATCCCAGGTCATCTGCCCAACGGCCTTCCAAATCACAGTGCCATCCACCTTATTGAAAGCCACAATGCCGGAATCCGGCTGGCCTCCGACGGGAACAATCAGCCGGTCACCGTCCAGAAGAGGTGAACTGCCTACTCCGAAAAACCAATCCGGAAGTTCAAATTCAGTTTTCAGGTCATGTTGCCAAGTGACCTTGCCGGACTGCATATCGGTGCAGCACAGCATGCCCTCAGCACCCAGCGTGTAACAACGTTCGCCCTCCAGCACCGGAGAACAGCGAGGTCCATTGTTGTAGCCATACGGATCGGAAAATGAACTGTCGTATTTGTGTTCCCAGATGACTTCGCCCGTTGTCGTTGACCGACACGAAATAATTTCGGTGTCGCCCAGACGATGATGCAGCACAAGTCGCTCACCCATCACTGATGGCGCACTATAGCCAGTGCCGACCGGTTGCTTCCAAAGCACCGTCGGACCGGATTCGGGCCACTTTAACAATACGTCCAGTTCACTGGACGTGCCGTCGTGGCGAGGACCGAGAAACCACGGCCAGTCCTCAGCGATTACACCGGAGAACGTGAGTGGAAGAACAGCGGCAATGCACAAAACGTGTCGTCGTAAGGCGACTTTCATGGGGCGATCTTGGCGGGCTAAGGGAAGCATGGAAGGGCCGTTTGTTATCTCATCAACGGACGGACTAGCAGCTAGTATCGCGACGAAACGCTCTGTTGTACAGCGCTCAGCCAAAAGGCTGATCACCCGGTGCGTTCAATAATTCCTGCCACATACATCTCAGCTCAAGTGCGTTGTACAGCATAGATGTAAAACGTCAGGTTTGTTGTCTCCATCGCGTCGCGGTCGTCAGAACCTACGCGGGTTTCGGGGTGGCGACGCGGCGTCATTTCGCCACAAGAAGCTCAGTAACCAATAGGAAATGGTCCGAACCGCCTCGACGCACGACATTGGAATCTGCCGTACAAAAATGGGCAGAGTGAAAAATGTAATCAATTCGTAATTGCAGCGGGAATGGCTTTGTTGGCCAACGCCATGTCGGCGACAGTTCCGGTTTGTCGTGCACTGCTGCATAGCTATCGGTAAACCCGCGTCTGACCAAATCCTGCGGTGCCCGAAACGACGCAAGACTATTGAAGTCGCCGACAATCAGCGTTCACGACATTCATGATGTCTGCCACTTCGGCGACATGCTTTTCCTCTGTTTTGGAAATTGCCCCCATCACTTCTGTGAAGGTTGAGTCGCGCCGAGCACCAAACGGTGTCAGGTGAACGTTGATAATTCTCAGGTCGGTACCGTCGTGACGGAACGTTGCAGCGTAGAACCCAAACAAGCCTGCAGCGGGGGTGGCGTGCTCCCCGAATTCGGTACCAGTTAGAATGAGAGTCTTCAGAGCCCAATTCCGGGCGAGGAGATTTTGATGAGTAATTCGAAGCGAAAACGTCGCAGTCCTGAGCAAGTCGTGAAAGCCCTAGCGGAAGGTGAGTCAATGCTTGCCGCCGGCAAGTCATCCGCGGAGGTTTACCAGAAGCTTGGTGTGGCGGAATCGACATGGATGCGTTGGAAGCAACAGTACGGCGGGATGAAGTCAGCCGAGGCCAGGCGATTGCGTCGCGCTCGAAGTTGAGAATCGTCACTTGAAAGAGTTGCTGGCCGAAGCCGAGGTGGACAAGCGAATTTTGAAAGTGGCCGCTGAGGGAAACTTCTAAGCCCGACTCGCCGACGCGCGGCTGTCTGCAACATCATGCAGACCTGCGGCGTCTCGGAGCGTCGGGCTTGTCAAAC
>Ga0209491_10001608_pt1 | contig 43105 bp, 32 predicted proteins | sample BON02_FD_187213 | JGI IMG/M metagenome (GOLD analysis project Ga0209491, IMG submission 187213) | Freshwater microbial communities from Lake Bonney liftoff mats and glacier meltwater in Antarctica - BON-02 (SPAdes) (version 2) | ecosystem: Environmental > Aquatic > Freshwater > Ice > Glacier...
AAGAGCACATTGAACCACCACCTATATCAATGCAGGGGGTTCTGTTTTAAAAAAATGCATTTTTAATGATGAAAACCACTAGAATCAGTCTACTTTTTTTATGTTTGATTTATTTAGGACGCTATTGATGTGGAATAATATAGTATTACAATTTGTTAATTTAAACTATTTATTCATTTTAAATAAGAGCTATTTTTGTTAAAAATATTAGAAATGGAAATAAAATGGCAAGGGGTAATGCCCGCAGTAACCACTAAGTTCAATGAAAAAGATCAGCTAGATCTTCACATGTTTGAAAAGAATATTCGAGCCCAGTTAAGTGCAGGAGTAAGTGGAATTGTTTTAGGCGGATCTCTAGGAGAATCGAGTACTTTATGTAATGAAGAAAAGGAAATCTTAATAAAAAAATCACTTGAAATTGTTAATGAGAAGGTCCCCATTATAATAAACATCGCAGAACAATCAACAAAAGAAGCTGTGAAAATTGCTCAAAGAGCAGAAAAAATTGGAGCTCAGGGATTAATGTTGTTACCACCCATGCGTTACAAAGCTACAGATCATGAGACCATTGTTTATTTTAAAGAAATTGCTCAAAATACCAGTCTTCCTATTATGATCTACAATAATCCGGTAGATTATAAAATTGAGGTTAGTTTGGATATGTTTGAAGAATTATTAAAACTTGACAATATAAAAGCTGTAAAGGAATCCACACGGGATATTAGCAATGTCACCCGAATTCGTAACAGATTTGGAGAACGACTTAAGATCCTTTGCGGGGTGGATACCTTGGCACTGGAAAGCCTTGTTGCCGGAGCCGATGGATGGGTAGCAGGACTTGTAGCAGCATATCCCGCGGAAACGGTTGCTATTTATAAATTGGTAAAATCGAATAGAATTGAGGAAGCTTTACAAATTTACAGATGGTTTATGCCATTACTGGAACTTGACATCTCTCCTCAGCTGGTTCAAAATATAAAATTAGCTGAAGTAGCTACAGGTTTGGGAACTGAAAATGTTCGAGCTCCAAGATTACCTTTACAGGGATCTGAAAGAAAAAGGGTTTTAAATATTATAGAACATGCAATGAAAACCCGACCGGAACTTCCAGATTATAAAAATTTATAAATTTATAAAATAGAAAAAGTAGTGATTACAGGAAAAAATTATATAGGAAAAGAGCTTTCAGCAAAGGGAGAAATTACATATCAAACTATAAACCCGCAAACTAATAAGCAAAATTCTCATATTCATTATGAGGCTTCAACAGAAGAGGTGAATGAGGCTGTGAACAAGGCTACAATGGCATTTGAAATATATAAAAATATAACAGAAAGAAGTAGAGCGGAATTTCTAAATGAAATCGCTAATAATATAGAGGCTCTTGGCCAGGAATTAACCGATATTTACATACAAGAATCGGGATTACCAGAAGGACGAGCAAAAGGAGAATGTTCAAGGACTGTTGGACAATTAAGAACCTTTGCAGAAATGGTTAAAGAAGGTTCTTGGGTAGAAGCTATTATAAATTCAGAAAAAGGAAAACCAGATCTGCGTAGGATGTTGGAACCTCTAGGTCCTGTAGTGGTTTTTGGAGCCAGTAATTTTCCGTTGGCTTTTTCCACGGCTGGTGGCGACACCGCGAGTGCCTTGGCGGCAGGTTGCCCTGTTATTATTAAATCTCATCCCTTACATGCGGGGACAGGGGAATTGGTTGCAGCCGCAATAATTAAAGCTGCTGAAAAAACTGAAATGCCAGATGGAGTTTTTTCCAATATCAATAGTAGTGGAATCGCAACCGGTCAATTACTAGTATCGCATGCTCAGATTAAAGCGGTAGGATTTACGGGAAGTATAAAAGCAGGCTTAGCCCTATGCGATCTTGCAGCCAAACGTGAAACACCTATTCCTGTATATGCCGAAATGGGTAGTATAAACCCAGTAGTGGTACTTCCTTCTGCTCTTAAAGAAAAATCTTCCTTTTGGGCGGAGCAATATGCGGGTTCTATTACCGCAGCTACTGGCCAGTTTTGTACAAATCCGGGGTTGATATTAGGAATTAAAAGCTTGGAGTGGGATAATTTTATCGATAATCTAGGAGATAAACTTGCAAAAACAGCCCCTGCTTGTATGTTACACCCTACTATTAAAAAACAATATGATTCCTCGAGACATGACATTGTCTTACAGTCTGGAGCAATTTCTGTTGCAAGCGGAGAAAAAAGTAATAAAGAAAACTATCCACAACAAGAGATAATTGCTGTTGAGGGTGAAACTTTTTTAAAAAATAAAAATTTTCATAAAGAGGTTTTTGGACCTTTTTCAGTAGCGGTAGCATGTAAAGATCAAAATGAACTTAATTCGCTAATAAGTAATCTTGAAGGACAGCTTACAGGAACTATTTTAAATGAGGATGAAAACGAATTATTACAGTTTTCTAAAACTATCGATATACTTAAAAGCAGAGTAGGAAGGTTAATTTATAATGGAGTTCCAACGGGAGTGGAAGTTTGTGAAGCCATGACCCATGGTGGGCCATTCCCTGCAACTTCTGATAGCAAATTCACTTCGGTTGGACTTACAGCAGCTAAAAGATGGGTGCGTCCTGTTTCTTATCAAGATTGGCCAGATCGCATACTTCCTGATGCCCTTAAAAATAAAAATCCTTTAAAAATTTTGCGAAAAATAAATAATAAAGTTACAAAAGATAGTTTATAGCGAATGGCAAGAAAAACCTTTTTCTGTATAGATGCTCATACCTGCGGAAATCCTGTTCGTGTAGTGGTAGGCGGAAGCCCCTTTATAAAAGGGGATACGATGAGTGCAAAAAGACAACACTTTATACAACAATATGATTGGATTAGAAAAGGTCTCATGTTTGAACCCCGCGGTCATGATATGATGAGTGGAAGTATTATTTTTCCTCCTTCAAATTCAGAAAATGATGCTGGAGTGCTCTTTATAGAAACCAGTGGCTGTTTGCCAATGTGCGGACATGGAACTATAGGCACTGTAACTGTTATGATAGAGGAAGGACTGGTAATTCCTAAAAAACCTGGATTTCTAAGGCTGGAAACTCCAGCTGGACTCATTAAGGTTTCCTATATTCAAGAAGGGAAAAAGGTGAAATCGGTTAAATTTATAAATATAAAATCTTACCTGCATTCTGAAAACCTTATTGTTGAAAGCGAAGAGCTAGGAAAATTGAAAGTCGATGTAGCTTATGGAGGAAATTTTTATGCAGTGATAGAAGTACAAAAAAACTTTAAAGGATTGGAACAATATCAAACCTCTGAACTTATAACATGGAGCAGGGAGTTGCGAAAAATATTAAATGAAAACAATACTTTTATTCACCCAGAAGATGCCACGATAAATGGATTAAGCCATATTTTGTGGACAGGAGCTACTATTGATAAAAGTTCTACAGCAAGAAATGTTGTTTTTTATGGAGATAAAGCGATAGACAGATCTCCATGCGGAACAGGCACCTCAGCAAGAATGGCTCAACGTTACGTACAAGGAAGGTTGAAAAAAGGAGAAGATTTTATCCATGAAAGTATTATTGGAAGTAAGTTTATTGGAAGAATAGAAGAGGAAACTACGCTGGATGGTAAAAAAGCTATTATTCCCAGCATTGAAGGTTGGGCCCAAATTACAGGCTATAATACCATTATTATTGATAATGACGATCCGTATGCTCATGGATTTCAGGTTATATAGTAATTACAATGAAGAAAATAATTATAATATGAGGAGAAATATCTGACTTATGTACTGCATATTATATGGTTATAGAGGGTTACCAGCTAAGTGTAATTTACCAAGATAATATTTCTAAAGAAAAGGCACCTCAGAGAACAGGATAGGTGTAATCAGAAGATTTATCCCTAAGAAAACAGACCTTTGACAGGTTTCGATTAAAACAGGATAAAAGAAGTAGAAAGATTACTAAATCACAGACTGATTAGAAACTTCAATTATAAGAGCCAAATGGAAGTTTTAAAAGATAAGTGTGTTGCATTTATGGGTTGAACTCAGCCTTATATTTATTTTGCAAAAATTGAATTAAAAAAATGAAAGGGTATGTAATTGGCTTAGATTATGGTTCAGATTCCGTTAGGGCTGTACTTGTTAATTCAGAAAACGGCAAAGAGATTGCTTCAGAAGTACATTGGTACAAAAGGTGGATGGATAAAAAATATTGTAATCCTTCAATTAATCAGTTTAGACAGCATCCACTTGACCATATAGAAGGGCTAGAGTTTACAATTAAATCCGTTATGGATCAAAGTAAAGTAGCACCTAAAGATGTGAAAGGGATTTGTGTTGACACCACAGGATCTTCACCAGTACCAGTTACCGAGAATGGAATTCCATTGGCTATGGTTGACGGTTTTACTGAGAACCCGAATGCGATGATGGTTCTATGGAAGGATCACACTGCAATTTTAGAAGCGGAACGAATTAATGAATTAGGAGCAAACTGGGGTGGAGAAAATTTCACTAAATATGTTGGAGGTATTTATTCTTCTGAATGGTTCTGGGCAAAAATTGCCCATATAGTCAACGAGGATGAGCAGGTGAAAAAGAATGCTTTTACTTGGATGGAGCATTGCGATTTAATGACCTATCTGTTAATAGAAAATAAAGAATTAAAATCTTTTAAAAGAAGCAGATGTGCTGCAGGCCATAAAGCGATGTGGCATGAAAGCTGGGGAGGGCTACCTCCGAAAGAATTTTTGGAGAAGTTAGATCCGTATTTAGCAAATTTGCGAGATAACTTGTATGACGAAACATATACATCAGATAAGATAGCCGGTAATTTGAGTCAAGAATGGGCAAGGAAACTTGGCTTGACTACCGATACCGTTATCGCAGTTGGTACTTTTGATGCACATTCCGGTGCGGTTGGTGTCAAAATAGATGAACATGCCCTTGTGCGGGTAATGGGAACATCTACCTGTGATATAGTGGTAACCACAAATAAGAATATTGAAGGTAAAACGATAAAGGGTATTTGTGGTCAGGTTGATGGCTCTGTTATACCAGGCTTAATAGGGTTGGAGGCAGGTCAATCTGCTTTTGGAGATTTACTGAATTGGTTCAAAGAAGTACTAGATTGGCCTATTGATAATTTAGTGATGACATCTACTATTTTATCAGAGCAACAAAAAGAGGAGTTGAAAAATGAAATCGAAAATGATTTCATCAGAAAATTATCTGATGCAGCAGAGGCTATTGCTTTATCGGAAAGTATACCTACAGCATTGGATTGGATTAATGGTAGAAGAACTCCTGATGCAGATCAGAATCTAAAATGTGCAGTTTCAAACCTTTCATTGGGTAGTAAGGCACCTCATATTTTTAAGGCTTTGGTGAATGCCATTTGTTTTGGTTCTAAAAAAATAGCAGACCGTTTTGAGGAGGAAGGTGTGAAAATTGATACGGTTATCGGAATCGGCGGTGTGGCTAGAAAATCACCATATATTATGCAAACCTTGGCAAATGTAATGAACACAACTATAAAAGTGGCGGCTTCAGATCAGGTACCTGCACTTGGAGCTGCAATTTATGCAGCAGTCGCTTCTGGTATTTATTCAAATGTTGTGAAGGCAAGTACTCAAATGGGGAGTGAGTTTGAAGCAGAATATTATCCACAAAAAGAAGAGATTGAAACCTATAATCAACTAATGGATTCGTATCTAGCGTTAGGAAACTTCATGGAAACTTCAATTAAAAAAACAAAATAGAGATGAGTTCAAAATATAATGTGCTTAAAGAAGAATGTTTTGAAGCGAACATTGAACTTAATAATTTAGGACTGGTTATTTACACCTTCGGTAATGTTAGTGCCGTAGATAGAGATAATGAAGTTTTTGCAATTAAGCCCAGCGGAGTCCCTTATGAAAAATTGAAGCCTGAAGATATTGTAATCTTAGATTATGAAAATAATATCATAGAGGGCACCATGAGACCGTCATCCGATACAAAGACACATGCCTTTCTTTATAAAAACTGGAAACACATAGGTGGTGTCGCACACACACATGCTACATATTCGGTTGCATGGGCTCAGGCACAAAAAGATATTCCAATATTTGGCACAACGCATGCAGATCACTTAACGGTTGATATACCCTGTGCCGAACCAATGAAAGATAATCTTATAGAAGGAAATTACGAACATAATACGGGCATTCAAATTCTCGATTGTTTTAAAGAACGAGGATTGTCATCTAAAGAAGTTGAAATGGTTTTAATAGGAAATCATGGACCTTTTTCATGGGGAAAGACAGCGGCGAAAGCGGTTTACAATAGTAAAGTGTTAGAAACAGTTGCGCAAATGGCGTATCTAACACTTCAAATAAATCCGAATGCACTTAAGTTAAAAGATGCTTTAATAAAAAAACATTACGAACGTAAGCATGGTAAAAATGCCTATTACGGACAATAATAATTAAGATAAATTAATGATTACACATATGGCGGATAAGGAAATATGGTTTGTTACGGGTAGCCAGCTTTTATATGGACCAGAAACACTCAAACAGGTAGCGAAAAATTCTCAAGAAATGGTAAGGGGTTTTGATTCCTCAAAAGATATACCAGTAAAAATAGTCTATATACCTACTGTTAAGACTTCAACTGAAATTACGGATATCTGCCTTGAAGCAAGTTCAAGTAAAAATTGTATAGGTATAATTACATGGATGCACACATTCTCTCCAGCAAAAATGTGGATTAAGGGTTTGAGTATTTTAAACAAGCCTTTATGTCATTTGCACACACAATTCAATGCAGAAGTGCCATGGGAGACTATAGATATGGATTTTATGAACTTGAACCAATCTGCACATGGTGATAGGGAATTTGGTCATATGATGACTAGAATGCGCAAAGAAAGAAAGGTTATTGTTGGGCATTGGCAAACAAAACGAGTTCAGCAAAAGTTAGGAAACTGGGCGCGTGTTGCCATGGGTTGGGATGAATTTCAGAATCTTAAAGTTGCACGTATAGGTGACAATATGAGAGAAGTTTCTGTAACTGATGGAGATAAAATAGAGGCCCAGTTACGTTTTGGATTTTCAGTAAATGGCTATGACTCTTCTGATGTGGTTAAACATATAAAAAATTTAAAGCAAGAAGATGTCGATGTTTTAGTGAAAGAATATGAGACTGCTTATGAAGTAGATGAAAAGCTGCAAAATGGAGGAGAGAAAAGAGAATCACTCATCGATGCGGCAAAAATAGAATTAGGCCTTAGGGCTTTTCTAGATGAAGGCGGATTTAAGGCCTTTACTGATACATTTGAAAACCTAGGTGAATTAAAACAATTACCAGGTATTGCTACACAAAGATTAATGGCAGATGGTTATGGTTTTGGTGCTGAAGGAGATTGGAAAACATCAGCCTTGTTAAGAGCATTAAAAGTGATGGCTAAGGGCCTAAAGGGAGGCACTTCCTTTATGGAGGATTACACGTATCATTTTACTCCTGAAAAGGCGTATGTTATGGGGTCACATATGTTAGAAATTTGCCCTTCGATTGCAGAAGCAAAACCATCTTGCGAAGTACATCCATTAGGCATAGGTGGCAAAGATGACCCAGTTCGTTTGGTGTTTAATTCACCAACAGGTCCTGCTATTAATGTCTCACTTGTAGATTTAGGAAATCGATTTAGGTTGATAGTCAATGAAGTAGAGGCTGTTAAACCGATGGGGAAGTTACCTAATTTACCAGTAGCAAGAGTACTTTGGGATGCGAAACCAGATTTGGAGATTGCAGCAACTTCTTGGATATTAGCAGGTGGTGCCCATCATACCGTATATACTCAAGCGCTGACCACTGAATTTATGGAGGATTTTGCAGAAATGGCGGGTATTGAGTTGGTGGTAATAGATAACAATACAACGATTAGAAGTTTTAAGAATCAGTTAAATGCCAATGAGGCGTATTTTCATCTGTTCAAAAATAATTTGTAATAACTATGAAACTATTTACTAAAATCACCTATTTATTTCTGTTATTAGGCACAGTATTATTTAACGTTAATTGTAAAGAAAAATTATTAAAAAATGATAACGTGGAAGAATCAAATGCAACAATGAAGACCGTAACTGTTGAAAGAAGTGATTATGGTGTAGCGATGAACGGCGAAAAAGTTGAATTGTTTGCGCTTAAAAATAAAGATGGAATAGAGGTCGATATTATTACATATGGGGGACGTATAACATCTCTAAACACACCTGATAAAAATGGAAATTTGAAAAATATTGTTTTAGGTTTTGAAAATTTGGAACAATATGAAAAAGATAATCCATTTTTTGGTGCCTTGGTCGGTCGTTATGGTAACCGAATAGCAAATGGAAAATTTAGTTTAGATAAAACCCAATATACCTTGGCAAAAAATAATGGCGAAAATAGTTTACACGGAGGCGTAAAGGGGTTTGATAAAGTTATATGGAAAGTAGAAGGGGTAAATGAGGGTAAGAAAGGTTCATTAAAGCTTAGTTACTTAAGCAAGGATATGGAAGAGGGCTTTCCTGGTAATTTGAAAACTGTTGTAACCTATACATTGAATAAGGACAATAGTTTAGATGTTTTATATGAAGCAACAACAGATAAGACTACTGTAGTTAACCTTACACAACATTCATACTTTAATCTTTCAGGTGATTTTTCACAAACGATTTTGGATCACGAATTAGAAATTACTGCTGATAAATACATTCCTGTAGATAGTGGATTAATACCCACAGGAGAATTAGCCCCAGTAGAAAGCACTCCTTTCGATTTTAGAAAAGCAAAGTTAGTAGGGAAAGATATCAACGCAGAAAATAAACAAATAGAATTAGGTGGTGGTTATGATCATTGTTGGGTATTAAACGACTATGAATCTGGTTACCGTTCGGTAGCTAAGATGTATCACCCAGAATCAGGTCGCACATTAGAAGTTTTAACTGATGAACCTGGCATACAATTTTACTCAGGGAACTTTTTGGACGGAACACTTCCTACACCAAATGGGGGGACTTATGCAAAGAGAAGCGGATTTTGTTTGGAGACACAACACTATCCAGACACCCCAAATCAATCAGAATTTCCTTCTGTAGCCCTAGAGGTAGGAGATAAATATTCAACTAAAACAACTTTTAAATTTACAACCAAATAAACCAACTCAATGCAACCATTAGACACATTAGACTGGATCAGCATTTCCCTTTATTTTTTAATACTTGTAGGAATAGTCTTATGGGTTATTAGAAAAAAAGAGGACAATACAGAAGATTATTTTTTAGCTGGTAGAAATGTCGGTTGGTTTGTGGTTGGTGCTTCGATATTTGCATCAAATATTGGTTCGGAACATGTTGTAGGTTTAGCCGGTACGGGCGCCAGTAATAAATTGCCTTTATTAATCTATGAAATTCAGGCTTGGGTAGTTTTAATATTGGGCTGGGTGTTTTTACCTTTTTATGCTAGAAGTGGAGTATTTACTATGCCGGAATTCTTAGAAAAACGATTTGATGCCAGGTCTAGATGGTTACTATCTATTTTTTCTATCGTAGCGTACGTGTTGACAAAGATATCTGTAACTATTTATGCTGGTGGGGTTGTAGTATCAGCGCTTTTGGGTATTGATTTTTGGACAGGCGCAATAGTAACCGTGATCTTAACTGGGATATATACGATTTTAGGAGGTATGCGAGCGGTGGTGTATACGGAAACCTTGCAGGCAGTACTTTTAATTATTGGGGCGGCAATTCTTACATATATTGGATTGGATAGAGTAGGGGGTTGGAGCAGTATGCAGGAAACTTTGGGACCTGAGTATTTTAATATGTGGCGTCCTGCGACAGATCCTGATTTTCCTTGGCCTTCTTTACTAATTACAAGTACCATTGTAGGGATTTGGTACTGGTGCACAGATCAATATATTGTTCAGCGTGCCCTTACAGCACGCAATATTAAGGAAGGAAGACGTGGTACCATATTTGGCGCATTATTAAAGTTATTACCTGTGTTCTTGTTTCTTATACCTGGTGTTATAGCACTTACCTTAAAAATGAGAGGTGAATTACATTGGGATAATCCAGATGAAGCTTTTCCGGTTTTGATGAGTAACCTTTTACCCTCTGGATTACGTGGTTTGGTCGCAGCGGGATTGTTGGCAGCGTTAATGAGTTCTTTGGCCTCAGTATTCAACTCTTGTTCTACTTTGTTTACGGTCGATATCTATAAAAAGCTAAGACCAAATGCTCCAGAAAAAAAATTAGTGCGTACTGGGCAGATAGCAACGGTTTTTGTAGTCATTATTGGGATTATTTGGATTCCGATTATGGCCAACATTTCAGGTGTTCTTTATGAGTACCTACAAAGTGTTCAATCGTATATAGCACCTCCTATAACCGCAGTTTTTATACTTGGTATTTTTTATAAAAGAATTAATGCAATAGGCGCATTATCAACCTTGGTCATGGGTATTGTGGTCGCCTTTACAAGAATTGTTCTAGAACTAATCAAGGATGATTTGGATCCTGATGGATTTTTATTCAAAATGGGTGACATGAATTTTTTAAGCTTTGGAGCATGGTTCTTTTTGTTCTGCTTAATATTCTTGACTGTAGTCAGCTTGTTGACTAAAGCTCCTGATAAAGAAAAAATAGTGAACCTTACTTTCGGGACCGTCACCGATGAAGAAAAACAAAATAACAAGAATAGCTATAATTGGGTCGATATAACCATATCCATAGTTATTATAATCATTGTAGCGTGGGTAATGCTGTTTTTTAATGGGAAGTAATATGGCACTTAAACTTAATGATTAATTTGGAATTATATATTTTTAAAATATTTAAAAAAGCTATGTGGCAGTTCTTTATCTTGATATATATATATATATAAATAGTAATGGAACGAATGGTTTGCATGTTATTCGGTTGAATCTTAAACTGTAAAACATTTATTGTGTTTACTTACACCTGCATGGAATCATATTTGCAACTGGAAAAGGTTTTAAAGGAATAAAATAAAGAACTATAGTTTTTAAATAATGGAGAAATGGATTTAAATAATAAAATATATAAGATTCTCATTTGTGTAGTTTATATTGGTTTGAGTACAAGAACCTTAGAAGCACAAAGTGGAAACCAAATTTTAGATGGAATTGGAGAAACAGATTTGATTGCCCGTTATGTATTTGATGGTGATGCAAAGGATTGGTCACGGAATAATTTACACGGTCAGATATCAAATTCTAAGGCTCAGTTTATAAATGATGATCAGTTTGGAAAAGTACTTTCCTTATCGGGTGATAGTAAAACCTTTGTTTCTATTCCTAATGGATCTATCGCCCAGCAAGAGTCAATAAGTATTACTGGATGGATTTACTTGCGGTCTACTGAAAACGGTCAGTTATTTTTTGACTATGGAAAAAATAATAAATCCCATTTTTTTGTCGCTCCCAGGGGTAGTAGGAACTTTGAAGGTTATCTGGTTGAAATTGCTACTGAAACTGGAAATGTCCGTGTGGCAAAGCAGTCTGTCATAGAAGTTGGTAAGTGGAATCACTTGGCTGTTGTTATTGATGCACCCTCAAAGTCTTTAAGCTTATACTTGAATGGTAACCTTGTTGGTGAAGCTAGTAATATAGACCTTAGTTTGGAACAGGTTATCAATAATAATAATATGCTTTACATTGGAAGATCATTTATGTCAGAGGATTCCTTTCTAAATGCCAAAATCCATGATTTCAGAATCTATAGAATACCTTTGAGCGAAAAGCAAATTACAAGAATCCATAATAATTCGTTAGTTGAAGATGTGGCCGTAGTTGGTACAAAGGAAGAATTTGATGGGGATCTCCAAAAATTCCCCAAAGCAACTTCTCAACTATATAATGCATACTTGACGAGTGTTCCAAATGTTGAAGTGGAAACGACAGTTGGTTTTCTTCCAGAATTACCTCGTTATTTAAAGGGCGTTTACCGCAAAGGGATTAAGGAAAGAAACGTACGGGTAATTTGGCCCGCTCCTAAGGATAATTCTGATGTTCTTAAGCCAGGAACATATACCGTTGTTGGCATTATTGCTGGTTCAGAAGTAAAGCCTAGTGTTATTGTAACGGTAAAAGAAGTAGAAGTGCTTGTTACTCCGAATCGTGAACTGGAAGTTTTTGACCTTGCCCAGGTTTCACTTAATAATGATAATCACGGACAACATACAAAATTTATAGAAAATCGAGATAAGTTCATCACAACACTTGCCCAAACAAACCCAGATAATTTTCTTTATATGTTTCGTAACGCTTTTGGGCAAAAACAGCCTAAAGGTACAGAACCATTAGGTGTTTGGGATAGTCAAGAAACCAAACTACGTGGTCATGCAACAGGACACTACCTTACTGCCATTGCCCAAGCTTATGCGAGTACAGATTATGATAAATCTCTCCAAGAAAATTTTGCCGATAAAATGGAGTACATGGTTAATGTCTTTTACAAATTATCACAAATGTCTGGACAGCCCATAGAAACTGGTGGAAAGTATGTTTCGGACCCAGTAACTGTACCTCTAGGACCGGGTAAAATTGACTTTGATTCCGATTTAAGTGTAGAAGGAATCCGTACCGATTACTGGAATTGGGGTAAAGGATTCATTAGCGCCTATCCACCAGACCAGTTTATTATGTTAGAAAATGGGGCAACCTATGGAACTCAGAGCACCAAAATATGGGCTCCTTATTATACCTTGCATAAAATTCTTGCTGGGCTACTTGATGTATACGAAGTGAGTGGTAATGACAAGGCACTGGAGATTGCTAAAGGTATGGGAAACTGGGTTCATGCTCGGATGAGTCGATTATCGACCGATACACTTATTAGTATGTGGAACACCTATATAGCTGGAGAATTTGGAGGAATGAATGAAGTTATGGCGCGTCTTTACAGATTAACCAAAGAGCATCGGTATCTTGAGGTTGCTCAATCCTTTGATAATATAAAAGTATTCTTTGGTGATGCTGAGCATTCTCATGGACTGGCTAAAAATGTAGACACCTTTCGTGGATTGCATGCCAACCAACATATACCCCAAATAATGGGAGCCCTCGAATTGTATAGGGATTCCCATATACCAGAGTATTATAGAATAGCTAATAATTTCTGGAATAAAATCACCAATGATTATATGTATAGTATTGGGGGTGTTGCTGGAGCACGTAATCCTGCCAATGCCGAATGTTTTATCAGTGAGCCAGCTACAATTTATGAAAATGGTTTTTCTGCAGGTGGGCAGAATGAAACTTGCGGCACCTATAATATGCTCAAATTGACTAGAAATCTTTTCCTTTTTGATCAACGTGCAGAGTTGATGGATTATTATGAGCGTGGTCTATATAATCATATACTGGCTTCCGTAGCCAAGGACAGTCCTGCAAATACCTACCATGTTTCTTTGAGACCAGGTTCAGTAAAGGAATTTGGCAATCCAGATATGAAAGGCTTTACTTGCTGTAATGGAACGGCTCTTGAAAGTAGCACTAAGCTTCAGAATTCTATCTATTTTAGAAGTTCAGACAAAAAAGCCCTGTATGTAAATCTATATGTGTCTTCTACGTTAAGCTGGACTGAAAAAAATGTAACTATTGAACAAACCACTGATTTTCCTAATGAAGACCACACTTTATTGACTATTCGAGGCAAAGGAAAATTTGATATAAATGTTAGGGTGCCAAAGTGGGCTACAAAAGGATATTTTGTAAAAATTAATGGCAAAGAACAAAAGATAAATGCTTTACCTGGAAGCTATCTAACTTTAAGCGATAATTGGAAAAATGGAGATACGATTGAGTTGACAATGCCATTTCAATTTCATTTAGATCCAGTGATGGATCAGGAAAATATAGCCAGTTTATTTTATGGGCCCGTTTTATTGGCAGCGCAAGAGTCTGAACCAAGAAAGGAGTGGCGAAAGGTAATTTTTGACGCAAAAGATATTAGTAAGTCAATACACAGGGAATCTGGAAAATTAAAATTTACTATTGATGGAGTGGTTTTTAAGCCTTTTTATGAAACCTATGGTCGTCATTCAGTCTATCTAGATGTGTCACTTAAATAATTGGTATTTGACCAAAAACAGGATCAAGATGGATTTTTAATATAACAAAACACATGAAATATAGACTTTTCTTCACCTTACTATTTTTAATGGGAACGATTTCCATCCAAGCACAAGGCTATTGGAGTAAGATAGAGGCTAAGGAATCAACGCTTGGTATTGCTGAAGTATATCAGAAATTCAGTACCCCAGACTTTAAATTAACGCTGGTAAAGGCCTCACAAACAGTTGCAGGTCTGCGACCTCTTGGTAATCTCAATTTTGATTTTACGCCTAGCGATCGTCTAGAAATCAGGGATAAGGACGGTCTATATCATTTAGGGGATATCAATATAAGAACTAAGGAGGCCAATGGAATATGGAAAAATTATTCTACAGCTGCAAAGCGAGCTATCGTTAAACCATTGAAAGTTTCTGGGAATGTTTTATCCGCTGCGGATTTATCAAATACGTTACCTGGCGATATACCTATTAGTGTAAATAGGTATTATGAGTTGGATAATGACCATTTAGTAATTCGGTTTGAACTAATAAACAAACATAATGAACCTATCGAAATTGGCGCTTTGGGTATTCCTATGATTTTTAATAATATTTTGGAAGGTAAATCACTTGTTGAAACCCACTCTCAAAATGTATTTTTTGATCCCTATATCGGTAAAGATGCTGGATACTTGGAAGTAAAACGCTTAACAGGTGAGGGTCCTGTATTGTTGGTAATTCCAAAGGAAAACATGTCTTTTGAGGCGTATAGGCCACTTTTGGATGATCCTACACCAAGAAGTATTGTATTTGAGGGATTTCATGAATGGATGGTCTATAGTAAGGCCTATGCAGAAAATGAATGGAAAGGGGTAGAACAATGGAACGAACCAACTTCATTTATCTTGGGCCCAAAAGAAACTAAAAACTTTGCTTTTAAGCTGGTGCTTTCAGAAGGTATAAGGGAAGTGCAAAAAACCTTGGTTAAGGAGCAAATTCCAGTAGCCATTGGGGTACCAGGTTATGTGGTTCCCCAAGATGTAATCGCACAACTTTTTATCGATTACAAGAATAAAGTTTTTTCCATAGATATAGAACCTAAGGAGGCTTTAGAAATTAAAGAAATTGGCCAGACCCCTAAAGGTCTTAAGAAGTATAGCGTAATTGGTAAAAAATGGGGTAGGGCAAGATTAACTATTACATATGAGGATGGTAAAATGCAAACGGTAAACTATAAGGTGATTAAACCGGAAACAGAGGTGGTAAAGGATTTTGGACATTATTTGACTACGAAACAATGGTTTAATGAACCTAATGACCCTTTTCACAGAAATCCATCCTTCATTAGCTACGATTATGAAACAAAAAGCAAGCTGGTTGAGGACAGTAGGGTTTGGATTAGCGGTTTAAGTGATGAGGGTGGTGCTGGTAGTTGGTTGGCAGCTATAATGAAGCAATTGGTATTGCCTGAACGTTCTGAAATCAAAAAAATTCAACAGTTTATTGATTCAACCTTATGGGGTGGTATACAATATAACGCAGGGCCTCATAAATATGGCGTTAAAAAAAGTGTATTTTATTATGAACCAGACTCCTTACCCAAAGGAACCTATAGTGATGAAATCAACTATAAAACATGGGCTGCCTGGAATCATGAACATGCCAATGACCCCGGAAGATCTTATAACTATCCTCATGTTACTGCTGCGTATTGGGTCATGTACCGTTTGGCTAGATATAGGGAAGGACTAGTTGATAATAGGTCTTGGGAATGGTATTTGAAGAATGCCTATAAAACTAGTATAGCTATGATGGAACAAGCTCCTTACTACTCGGTGTTTGGGCAAATGGAAGGATCGGTATTTCTTTACTTATTAAATGACCTAAAGAATGAAGGATATTTTGATATGGCCAATGACTTAGAAACTAGAATGAAGAAGAGGGCAGACCATTGGCGATCTTTGGACTATCCCTTTGGAAGTGAGATGCCTTGGGATTCTACCGGTCAAGAAGAAGTTTACTTATGGTCTGATTATTTCGGATTTAAAGAAAAGACAAACATTACTTTGAACGCTATATTGGCGTATATGCCAACCATGCCGCATTGGGCCTATAATGGAAATGCTAGGAGGTACTGGGATTTTCTCTATGGAGGTAAGGCAGGGGAGACCTCTAGGGTAGAACGCCAAATACATCATTATGGCTCGTCCTTAAATGCCATTCCCGTTCTACACCAATTTAGAAATACACCTGATGATTTTTATTTATTAAAAGTTGGATATGGGGGTCTATTGGGGGGTATTTCAAATATTACCCAAGATGGCTTCGGTCCTGCTGCATTCCATTCTTTTCCATCGACCCTTAAAATTGACGGAATTTCAGGAGATTATGGCTCTGGATTCTATGGTTATGCGGTGAATACAGCCACCTATTTGAACTATGATGAGGATTTGGGATGGCTTGCCTTTGGTGGAAATTTAAATATTAAAAAAAACATCATTGAGGTGAACATTACTACAGCTGCAAAATCAAGAATATTTATTGCACCCATTCACTTATGGTTGACTATGGATGCTGGCGCTATTAAGAAGTTCACCTATAATTTAAAAACCAAAGAAGTTGTACTTACGTTATGCGCGAAAAATAGTTTTACTCCTGATGCTTATTTAAGAATCAATGACGATACAGAGTTACCTTTTAAGAAAGTAAGGGGAGCTTATCAAATTCCCTTGGGAAATAAAAAAATTCAAATTAAGTTATAAAAATCAATATTTTCTTTGTGAAGCAATTAAAATTGTTGTCTGGTTTGTTAATAAGGATTGTTATAATGCCTTATAAAACATTTATAGGTTGAAAACTATAAATTATAAAAAGTTTTTTTTGCATAAATCTCAAGTGTTCTACTATAATTTATTTTTTAATGTTTTGGCTTTTAATAGCTTGATATATTGCTAGGTAAAGAGTTTAGGTTTTGTTTCAGCCTAAGTAAAATGTCATTAATTGATTTAGCTTCTAAAGATGAACCGAAAACTGCAGTAAATCGTCCTTATTGTAGGTATATTATAAAATAAATAATCGAATTTGAAAAATTAAATTAAAACAATGGGAAGTATACGTAATTTATTGTTAGTCATAAATATTTTGGTTTTTTCTTGTGGCTTAAGTCAAAGTGAGAGTAAATATCTTATTGAGTCAAAAGTAAAGTTACAAGCACTTCCTTTTGATTTGAAAGATGTTCATATCTCATCGGGAAATTTATTTGATAATGCCATGGAGCTTAATGCGAAATATTTGCTGACTTTAGATGCGGACCGTTTACTTCATCGGTGGAGAAAAAATTCTGGTTTAGAGCCTAAAGCTCCTCTTTATGATGGATGGGAACAGACCTCATCTCATATGCTCGGGCATTACCTTTCTGCGTGCGCATTAATGTATGCTACGTCAGGAAAACAAATTTTTTTGGATAAAACAAATTATGTTGTGGATGAGTTAGCTGCTTGTCAAGAAGCTAGGGGCACAGGTTATGTTGGTGGTGTACCTGATGAAGATAGAATTTGGAACGAGGTAGCTGCCGGAAATATAAAATCTTCCGGGTTTGATTTAAATGGTGGATGGGTTCCATGGTATATGATCCACAAAGCGTGGGATGGTTTAATAGACGCCTATTTGCTATGTGATAATGAAAAAGCTAAAAGAATCGTTGTTAAAATGTCGGACTGGGCTTATGACAAATTCAAAAACCTTTCGGAAGAAAATTTCCAGCTTATGCTAGAAGCTGAATTTGGCGGAATGAATGAGTCTTTGGCAAAGGTATACGCCATAACCGGAGATAAAAAATACTTAGATCTCGCTTATCGTTTTGAACATAAAAAAATAATTGACCCGCTAGCTCATGAACAAAACAATTTAGGCGGATTACATGCAAATACTCAAATACCTAAAATTTTAGGTAATGCAAAACTCTATGAACTTACAAACAGCAAACGAGACTCTACAGTTGCTCATTATTTCTGGAATACGGTCATAGATCATCATTCATATGCAAATGGAGGTAATAGTAATTTCGAATATTTTTCTCAACCTGATGAACTTGCCACGCAGCTAAGTGCTAACACTTCAGAGACGTGTAATACTTATAATATGCTAAAGTTGAGTAATCACCTATTTGGCTGGGAGCCAGATGCCAAATACATGGATTATTATGAAAATGCTTTGTACAATCATATTTTGGCATCACAGCATCCTGAAACTGGAATGTTCTGCTACTATGTCGCCTTGCAATCTGGAGCTCAAAAAATATTCAGCTCACCTAATGATTCCTTTTGGTGTTGTGTGGGTACAGGAATAGAAAACCATGCAAAATATGGTGAAAGTATTTACTATAAAGGATATGATGGTAGCTTGTACGTAAACCTGTTTATTCCATCAGTTTTAAACTGGAAGGAAAAAAACATAAAAATCAATCAAAAGACTCTATATCCAGAATCTGAAAAAATCAGCTTGTCCGTTGAAGAAGGCGAATCAAAATTTTCAATGAATATTAGGTATCCCGGTTGGGCTAATATGGGGATTGAGATAAAGGTCAATAATATAAAATTTGTCCACAATTCGGTTCCTGGAAGCTATATAACCATTGATAGAAAATGGAAGAAAGGAGATACTGTAGATATAAACATTCCGATGAATGTTCATGCTAAAAAATTACCCGGAGTTGAACGTACTTCAGCTTTATTTTACGGTCCAGTATTGTTATCAGCAGGTTTAGGGAATGAAGAGGTTAACGCACTTACACTTCCAGTTTTGGTCTCTGATAATAAACCAATAGAAGAATGGCTAAAACCAACAGAGGGTAATCACTTTTCTTATCAAACCAACGGAATTGGGAGGCCACGGGATTTAGAATTAATACCATTTTACAATATGTACGACCAAAAACATATAGTGTATTGGGATAATTTTACCCAAAAAGAATGGCAGGAAAAAGAAGAGGCTTATCAAGTTGATTTGAAACGAGTTATGGAAATAGAAAAGCGTACATTAGCTATTATGCGCTTGGGAGAAATGCAACCTGAAAGAAATCATAATTTGTAATTTTACATCATATTGGTCTGACCAGAACCATGGAATAGCATCATACACAACTTCTTTTCCACATATTGAAGCTGCAGCAACTTTAGCTTGATCGACAGCATTTTGAACGGACTCTAAACGAATATATTTATCATAATGTGGATTGTGGTGAAAGGTACAATCGCCAATCGAATAAATGTTTTTATCGCTTGTGCGTGTCGCTGAATCTACTTTGATGCCGTTTTCGATAGTGAGTCCAGCTTTTTCGGCAAGTTCCGTATTAACCCGGATGCCTACCCCGATAATTATTATATCCGCAAGGTATATGGAACTATCTGAGCAGACTACTTTATTTATGGCATTATCCACTTCTATAGAAGTTACATTTTTACCTGTCAAAACATCTACTCCATTATCTTTATGTAGTTCATGAAAGAAGTTAGACATTTCCGGAGCAGTTATTCGGGCTAAAATTCGTTGTTCTCGTTCTAAAACGGTCACGTATGCACCCACCTTTTTTAAGGAAGCCGCAATCTCTAGTCCAATATATCCCCCTCCGATTACCACTACTTTTTTCTCTGGGATACCTCCCAATGAATTTCGAATTCCCTCAACATCAGCTGCAGTTCTAAGCGGAAAAACATTTTTAGCATTAGCTAAGCCAGTAATTGTGGGAACCAAGGGGCGAGCGCCAATTGCTAACACCAATTTATTATAGGTTTGAGTTGAACCGTCTTCTAGTACAATCTTTTTTGCCTTGCAATCAATCGAAGCTACTTTAATACCTAAATTTAATTGAATATTGTTACGCTCATAACTTTCAGCGGACTTCAAAGGTTTAACAGACACGTCCTCTTCATTAGTCAAATAAGTTTTCGACATCGGTGGTCGATAATAAGGCAACTCTGGGTCCGCATCATAAAGTATGATTTGGCCTTCCCAGCCTTCCCGCCGAAGGGCAAAAGCCAGATTTACACCGGCATGACTAGCGCCAATAGCCACACAAATGCCTTTATTTTTATCATTGTCAAACATCAAAAATTATTTGGCAACTGTTAATTCAACTCCATCAAGCTCGTCACTAATTTCAAGCTGGCAACACAAACGGCTGAATTTATCAGCATTATCATCGAGCTCTAACATATCTGTTTCTATCACACTTGCCTGACCTGTTTTTTCCATATCTTCAGGCTTTACATGCACATGACAGGTAGCGCAAGAACAAACGCCTCCACAATTACCATCAATTCCTTTTACGTTATGCTCTACCGCCAGTTCCATCACAGAACCTGAAGTACCTTCTAAGATAATTGTATCGTCGTCACTTGTAATAAATGTAATCTTTGCCATATCACTTATTTTGTTAATCGGTTAAATTTTGCATTTAAATAATCGTAACCTACTTTTCGCTTGAATTCATCAAGGTCTTCGATATTCTCTTTATGATCGAATATTTCTATGCTTCCTACATTTTTGGCCAATGTGCTTAATAATACCCTCATGATTTGTCGTGCATGAGTAGCCCCCAAACAATTATGATGGCTAAAACCAAAACCGACATGCGGATTGATTTTACGGTCGATGATAATTTCATTCGGATTATCAAATACCGCGGCATCTCTATTGGCAGAAGCCCAGCAAAGTGACACTCGTGTATCGGCTTTTATCGCATGTTCGCATACATGGGTGTCTTCTGCGACAACACGCCCCATTTGAGTTAATGGTGAAAAGTAGCGTATCATTTCTTCAACCGCCTTGTTAATAGTTTCAGGTTCTTCACGAAAACGCTCTAAAGATTCTTGATGTTCCGATAAATAGGCAATAGCATTCGTAACTGCATTGATAATGGTATCACGACCACCTGCGAAGGTCAATACTACTAACCCTTTAACTTCTTCCTTGGTTAATTTTTTCCCTTCGACTTCAGATGCCAATAACATGGAATACAAATCTTCCTTAGGATTTTCTATCGCTTTCTCAATTTGATCATCAATGTAATTATATAGTATATTTGCCTTATCTGCATCTAAGGCAGAGTCTTTGCTTCTAAATACGTGTGTTCCCCAAGAAATCCATATTTCTGACTCCTCATAGGGAACATTAAATAATAAGGTCAAAGCACGAGATTGCAAAATTAGTGCAAACTCTTGAATGATTTCTACCGTATCTATTTTCATTGTTTCTTCGACAAGTGCATTTATTTGAGCAGTTAATTTTTGAGCATATTCTTCATGCAAAGGTCTTTTGAACCAAGGTTCAACCAAAGCGCGATACAGACCATGAATTGGCGGATCTATCTCAAAAGGTATCTGACGTATTTTTCGAATATTGACCTCTGAAGGAATTACTATACGACCTGGTATTGCTCCAGACTGAAATATCTTATAGTTGTGTGCTGTTTTTCGAACATCTTTATGTCGCAACAACATTTTTACGGGGTCATTTTGGTCATTCATTTCACCAATCCCCTTCTCTAATCTAGCTTTTTTAAACGGGTCAGGTAGTTCACTTTTTTGCATATCAATCTCAATTTTTTTAGAAATACAAAAATTAAAAAAAATAAATGAGCTAGAAGTAGTGCATTTTATCCAATAAGTAAACTATTCTGTTTTAAATTTTAGTAATTTTAACCATTTAAGATGAAATAGTATATGAAACCTGTTTTAGAACCAGTTCAATTAGGTCAAAAGAAAACTATTCTTGGGTTTCGATACCAAGCACCTGATTATGAAACACCATGGCATTTTCATCCACAACATGAGCTCACTTATATCGAAGAGAGTACTGGCACTAAATTGGTTGGTGATTATGTAGGTCCCTATGAACCTGGCGAATTGGTTTTGCTGCGTTCAAACCTTCCTCATTGTTGGAAAAATGTTTCGAATAAAAATATCACTTCTAAATCGATTGTTATACAATGGAATAAAGATGTTTTCCCTAATGTTCCAGAATTAGAAACTATTTTTTCCCTTTTAAGAACAGCCGCAAAGGGTATACTCTTTGAAAAAGTTCAAACCAATTTATTGCTGCCACAGATTCAAAAACTACCTCACCTAGAAGGGCAAGAATTATATATTCAACTATTGCAACTTCTGACACAACTTTCTGAGTGCTCCTATCAAATACTTTCTAAAACAAGTTTTATAGAAGACTTACCTACCATTTATGGAAGTCGTATGTCAACTGTTCATGATTTTATATCTAAAAATTATATCCATAAAGTACATTTAAAAGAAGTCGCTTATTTGGTCAATATGTCTGAGCAATCTTTTTCTAGGTTTTTTAGTAAAATGATGGGGCGTCCATTTTTTACATTTTTAAACGAATATAGAATCAATATCGCCGTTCGAATGTTGTTGGATGGCGATAATTCGGTTTCAGAAATTGCCTACTCTTGCGGTTATGAATCATTGCCGTTTTTTCACAAACAGTTCAATAAGTATAGAGGGGGCACCCCTTTGGTGTTTCGGAAAAATCATCATAAAAATTAAAATCCTCCGAGTTATTAGTTCTTTCAGACTTCAAGCCTATTAAAAAGTCTTTTTTGAGGGTAACATCTTCCCGGACCTATGCCATTGAATAGTCAATTCTCAGTTGCCATTCAGCTATCCAGTTCGGGAATATTTTTTGGTTTCGATTTAATCTATATAAAATATCCATTTAAAGGGGATAGGATGCGATAGAGCAAAACAATCTAACCATAGTTGATATAATGAAATTGGTAAGAATAAAATCAAAATCCACTCTATATAAGGTATTTAATCGTCGCGAGTAGGAGAAACTATAAGGAATTCGGAATTATATTTTGGGGTTAAAATCAATAAATAAAATTCGTCATTTGCAAAAACCACATAGTGTTAACTCTGTAGGAAGTAATATTACTGACTTTAACAAAACTATTAATATTGTACCTTTTGATGTATGTAACAATGGCGCTAATTTTTATTGGGGATGTCACTTTATAAAAACACTGTTTTAGAACTCAGCCATATATTAAAGTTAATGAGTATTTAAATAATAAAAGTGATTATTAATTTTTTAGACGCCCGTTTGGAATGGATAAGATTTTGGGGGTTAGCATTCTTATTATGACACTATATTCTGACTGAAAGTTTACATTCTAGGGAATAAATGGGTCCCCTATAGAATTGACAATAATCCGTTTGAAGTAATAAAGGTGGTTGAAACTGTTTAAGAAAATGCTATCCGCATCTCTGGTGTTGCCTGGGGTATGCTTTATTCAGAGAAAGATTGTAAAAAACACCATTTACAATTAATGATAAAATGAGGTTAAAAGACGCATATATCTAGAGTAAAAGACCATCGGGATAGTAAATTACTCTATCATGATTTCGCAGAACCGAAATCAGTTAACGACTGGATAGGCTAGCAGCAGCTTCAAACACAACAAGGAGATATATGAGATTATTGGCCTGTTGGTAATCTAGAGATAGACATTCCAAGTGTTTAATACAAAGTCAAGTGCTATATTTATAAATAAGGTGCAGATTTATAGACATAATATTACTCGCAAATTTCAGAAACAACAAATAAAGGTAGTATTGCAAAGCGAAGGTTGTTCAAAACTTTTGATGCTGAAAAACTCACGGACAATGGAATGAGATAGAATTGATCACAATGGGTGGCTAAAAACCACATATAATTAACGAGAAAGTTGTAATGCGTTTTATAACTCAAGATATAGCACCAGTCAGAAACCTATTAATTTATAAAAAATAATACAGCAATCAGAAGGTGCGCAGGTCTATTATAAAGAGATCTATATCAAAGGACTGACAGAAATCCGATAGAAATTAAGGTAAATCACATTGTTTTCTTCCGAAATACACCTTACGTATATAATTCACGGGAGAATAAGTTTTTAAGTGAGCACAATCTTTAAATATACTGAATCTGTAAAAAAAATAAACGCTTTCGAAACATATCAATAAGAGTTTGATGAAATAGTATCAGAAATAGTGAAGCATTGCCATACAAATGAACTATCTCGATGCAAGTGTTGGAAGTATCCCCCGAAATTGTCGATTTTGATTAAGTAGGTATAGTTGCTAATTTAGGTAACCATACTTAACATTAAGGGTTGGAAGTCTTCACTCCACAAAGGGTTTGTCAATGGATGGACTGGGTTGAGAAAACCATTTAGGCCCTTCGGTGGTCATATAAACACAGTCTTCATGGCGTACACCGAACTCTCCTACAATCGAAATATTAGGCTCTATACTAAAGCACATGCCCAGTTCTAAGATTCGTTTGTTTCCCTTTAGGGCATTGCCCCATTCATGCCCGTCCATTCCTATACCATGACCTGTTCTATGTGGCAGACCTGGCAATTTGTAACCAGGTCCAAAACCAGCATCGGTGATTACCTTTCTTGCGGCAGCATCTACATTTCCTAGAGGGGCTTCCAATTGTGCCGCCGCAAACCCCGCCGCTTGGGCCTTCTTCTCCAAATCCCAGATCTCTTGCTGGCGTTTCGTCGGTGCGGCACCGAACACAATGGTACGGCTGATATCGGATTCATAATCTTCGAAGGAGCAGCCACAATCCACTAGTACCACGTCCCCTTTTTTCAGGATCTGGGGCTGAGTACTACCATGTGGAAAAGCCGATGCTTCTGCAAAATTGGCCATTGCAAATTTATGGGATGCTCCCATATCTCTATGGAACTTGGCAACCGCATTGCTAAATTCAGACGGTCTTGAGCCAACTTTCAATACTCCTAGTCCAATCTGAATGGCGCGAATTGTAATGTCCGTAGCCCTTTGCATAAGGGCAATTTCCGCAGGCGATTTTATGATCCTGCAAGGTACTGTAATTGAATCCCCACTGACCCATTCTATGTTTTGTGCCACTTTTTTTATTCCGTCATAGATAAAGAAACGCAAACGCTCCTCTACCCCCACTTTGCCAGTAAAGACGCTGGCATCCTTAAGCGCTAAGGCGACTTGAGCATACGGGTTCTCATCATCTTCCCACGGATATATTTTGGAACCCACCTTGATTATCTCTTTGAGACGTGGGGCTTCAAAAGCGGGACAGATATAGCTGATTTCGCCAGCTGCAGGAATAACGGTAACCATGGGACGCTCGCTTTGTCCCCATGATAGTCCAGTAAAATACTTCAACGATGTCCCTGAATCCAAAAGCAAGGCACTGATTTGCTGTTCTTGCATCAATCGTTGTGCCTTTTTGATCCTACTTTTAATCTCCTCAATTGAAATGGGTGAAATACCTTGATTCGAGTAGGCCAGCTTAACTTCGCTAATTTTATTTTCTCTTTTTTCAGGGCTATTTGTACTTGATTTTAGTCCTGTGAAGAGAGCACCCCCAGCACCTAATGCGGAAGTATTGACGAATTTTCTTCGGTTCATTTTTTTATTGTTAGATTTAAAGTCGTTCATGTTAAAAGTAGTAATTTTTTCCAATTTATTTACTTTATTCAGTTTAAGGCTTATAACGTATCCAAATAAAAACTAGCTTAAAACTTTACGGTATTCAAATCTTTCTTCTCCCAAACTTCTTTATCCATAGTGTAAAATACGGTACCTTCTAACTGAATGCCATTACCACCGTTCGTAGTTGGTATATAAAACATTTTATCTAACTGATGGTTAGATTTCAGATCAATGACCATGTCAAAAGGAACTGCTTTTATGTTCCAATTTATATTCCACTTACTTGACTCGTCAAAATCGAACGGTTTTGAAATCTCCTATCCCTGGCACCTACCCATTCACAATTTTGGCTGTAAGTAATTGATAGTGTTATTGGCACTTCTTTTTACAAAACGATGTAGCACTTCCGTTTGGGTTTTATTTTGAGATCTTCTTGGTTTTAAGGTGAATATGTTTGAGTGCTCTGTCATAAGTTACTGACTAAAGTTATTTTGCGTCGGACTGGTTTAGGCTAGAATGTTATTATCGTCGATGAACAGGTGACCGGTATTGCGGACGAATTTGTTCTAAATATCCTTTGTAAAGTTATTATGATAAAGGCCTGACCTATACATTCCTTATAGTTTGGACATCCAAATATAGGAAAGAGGTTTGGGCTGCGAGTTGGCAAACGGTTTCGTTACTTTGAAGGGAAGTAGATAAGCACAATAATCAACCCGAAATTTAACAAACAAGTTAACAAAATATTAAGATTGGGTAAAATAGTCTTCCAATCGGATAGGTAATTACTATAATTTTATAAAACTATGAATAAAAGTCAACCTTCAAGAGAACAGACAGAACGTCCGATGGGCTTTTTTGAGTTAGCTTTTTTTGATTTAGTCAAGAGTGACAACCGCTTTACCGATTTCTCTATCCAGGATTTTGGGCAATGAAGATCAACGGTATGATAGGACTTGGGTGGCGGAACAAGGAATTTGGCAAAGCGGTTGTAATAGGGAACGACGAGAAAATAAGTATTATTGAACCTGGAAAGGGTGAAAATACCAGCCATGGATCGCGGATCAATGCTCTTGTAACCCGAATTGGAAATCATCCCATCCAGAAAGACCCTCTCGACCTTAGATGCGCTGCATTCCAAACAGAGCTAATTAGGGCGATCCAATGGCTTACAGGGCAAAAGGTGGACACACGATTACCAGAAGATTTTCCAGATTCAACAACAGTTTCTCTTAGATATAACATTTGAATTGCCAATCAAATCCAAAAACCTTTAAAAATATGATCAAAAATCTTATTAATCGAAAAGAAATTAGTCTAAGTTCCGAGCCAAATAAATATGGGAGATTCAGTCTAGAAAACCCATATTGGAATATATAAAAAAGTATAATTATTAACCATTTAACGTTTGACCTGATGTCTATATCAAAGAGAATCATAATGCTATGGAGCTGCTTGTTCCTTGTCAATGTCAGGATAACCTCGGCAGCTGAAATATCGGATACCTATCCCAAGAACCCGAACATCGATGTTATCCACTACGCCTTCGACCTCAAATTATCAGATGACACAGATCTGATTCATGGAAAAGCCACACTCTTGGTCAAATTCAAAACAGATGGAATCGATAAGGTACGTTTAGATCTTATTAAAAAAAGCGAAAAGCTTGGCAGGAAGGGAATGTCCGTAAAACGGGTTACTTCACATGGGATAGAATTGAATTTTACACATGATTCCGATGTACTTTGGATACAACTCGAAGCTTCCAAAGCAAATGAAGAACGATTCATCACAATTGAGTATGAAGGAATCCCGAATGAAGGCCTTAGCATTGGTCCCAACAAATATGGAGATCGAACCTTTTTCAGCGATAACTGGCCCAATAAGGCCAGAAATTGGTTGCCTGCGGTAGATCATCCGTATGATAAAGCTACCTCTGAATTTATGGTAACTGCACCACTAAAATACCAGGTAGTCTCCAATGGTTTAAAAGTAGAGGAAAGCAATCTGGGAGATGGAATGCGATTGACCCATTGGAAGCAATCCGTTCCCATTGCCTGCTGGTTGTACGTGATTGGGGTGGCAGAATTTGCCGTTCAATATGTGGACACCTATGATAACAAGTCCATTCAGACCTGGGTCTATAAACAGGACAGGGACGCAGGCTTTTATGACTTTGCGACCCCGACCAAACAGGTACTTGAATTTTATAGCGATTACGTAGGGCCTTTTGCCTATGAAAAATTGGCCAATGTACAATCCCACAGTACGGGAGGTGGAATGGAGGCCGCATCGGCTATATTTTACAATGAAAAATCCGTGGTCGGAGATAGAAACGTTCGTTGGAGAAACGTCGCCATCCACGAGATCGCCCACCAATGGTTCGGCAATGCCGTTACGGAAGGTGATTGGGACGACGTTTGGCTCAGTGAAGGACTTACCACCTATTTTACGATGCGTTTTATTAAACATGCCTATGGCGAGGATGCTTTTATAGAAGAACTCAAGAAGGCGAGGACTACCGTATTCAAGTTATCGGAGAACAATGAAGACTATCATGTAGTACATGACAATCTTTCGGACATGGGGAAAGTTACCTCTGGGCTTACTTATCAAAAAGGAGCATGGATTGCCAATATGATCTGTAACTATATAGGGGAAAATGCCTTTCACAATGGAATTAGGGACTACTATGCACGCCATTTTAATGGAAACGCAACTACCTCAGATCTTAGAATGGCATTTGAACAAGCATCGGGCAAGGATCTGAACCAATTTTTCAATCAATGGCTTTTTCAAGGCGGCAACATTAAACTGGAAGGTACTTGGAGTTATAATTCCAAGGACAAAAGGATTATCATCGAATTACAACAAGTACAACCTTCAACATACACTTTTACAATGCCCTTGGAAATAGGTATTTCAAGCGGAGAAAATACACCGCAAAAGATTGAGACCATCCAATTGGACAAACAGACGATCAAGGTATCAATTCCATCGGAAACCCTGCCGACAAACGTTGAACTAGACCCAAATACCAAACTGCTGGCCCAATGGACATTTTCCCATAAAAAATAAAAAAGAGAGGGTCCGCAATGAATTACTGAAGGCAGGGAACTTATATAGATAAGCACCATTGTGATTGCCAACTTATAATGGATAATTCGAAAAACCGGGAACAGATTGTAAAATGAGCGTAAGAAAAAATATTAAACTTTTGTATACTAACGTAAAATCAAACCTAATAATGAAACCAGTCGTCTATTTTCTGCTATTTTGTTTTTTCATTACCAGCGTTGCGGCACAAGACCGCGACATCAGTTATATGAGCTCGGGAGGAATATTGAACCCTATCCAGGCAAACATGGATATCAGGCATTATACCTTGACGCTTGATGTTGACATTGCCGACGAATCTATTGCAGGATCCACCAAGATCGATTTTATTCTTCAACAACCTGCCGATACCGTATTGTTTGACCTCGTGCATTTTATGAAGGTAACTAGGACTTTGTCTTCCAATAAGAATATCCCATTCTATCGCGATCATGATTTTATTTATATTGTAAAAGCGGGAGGTTTCAAGGCCGGAAAGCAAAGTGTCACTATTGAATATAATGGTAAGCCCCCGGTAGCGGTAAACCCACCTTGGAAAGGAGGATTCACCTGGACAAAAGACGGTCAGGGAAATCCGTGGGTCGCAATCAATTGTCAACTACAGGGCGCCAAAGTTTATTTTCCTTGTAAAGACCACCCGAGTGACGAGCCCAATGAGGGGGTCGATATGTTTATTACGGTGCCAAAGGGCCTGACCGTAGCGGGTCCCGGACTTCTAAAAAAGGGTAGTACCCAAAAGAACAAACAAACTTTTCACTGGAAAACAAACTATACCATCAGCAACTATTGTATCGTTTTTAACATCGGGAAATATGCCGTTGTAAAAGATAGCTATACCACTATCAACGGCAATAAAGTTCCCATGGAATTTTTTGTACTAGAAGAGCATCGATCAAATGCACAAAAAATTTTAGAACTGCGGGCACGTGATACCCACATACTAGAAAAATATTTTGGTGAATACCCATGGGCAAAAGAAAAAATTGGAATTGCAGAAGTACCCAATTCGGGAATGGAGCATCAGACTATGATCACTTATGGAGGAAAGAGCGGCAATTTTACGACGCGTAAAGTAGGCAATCTTGATTTCAACGGAAACCTGTTTCATGAGTTTACGCACGAATGGTTTGCCAATAAAGTAACCAATAAGGATTGGTCACAAATGTGGATCCAGGAAGGCATTACAACGTATGCCGATGCACTGTTTTCGCGTGAAGCCAATGGGGAGAGAGGATACGATAGCACAATGGTAAAGATCAAGAGAAATATTAAAAATAAAATACCAGTGGTGCAGGGAGATGTGTTAAATTCTGAAGATGCTTATAATGGTGACATATACCCTAAGGGAGCTTTCATGATGCATATATTGAGGTACGTGATAGGTGATGATTTATTTTTTCCAACACTTAAAAAATTAGCTACAGATCCAAAATACACTTATGATAATTTTGTTGTGACCGATGTTGTGGAAAAACTTTTTAGCAGCGCAGCAGGAAAAGATCTGAAACCACTTTTTGATTTTTATTTAAGAACCACCGAGAAATTAGAAATAGTTGTCATGCAGACAGGATTCAATGAATACACGGTTCGATCAACCAATGCGCCGATGCCACTGGATATTGACGTATTAACAAGTACCGGAATTCAAAAAATTATATTGAGCGATAAAGGTGAAAATATTATTAGCCAGTTTCCCCCTGTCCCGGATCCTAACGGATATTATTTCAAAACCGTTACCAGTGACTAAATAAAAAAAAATTGCCATACTATTGATTTCCGATATCTTTTGGACATGATTTAAAAAAATAGAGACTATTTTATAACTAGAAAGTGGGTTAAACCAAATAACTAAAATAATGAAAATAAGAAATGTGTTAGCATTGATTGTCCTTTTTACGTGAACCACACTCAGTGGACAAAATAACAAAATCTCAAAAATTGAACCATCATCTTTTGATCCGGCCACGGTACTATGGTACAAACAGCCCACAAAAATATGGGAAGACGCCTTGCCTGTTGGAAATGGACCCCGTTGAACAGATGAAATACCAATCCTTGGCCAACCTGCATCTTAACTTTCAGCAGGACAGCGTTCAAAATTATACAAGATCACTAGAACTTAAAAAAGGCGTGATCACGATCAAGTATAATTTAAAAAGGGTAAACTATACCAGAGAAGTATTGGCATCTGCCATAGACCAGACCATCGTTATTCGTATTACGGCAGATAAACCGGGTAGCATTTCCTTTGATGCCGAACTTCGAGGTGAAAGGAATGATGCCCATTCCAATTATGCAACGGATTATTTCTTGCTTGGTATACATACTAATCATTTTAACAATATAATGGCTAATATATCGTGAAGGTCAGTGGTATACTTTTAGAGTAATAGATGGGGTACTTTTGAGTTAATATATACAGGCCTGACCTGCGCGGTTCTCAAATAAAGTGTACCATTTTCGCCTTTGGCTATTGAGGGAAAGACTTTTTGATTTGGCACGGATGTTTTCCCATTGAGGAGAAAGAACTCAATTCTATCTTTTTCATAGTTGTAAATTCCAATATCTGTGTGGGTAAGTATCTAGATCCTACTGGATGGAATACACTTAGTCTTTAGAAAAAAACTTGAGCCTTGTTTTTGTAGGGTGCGAATTCATTAAAAGACACTTCATTCAACTTACGACTGTACATTCCTTATAGTTTGGACACCCAAATATAGGAAAGAGGTTTGGGCTGCGAGTTGGCAAACGGTTTCGTTACCTTGAAAGGGAAGTAGATAAGCACAATAATCAACCCGAAATTTAACAAACAAGTTAACAAAATATTAAGATTGGATAAAATAGTCTTCCAATTGGATAGGTAATTACTATAATTTTATGATTTTATAAAACATGAATGAAAGTCAACCTTCAAGAGAACAGACAGAACGCCCGATGGGCTTTTTTAGTTAGTTATTTTTGATTTAGTCAATAGTTGCAAAAGAGAAATCGGTGGCTACTCTTTTAACTTATAAAACTTGGAAATACGATCTTGCTTCATAGAATAAGCCAGATGCAACAAAAAAATCGATCCTAATACTTTGTATCAAAAGCGGTAAACAAATTTTGAAAATGAATGACTTTTAAAGCAAAGATTATAAGTTATTAAAACGAATCTACATATGGAAAATTTTCCAAGTATTTTTAATGATGTGATAGGCCCCGTAATGCGCGGTCCGTCTAGTTCTCATTGTGCAGCGTCTCTGCGAATTGGCAGGCTGTGCAGGGATTTGATGGAAAATAATATCATGAGCGTTCTTGTTGAATTCGACTCGAACGGCTCTTTAGCAGACACTCATACCGGGCAAGGTTCTGATATGGGGCTATTTGGAGGTTTTTTGGGATGGGAAGCAGATGATGAGCGTTTGCCCGAATCTGAAACCTATATATCCAATGCTGGTATCCAAGTTCAATTTGCTATAAGAGATATCAATGCAGAGCATTTAAATACGTATATAATTACGTTAAAGAATCCTAAAGAAACAAGAACCGTAAGCGCTATTTCAACGGGTGGTGGTATGATTGAAGTGATTGCCATTGATGGAACCGAAGTTTCTATGTTAGGTGATTTTTACGAAACGCTGATTTATTGTAAGACACCAGATAAGATTTTAGAATTAATTAATAATGGGATGTCTTATGACTACTTAATTGTGCATGATGAAAATCCGCATTTTATTGAAATAAAGGCGCAAAGTTTTCCTGATGAATTACTTCATGAACAATTAGCTTCTATGTTAGAGGTCGTGTTCATAAGAAAACTAAGCCCTGTACTTCCTGTCCTATCAAGAAAAGATGTTAAAGTACCTTTTACAACTTGCAACGAAATGTTGGAATATAACAAAGATAAAAATCTTTCTCTATTGGAACTTGCTATTCGCTATGAGAGTAAAAGAGGAAATATTTCTGAAGAAGAAATATTTGAGAAGATGAGGAAGATAGTTAATATTCTAAAAGACTCCATCAAATCTGGGCTACTGGGAACACATTATGCGGACCGGTTGTTAGGCAGTCAGTCTGTAAATTTCAAAAGCCAATTACAAAAAAAGCGATTAGTAGACACGGGCGCACTCAATAATGTTGTGATGTATGTTTCTGCATTAATGGAGGTAAAGAGTTCAATGGGGGTTATTGTAGCAGCGCCTACTGCAGGTTCATGTGGCACGCTTCCAGGCGCTATCATAGGGACTGCCAATTTCCTTGAAGTTTCAGAAGATGAAATCATTAAGGCTATGTTGGTGGCGGGTATTATTGGGGTTTTTATTGTGACACAGTCTACTTTTGCCGGAGAATTGGCAGGTTGTGGAGTTGAGTATGGTTCTGGAGGAAGTATGGCTGCTGCTGGTATTGTTTATCTTTCAAACGGCTCGCTTGCCCAATCTATTGCTGCTGCTTCAATGGTATTACAAAGTACACTTGGGCTGTCTTGCACGCCTATTGCCAATAGAGTGGAAGCCCCATGTTTGGGAAACAATATAATGGCAGCAACTAACGCAGTTACCTTCGCAAATATGGCACTCTCTGGATATGACCCATTAATACCATTGGATGAAGTAATTGAAACAATGCACACCATCGGTATGGCAATACCACACGAATTTAAATGTACTAACATAGGTGGGTTGTGTGCTACAAAAACAGCAAAAATTTTGGAAGCGAAATTAAATTCGAATCAATGAATTCTTAGGGAGAACAATCTTAATTTCTATATAACAGTAAAATTACTTGGAACGAAAAACCATGGAAAATACAGTAATTAAAGTCATAAATAACCAAAATAAATGACAGCTATTGCCAAAAATAGTGAACAACGATTTTCGAGCCGTTGGGGATTCTTGTTAAGCGCCCTGGGCATAGCCATAGGAACGGGAAATATCTGGCGTTTTCCACGAATAGTCGCACAAAACGGTAGTGACGAAGGGGGGGGAGCCTTCATCCTGATTTGGATATTATTTCTTTTTCTTTGGAGTGTTCCCTTGATAATCGGGGAATATGCCGTGGGCATTAATAGCAGAAAAGGGGTCATTGGCTCGGTTATCACAACTGCCGGCGAAAAATTTGCATGGATGGGCTCGTTCATGACCTTTGTGGCAACGGCCATAACTTTCTTTTATTCAGTAATAGTAGGATGGTGCGTGTTTTATTTTGTTCATTCGCTGTTCAATGAATTACCAACTTCTACCGAAATGGCCATGTCCACCTGGGAGACCTATCAAACGGGCGTATGGCCATTGGTCTCACATGCCGTCGTAATGCTTTTCGGGGGGCTCGCCATTTGGAAAGGAGTCAAGGGCATAGAAAGAATCAACAAATTGCTGATTCCCATTTTATTGGTAATTATTCTCATTGCCCTTGTACGGTCTTTAACTCTTGAAGGTTCCATGAAAGGAATCCGATACTTGTTCACAGTGGACTGGCGTCAGTTTAGTGATCCTAATCTCTGGGTGGCGGCACTTACTCAAAATGCTTGGGATACCGGCGCGGGATGGGGTATGTTCATTACTTATGGTGCCTACATGGAGATGCGGTTTGGTATAGTGAAAAATGCATTGATTACGGGAATAGGGAATAATGTTATCTCGCTTGTTTCAGGGATTATGATTTTTGGAACCTGTTTTGCCATTATGGGTTCTCAATTGGGCAGCTCGGACGTTGAAATATTGGATGTTATGAAAAATAGTGGTCCTGCATCTACGGGACTTACTTTTATTTGGATACCTCAACTTTTTGAAAAAATTCTTTTTGGAAAACCGTTGACCATTTTATTCTTTTTGGGCCTTACACTAGCAGGGTTTTCTTCCCTAATTTCCCAGTTGGAACTAACCGTACGGACTTTTATTGATGGGGGTATGAAAAGATCTACGGCCATCATATTGCTCGTCATTATTAGTTACCTCTTTGGAATTCCCTCTGCCATGAACCTAAATATCCTTACCAATCAAGACTTTGTCTGGGGATTGGCATTACTTCTTTCGGGAGGACTTTTTGCTTTTGTTATGATTAGGTTCAAGGTGTCAAGGATAAGAAGTGAAATTTTAGATAAAAATCCGAAAGACATAAAACCTGGCCGTCTCTGGGACTACATTATTAGTTATTTTATACCGGCGGCTTCCGTTTTACTTCTCTCCTGGTGGCTGATCAATGACGGCATGAACGGCGAATGGTACAATCCCTTTGGTCAGTCAAGTCTCATGACATCCTTGCTTCAATGGGGAATTGTTATTTCTGTCCTATTCATTATTAATAAATGGATTGTCCGAAGAACAAATGAGAATTCATGATATTGATAAATTTTAGTTGGAGAAAAAGAGCAATGACCTAAAGGAGGGATTATTATGAAATACGACTTTTAAAAGTATTTCTACTAATTAAAAACATTCATAAACACTTTTAAAATCAAACTATTGCACGATTAACAGAATCTTTTTTAGGGATGATCAAATTTGAACTAAAGATTTTCTTCTTATTTTATTGATAGAATTCTGTGTGTTTAAGTAAAAAGTCTTAAATTTTTTTATTAATCTTATGGAGCCTATTCATTTCAAAGTGCCTATTAAAAATGGAGAATCTATTAGAGTCGAGCACTGGGATTTAGATCACTTTTATGATCCCATCCACTTTCATGAAGAGTGTCAATTAACTTATATCATAGAAGGTCATGGGGATTTATTTGTTGGTTCCACAGTTATCAAATTTCAAGCTGGAGAAGCTTTTTTATTTGGTAAAAACTTGCCCCATGTTCTGAGAAATGGAGAACAGTATTATAAAAATAATCCTAAATTTAGTGCTCGTGCTATAAGCGTTTTTTTTAAAGAGGATTCCTTTGCTTCCTTATTCGAAAAAATTCCTGAAGCCAAAATAGTTGCTAAACTTCTAAAATATTCTGTTTATGGAATTAGGATTATTCCAGAGCAAGCAGAAAAGTTATTTTTAGAACTTATCCATTTATCTAACTTGAATGCATTTGAAAAAGTATTATCAATTCAAAATATTTTAGATAAAATATCAAGAAGCAATTATCTTCATTTTGTTTCATTGACAAGTACACCAATGAAATCTGTCTCGTGTAATTACACAAAAATAAATAAGGTTTTTGAGTACATTACTGAAAATTACAAGAAGCAAATTTCATTGTCGGAAGTTGCTTCGTTGGTCTATATGACTCCAAGTGCTTTTTGTAGATTTTTTAAATTCCATACACAAAAGACCTTCTTTAGTTTTCTTGTTGAATTTAGAGTTGGAATTGCATGTAAATTAATTTTAAATGGAAAATATAACTCGAAAGAAAGTTGTTATGAGTCTGGGTTTAACAACCTTTCAAATTTCCATCGTCATTTTAAAAATGTTACGGACATGACTCCTAGGGAGTTTAAATGGAGCATCGAGAGAACTAATTTTTTATAATCAAAAGTAAACTAATACCCTCGTAGGCTTCTCCTTTATAAAGAAGGCTACGATCCAAAAGGAAATATATATAAAAAATCAATAAAAGCGCTAAGTATTTTGGATGATAGAAAGTGAAAAGGTGTTACGTTGTCCGTTCTATTTAAATGCTAATACAGAAGGGAATTCGCGCTTATTTTGATTTTATACTTTAAATAATTATGACGAATATAAAGATCTTTTTAATTGCAATTTTATTAATAATTAATCTTGTTGAATCAGAATGCTTTGCCCAGCAACAAACTTTATCACCTCTTGTTACTTCATATAAAGAACATTTGGAAAAAAAGAATGAATCTATTTACGGATTAGATTGGATTCAGGTAGGACCAACTACGAATAGCGCATTGGTTGAAACACTGGAGGTAGACCAAAACCGTCCCGGTGTAATGTATGGAGGATTCGGATCAGGAAATCTCTGGAAGACCGTAAACAATGGGTTAACATGGAAGCCAATATTTGAAAACCAATCTGCTTATGGAATCGGGGATATTGCACTTGCTCCTTCCAATACAAATATAATTTATTTGGGTACAGGTGAAACATTAAAAAAACCACGCAACTTTACTATGCCAGGTACAGGCATCTACCGATCTAATGATGGAGGAGAAAATTGGATTCACCTTGGGTTAGAGGATTCTTGGCACATTGGGGAGATCGCTGTACATCCTAAGAATCCTGATATAGTTTATGTTGCAGTATTGGGTCACTTTTGGAGTACCAATAAGAATAGGGGAGTATATCGATCATTAAATGGAGGACAGACATGGGAGCATGTACTATATGTTGATGAAAAAACTGGAGCTAATGATATTGTCATTTCACCCAGCGATCCTAATGTGCTATACGCATCCATGTGGGAGAATTATCCAGGATACAGCGGAAAGAATAGTGGAATATATAAAAGCACAGACGCAGGAAATACTTGGTCTAAATTGAATAATGGATTACCTCAAGGTGAAGGTATTGGCAGAATAGGGTTAGCAGTTTCAAACACCAATCCAGACAAGGTTTATGCTTTGTTTGATCATAGGGATAAAAAGAAAAATGACATTCATGACAAAGATCTTGGAGCTGCTGAGGTTTATAGAACCTTGGATGGAGGGGGTACATGGAAAAGGACTCATCAAGAAGAGTTGATGATTTTTGCTGCTCTTGGATGGTATTTTGCTGATATCAATGTTGATCCATTTAATGATGAAGAAATATATGCATTAGGTATTAGGTTGGCTCGAAGTTCAGATGGAGGTAAGAGTTTTAGTTTTGTTGGTGGAGATGTATACCATCTTTTCCCGAGTCCAGCAACACCACTTCACCTTGATCAAGCCGAATTATGGATAAACCCCACAAACTCGAATCATTTGGCTTTAGGAAATGATGGGGGTTTTTATGTAAGCTATGATAAAGGACAGACTTGGATGCATTATAATAATATACCGACTGGTGAATTTTATGATATTACACTGGATGAAGAGGACTCATATACGATTTATGGTGGCACACAAGATAATGCTTCAGTGTACGGCAAGTCAAATGAATGGATCCCTAAATTTTATGACGAATGGAAATACCTTTGGATTGATCCCTGGAGCGGGGGAGACGGATGCATTACAGTTTTAGACCCAAAGGATAACAATACCATATACTATAGCTCTCAAGAAGGTGGAATAAGTAGAATGAATTTAGTTCAAGGAAATTCTAAACCTGTGCGCCCCCAAATCGAAGCGTTAAAAGATAAGCTTCATTACAATTTTATTTCACCGTACTTTCTTTCCACCCACAACAATTCAAACTTATACCTCGCAGGTAATTTCGTGATGAAAAGCACTGACAAGGGTGACAATTGGAAGGCCGTCAGTCCAGATCTTACTGGAGGTAAAGATAAAGAAAAAGCCTCATTGGCGGCAGGGGCATTGGCTGAATCACCATTAAAAGAAGGACTCATTTACATGGGTACCGACAAAGGATTATTTTGGGTGACTCAAGATGACGGAGTAACCTGGACAGAACGTTCAAAAGGATTGCCTAATATGTATATACGTACTATTGTACCATCTCAATTCAAAGAATCGAGGATTTACATAGCCATGTCAGGAGTGAATTATGATGATTTTGGCACTTACTTTTTTAAATCAGAAGATTATGGGAAATCTTGGGAATCCATTAAAGGCAACTTACCTACTGATGCATCCTACGTTGTTAAAGAAGATCCAAGTTTTGAGAATATTTTATATGCAGGGATGTACAGGGCAGTTTATATCTCAACGGATGGAGGTAAATCGTGGTCACAACTTGGAATGGGGATGCCAGCAGCGGCTGTCGCAGATATCGAAATTGATGTAGAATCCAGTGACCTCGTTGTAGCTACGCACGGAAGGGGAATATATAAATTAAATCTTTCTCCGGTTTACGAAAACCTAGCTGCAGGAGTAAATAAAAATCAGATATTTAATATTCCTCCTGTTACTGTTCAAACATTGGAAAATTCGCGAGATGATACCAATGCGGTTATTTTGGAAAAAATGCATATTACCTTTTGGGTTAGTCATGCCGATGAGTCAGTTATAAGTATCCTTAATGAAGAAAATCAAATTCTTTGGTCAACAAAAATGACAACTAGAGAGGGTTATAATCAATACCGATGGAATTTAATTACGCGAAAAGTAGACAGCCCATTACCTTATTTTCGTCATTATAACGAATATCTAAAAACGGGAAAGTACAAAGTGCAAATTATTACTTCTAACGGTATTTTACAGAAGAATTTCATTGCCGTACATAAAAAATAGACGTGGCTGAAAAAATAGTCCAATCATTGTGCAAGAACTTGTTATCGGTTTCATAGCTTATTGCAATGTCTTACATTGCTCGATACACTGTCAAACTTTTACTTGAATAAGACTAGCATAAATGATAATTGTTAATGGTTTAGAAAGTTATGGAATTATCAATTTCTCGTACCCTCTGCTAGTGGTTATCCATGGAATTAACGTAGTTTATTAGGGGGCTGAAATTGTCATTTATGTGTTGCCCGTAAAGTCAAAAAGGGATGATGCTCAAGACGGTTCACCCCGATCTCATCCGACCCCTGTTATTTTAAACTTACACACTTAGTGGGACAGTGTCCGTTTTATATCCCTTCGCTGAGATAATGTCTTTGGCACCCCAGGGAATTCCATGTAATGGGCCTCTATATTTGTAGGCGGGGATAACTTTGGTATTTTACTAAGGGTAATACTACCAACAACCCTTTCAATTTTAGTTCCTGGAATCACTGGATTAAAATACAATAGTGGAGGAACACTATTATCTAGGTGGATGTTCCTAATCTCTTCATATAGTTTTAGATTTTTATTCAATCCACTAACCATTATCTCCAATTCCTCACTGGTGAATTCTAATCCAGCTACCTCGGCTGCAATCCTAACCATTTCAGTTGTGATCTAAATGAATTCGGTAGCTTTCAATTTGCATTTCATTGGTCTTTGTCCATAGCACAATAGAAAGTAGTCTATTCGAAAATCCAATTGTCGAGAAATACCCCATATACCTTTGTCTGGACAATACTTTGGAAAGCTTTTTCTCATTTTTCATAAATGGAGTCTTTACTTATTTACTGAATTAATCTTTTACCTTTAGTATGCCGATTTATAAAACGTTTTTATTTCCTTCTTCATAGCAATCATTGATGACCTGTTTATATAACTCATGTGACCTGCTTCATAATAGCTTTGAGTAATATTATTCCTGAGGTCTTCATCAAGAAACATATGGTTTACTGTATAATCAGTAGCAAAATATGGGGTCGCCAAATCATAGTAGCCACTTGTAATGTGAACTTTAAGCGAGTGGTTTTGGTGCATCGCATATCGTAGGGATTCAGCCACATTTAAGAAAGTGTTTTGTACATTGTTATAATTCCAAGGACTAGTTTTACCGCCAGTGACGTATGGATTATCTTCATAGAATTTTAAGTCCCTTCTAATATAATCATTAATCGCCATCACGAATGGCCCCGTTATTTTAGCGTCACTAGGGTCAAACTCAGATCTTTCACCTGCATCATCATAATCACTTCCGGTGAATCTTCCGTCAAGTCTTCCCACTGTTTTTCCATCACTCCTTAATAACTCTTTAACAAATCGACTACTATTAACTCTCAGGTTTGTTTGTTTTATATATTCTTTACTTAATCCTGTAAAAGAGCTGAGTTTTTCAGTAATGGATTGCTTCTCTACTTCAGTGAGTTGGTCACCTTTTAACAAGGCCAAAGCATACTCGCCTAATGCAAATTTTTCTACTTCAACCAAAAACGGTTTTAGCGTTGTGTACTCTGTTCCTGCTTTTTTGTGGTACCATGCTATAGCGCTAAACGATGGTAAAAAGGCAATAACAGGAAGGTCATTGCCTTTGGTTTGTCTTAGAGTTTCCCAATTTAATACTGAAGATATTAGCACTACGCCATTCAAATACATGCCATATGTGCTTTGAAGATGCTCAGCAAGACCAGCGGCTCGGGTTGTTCCATAGCTTTCACCGGCAAGAAATTTGGGTGAACTCCAACGTTCAAATTTTGTAATAGCACGATGAATGAACTCACCAACAGAATCAATGTCTTCCACGTACCCTAAAAATTCCTTTTTATCAACACCATCAACCGGCAAGCTATATCCGGTCATTACTGGATCAATAAAAATCAAATCTGTTTCATCAAGCCAGGAGTATTCATTGTCAAGCATTTTATAAGGGGGCTCACCTAATGGCATACCAAAATCGGTTAATGCAGGACGTTTTGGTCCAAGCATTCCCATATGCAACCACATAGCAGGTGAACCTGGACCACCATTAAATACGAATGTTACAGGCCGACTGGAAGGATCCGTTACTGCATCTTTTTTATAATAAACAAAAAACATATTAGCCTTCGTTTTCTTATATTCATCTTTGAGTGTCATGTAGCCAGTGGTGGCAGTATAAGCGATTGGCTTTCCTCCAATAGTTGTCTTGTGGCTAGTGACTGATAGTACTGGCTCCTCAATATTAGCAGGACTTTTATGTGCCAACATAGGCAAAGAATTAAAAAACGACAATAATATAAATATTCTAAGTATCATAGTAGTGTTAATTTAATATTAAGTTATAACTGTTGGTGAATTAGTTCGCTTTTCACAATAAAAGAAATATTTACAATTTCAACAAAACCCATTTTTTGTCCAAATTTGGGACACTTCCCAAAACGTAACCAGAATCATCATCCACAACAACTAAGTCTGAAGAATTGAAACCATACTCCAAAATGTAGTCACGTGTCCACGCATGAATCTTATTAAAGTAATTATAGGCGAGGCTATCCCTAAACCCGCAATGTTTTTATAATCCAAAATCAATTTTAAAAAATCAAAATGTAATAATTTCTAATCTTCATTACAAATATTGGTCAGGCTAACGAGTAAATATGTATCAAAAATAATAATATAAGCTGTTCTATACAGACAACAATTTAGCTTTTCATTATAGTATCTTGCTTATTTAATGTAATACTCCTCAAAAATATGACAGGAAACTAGGTTGTCATTTAACCCTGTCAAATATGGAGAAACCAAGAATAAAATTCAGTGCATCATTCAAGGCGGAAATGGCTATTGTGGACGTAAAGGAGCAGAACCGCCTGCATGGGATCGCTGACCAATTCCAACTAAATCCTACACAAATATCAAATTGGAAATTAAATTTTTTCTATGGAGCTAAGGCAGGGGAGGCCTTTAGGGTAGGTTGCTAAATGCATCAAAATTCAAAACCAAAGTCCTTTCAGTACATAGGTTAAGTATATATTATGAGCCGAAAGGAGAAAGAATATTCGATAGATTATTGATAGATAGCATTACAGCAAGGGGACAATATCATTTTAGTCCAAAAACAGGGTAGATGAACAACATTAATGGGTTTGTTTATCAGGGTGGAAAATATCATATGATCTATCAATGGGGAAAAGCCATTAGGCACGGTGACTATGCAACTAGCACGGATTTCTTACATTGGAATGATGAAGGTGTGGCACTGATAGCACAAGAATCTTAACTACCCAAAGAAGCCGTTAGGAACATATCTAGGAAACAGGTTTTTTCAGGTAGCGCAGTTGTTGTATCAGGGGAAGTATCAGAACGGATTACTGGTTCAGAAAAGGAAGCAATAGTTACAATTTATACAGGAATAGGTGTTGGAACTTGTCTTGTATAGAGTGTTGATACAGGCAGAACCTGGCATGACTACAAGAACAATCCGGTGGCAAATCCTACAGAAGGAGTTTACCCACGTGATCCTTGTGTTATTTACCATCAACCAACTAAAAGATGGATTATAGCCCTTTATGAGAACGGCACCACTTTTTATGGTTCTAAAAATTTAGATAGGAGTGATTTTGGTATAAAAATTTGTGTAGGCGAGGGATAACAAACTATTATTGGTTTCAACGATGAGGATGAAGATTTCTATGTGGATCAAAGAAATAGTGGCTTAGACGATTTTACTCAATTTTTTCATCAATTAAATGAAGTTCCTTTGAAAAAACAGGATAGCCATCTGAAATTACAAATTTATGTTGACAACTGTTCTGTTGAGGTTTTCGCCAACGATGGAGAAACTGTTATCTCAAGTGAAATTTATCCCAATCCTTTGAACATGGGAATTGAATTGTTCTCTAATCATGGCAATGTAAAGGTTAATTCAATCGATCTTTGGGAACTGAAAAAAAGCCGATTTATATTTTTTGGTTTTAACGAGCAGTAATAGAAAAGGTCTACATTAAAACCACTTGATAGTGACTTTGCTCAACCATTTTTTGAAAGGAGTATAAGGGGGCATGAGGAGCTCTACCGCACCAAAGCTAAACTGCTTTAGTACACTTCTCATATTAGAGAATTCCT
>Ga0209491_10001610_pt1 | contig 43094 bp, 30 predicted proteins | sample BON02_FD_187213 | JGI IMG/M metagenome (GOLD analysis project Ga0209491, IMG submission 187213) | Freshwater microbial communities from Lake Bonney liftoff mats and glacier meltwater in Antarctica - BON-02 (SPAdes) (version 2) | ecosystem: Environmental > Aquatic > Freshwater > Ice > Glacier...
GAACCTGCTGGTTCTCCATTGATTTCCAATTGAACTTCCACACCTTCCAATACTTGACCGAACTGGTCAAGGACAGTAGCTGTGACACATATCTGCTGTCCTAAGTTTATCTCATTGGCTCCTGAATCAATAGTAATAGAGCTAGGAACAGATGCTGGAATAGTTATCACTACGATTGCTTCTGTTTTATCCCCTCCATCATAATAGCTGGTGAATTTTAGGTCTCCCCCTTCTTCCGGTGTGAAGCAATATTCAATTTGCCCGTTTTCATCAGAGGAACTACTATGTAATACATTACCCATATACTCAATGAATAACTCCTTGCCCTCTATTGGATTACCAAACTGATCCAATACCAGACTGGTTAGGCATATTTCCTCTCCCAATGTCACTGCATCAGGTAAGGATGAAAGGAGAACACTTTCAGGTTTAGGAAATGAAGTCACCACGGTTGCCTCGGCTGTTGTACTTCCTACAGATGCGATTATCTTATCTGTTCCTTCATTGACAGCATCGTAGCAGAAATTAGCAATTCCTTGCTCATCGGTCACCGCAAAGCCAATTTTTTCATTGGGTCCATCGATATTAAAATCTACCCTGACACCAAAAATTGGAACCCCATCGTCATCTGTTACGGTAGAATTAAAGCAATAGGTGGTTCCTTGCTGTATTTCTTGTTCCAAATCCAGGTGTATATTACGCACTTGCTCCACGCTCGCAAGTGCTTGACCGCCCGGATACCCATAGGAGTCATAACTGCCAAATCCGTACATGAATGAGCCAAAGGCCAGGTTTCCTGACATATTATGTGTGCCTTGAGAAACTGCTACCTGTGCGCCAGCATAGGTAGAGCCAGGTATATCTGTGAAAAGGGAAGGATCTAAAAAGCTTCCATCCAATTCAATTTTATCTTTTTGAGAAATAGGGACGGCTAGGTTGATAAAATGCTTATTGAACCCTGTAGATGGAGTACTAACCGTATATTGATTTTGGAACTGCTCAAAAGGTGGTATAAGCATCATAAACGGATCAGAAATAACATTATCTGATGTCTGTCCTTTAGAAAACTGGGCCACTAAAATTGCCTGATTAGATTCAATCTTAGTGAAAATTTCACTTGGCACGCTAATTTCTTTGAATTCCCCCCTATCAAGTGAAAAATCCTCTGAATAGCCGCTTGTTCCATTCACAGATCCGGTAGTCCCGTCTTTAGTAGCTACAATTCTAAAAATATCTCCTGCTCTTCTGGAAGCCAGTGGTACCGTAACGAAGCTTTGCCCCAAAGAGCTTACCGGAGGAATCTGTTCTATTAGGTGGTCGCAGAAAGTTGTATTACTAGGGACATTACTGCAAGTGTGTCCACTAAAAACTGCAATTGGTTCATTGGAAGTAATAATACTTCCGGTTAGGTCTCGCCCACTGTTTGGTGCTGCCAGTTGGTAAGTCTGCCCTTTTTGTAAGGTTATTTGATAAGGAACACCGGCTGCTCTAATTCTAGTTTGACTAGCTGGAATGATGGTTACCGTTGTATTGTCCTTTGTTGCAACTATTCCTAGAACAGAGGCCAATTGCACAGATGAGCTCCAAGATGTATAAGACATTACTAGGTATTCATTCCCCAGGATATCTACAGGAAGTCCTAAAAAAGCGTCAGTAGAAGCAGTCCTTTGGTTTAAACCATACACTGTAATTTCATTTTCAGCTATTACTTGAACCCCTTTATTGCTTATCTCATCATCAAGATTTGCCAATAAAGAAACTGGTAAATCAATTGTGGTAATTTCTCCAGGAGTAACTGAAAATTCAATTGTAACCTCATTAGGTAAGTTTACTTGACCTGTAGTCGGTACATCTCCCGAAATAAAGAGGTCCAAGTTTACTCCTATATTGTCATTATTCCGGTTAAACATTAACCAAAATTCTTTTCCCTTGTTATCGGGAATCCCGTTCTGAGCATATGCCAGTCCCATGGGAAGCATAATCAGCAGAAAAATAAAGCTTAAAATAGTGTAAGGTTGTTTCATAACATACGTTATTTTGGGTTATATATACATAAATATATATGTAAAAATCAAAATAACAAATTTAACTTACTAGTTTTTAATCATTTATAAAAAAACAAAGGAAATAGCCAGTACTATAAGAAAACCTGTAATAGATATTATTGTTTCCAAGGCCGTCCATGTTTGTAAGGTTTCTTTTTCACTTATATCCAAATATTTCTTGACCAACCAAAACCCACTGTCATTTACATGGGAGAGTATACATGCGCCTGCTGCTATGGCAATACCTATTAAAGCCTTGTGTGGGTCAGACAAGTTCATGTCTATAATTATAGGAGAAATCATACCTGCAGCGGTTACCATAGCTACAGTTGCAGAGCCCTGAATGATACGAATAATTACAGCAATAAGATAAGCCATTACTATGGGTGCTACATTGTAGGCTATAAAAACTTCTGCAAGGGCTTCACCTGCGCCACTTTGTACCAATATTTCCTTAAACATCCCTCCAGCACCTGTTATGACAATTATTAAGCCTGCAGGGGCCAGCGCCTTGTCTGAAAACTCAAGCAATTGTTTGGCTTTAAATCCTTTTCTATACCCTAAGAAATACAAGGCCACCAATGTAGCAATGGTAAGTGCTATAAAAGGATGACCTAAAAATTGCGCCAATTCTAACAGGTAATTTTCTCCATTTAAATAACCCGTATCTACCAAAAGATCAGAGGAAGTGGCAATCAAAATCAATAATAAAGGAAGTATGATAATAAATGCTATCAAATAAAAATCTTGCCGAGAAGGATTAGCAGTACTTTCATCTTTAAATTCAATGTGTGCAGGAACAGGAACGAATATTTTTTTAGAGATGTATCCTCCAAAGATAGGCCCTGCTAAAATAGCACAGGGCAATCCCACTACCGCACCGAAAATTATCATCCAACCTAAAGGAGCATTCAATATCTCAGCAACAGCTACCGGCCCAGGAGTAGGTGGAATAAACGCATGTGTTACGGCCATTCCGGCCAATAGTGGCACTGCATAATGCAATAAAGACAAGCCTGATTTATTCGCCAAGGCATATACCAAAGGAATTAATATAATAAAGCCTACATCTAAAAATACGGGAATAGATACAATGAAGCCGGTCAGCATCAATGCCCAAGAGGTTCTCTTTACGCCAAAGCCTTTGATAAGAAAATGGGCCATGGTTTGGGCACCTCCTGAAACTTCAAGCAATTTCCCTAAAATTGCTCCCAGTCCCACCACAATTGTAATAAAACCAAGGATATCTCCCATACCTTTTTGAAGGCTACTTATAAGCTCCATAAATGGCATCCCAGATGCTAAACCTACGAAACAACTGGCAAGTAATAAGGAAATAAAGGCATGCACCTTTAATTTCATTACTAAAACCAGCAATAACAAAATAGATAAAGAGGTAATTATAAAAAGGTAGAGTGTTTGATCCATGGGTTTATTAAATAATAAATGAAGGTTTGAGAAAGATGAAAGGATAAATCTGAAGATTTACAGATTTACTTCTATATAGCATTTTGATAGGCCTTCAGAAAAAGTATTAAATGCTTTGTAAGCCCTTTCCAGTCTTTATTTTGGAGGTAAGCTTTAGGAACCACAGCACTACCCACACCTACTGCACTTGCTCCTGCTTTAAAATAATGGGCAAGATTATCTATACTTACTCCTCCTGTTGGCATTAATTTAATACTGTCTAGAGGACCTAATAAATCCTTGATATAACCAGGTCCTAATGCTCCAGAAGGAAATACCTTAACCATATTGGCTCCTAGTTTCCAAGCAGTATATATTTCTGTAGGCGTGAAAGCTCCAGGAAACACTGGGACATTTTTGTCAACACAAAATTTTATGACTTCCTTATCTAAAACAGGTGTGACAATAAACTGTGCACCAGCATCAAGCGCAGAATGCAAGTCATTTAAGTCACAAACAGTACCAGCACCAATATTGAGTTCGGTGCCATATTCATTGACCAATCTTTCAATATCTTTTGTAGCATTCTTAGAGTTAAGGGTTATCTCCATCGTGGAGAGTCCCGCAACTTTAAAGCATTGTGCTACCTGTAATAGATCATCACTGTCTAAATTTCTAAAAATGGCGACGATGGGTGCTTTATTGAAAGCTTCCCAAGAAAATATTTTTTTCATTGTTAATAGTTTGATTCAAAACCTGAATTTGACCATGTATTACAGATTGACTAACCCATTGAGTGGGTAGTATTTTGGGTTTAAGTCCTAAAGTCTCCATTCCGATTACATAATTGGGATGCAGTTTACCTTCCGAACAGAGGTATATGTTTGCCTCTTTTTCCTGCACCAAATTAGTCAGTTCATTCCCAATCAGCAAACCGCTTAAATAATGAAAGTTTTCCTCTTTAGAATATCGGCCAAACAATTCATTAGTTCTGGTATTAAAAAGTACTGATAACAATGCATTTTTGGCACCCACCTTTATTCCTTCTGTGAAAACAGCTTTGGATTTCTCATTTTCGGAAGGATCGAACTTTACGCTTTTTGATAAAATGCTTTTATAAGCCATGAGGTGAAAGATTTCGCCTGTCATATAGGTCTTGAATCCAGTCATTTGATTATTATTTACCCAGATGTGTTTGGAATGAGTGCCGGGTAAAATAAAAATACCATTTCCATTGAAATCCTTCAATTGGCGGACAACACCTATCAACTGGGTCTCCTCCCCTCTCATTACATTGTCAGTACTTTGGACACCCGAAAGTAAAAGCAAAGGGTGGTTAAAATCGTCTGTTGAATGAAAATATTCCAATTTCATCGAAGTGCCTAAAGTATCTAAAGGTAAATTTGCGTAGGGCAATTCCTTTATACCAATACTTGATGAAGCCATTCCTGAGCAAACAACCAATATGCCATCCAGATTGACATTGAGGGATTCACCCATACTTTTAATTTCATTTTTAAGTATGCGAAAATAAAATATTTCTCTACTTTCACTTTCTTCATTTTCTATAAAGGATTGATATGCAGACTGAATCCCCGCTTCATTAACATATTCACCATGGATGGAAGCATCATCTAAATTTACAATCCTTAGCCTGAAGGAGCTTGTACCCCAATCACAGCTTAAAAATCTCATCATATTTCGTATAGCATTAAGTTAAGTTCGAGATTGACATAAAACACCCTCAATCCTTTTGGTCATATATCAACCACTCAATAATTAATTGAAATTAGGGAATTCAAACTGAATTTTGGAAACAGTGCCTAAAAAAATACCAACTAAACGGTTGAGGACTTAAAAAAATGGAAAACACACTCTTAATGACAAGTGCATAGAACTATTTTCAGGAGAACCAATAGAAATTTTTATTGATGAAAGGGGACACCTATCCTTTCATCTTACTTACTTACTTACTAGGGTGCAAAAAGGATCCGCTAAAGTCTATTATATAAAGTACAATAAATAATTACACCTATTGTTTTTGGTTTGCCTCATTCCTGTTTCTCCTGAAGGAGAAATGATAAAAGGTATGTGTAATTATTTAATAGAATCAATATAATCTTTTTTATCACCACTAAAAAGTTCTTTAAAAAAACCTTTTTCACTTTCTTTCTTTTCCATATTGGAAAAATTGATTGACTGTTCTATAGATGGCCTTAAGGCCTGTAAAAAGGCATTCCTCAAGATCAGTACGATGGCTTGACGGATATGAATATCTGGGTTTTCAAAAGTATTCTCAATTAAAATTTTAGAGCCAATCTGGTCTTCATTTTAATTTTCGAAAATCTCTGCAGCACCGGAAACTACAGTTTCCCAGAAGACTTGCAACACCTTACCTTTTTCCTTGTTCCATTGTACGATATCAAGCACCTTGATTAGGGGTTTGACATATCCTTTGAAATTTCCGTCCTTCACTGCAAATTCTGTAAAAACATAAAACGCTCCTTTTTTCACATCAAAATTACCATAAGCACCTCTAATCAAGGCGATATCAATGTCCTCAACATTCCCAGTGTACTCTTCCATCTCAGCCAATTGCTTGTTAACAAAATGAAGAACGATATCAGGCAGAAAAAGCCTAAAAATAATTAATAATAGTAGGAGAATTCCCACCAGGAGGAGAGCGTCGTATCGTACAGAAAAAGAATACTGAAACAGATTCTTTGGATATGTTCGGTCACCCGGTCCTTATCGTAAGTGATTATTACATGGACTATGGATTGGTAAAGGCCAGAGGTTATAAAACTGCACTTGGAGAAACTGGCTGGTATACTTCCTATACTTATAAACAGGGTGGTGAATTTGATCTGACTGTAGTGGTAACCAATCATGGTTACAGCAGTGCGGATTACAAGCAGGTGGTTTATGAAGCAGGAATAGTTACCGTAGTAGAGTAATATTTTTGTTGAAATATAGTTTTATTGAAGAAGCCCTTTTCCGTTAAATGGAAAAGGGCTTTTTTTATACTTTTCGCCTTTTGAGCAAAAATGCTAAAAAGACCTAATGAATAGCTTCCTGCCTATTGCAGAAAATTAGGCAACCAAAGATTTCTAGCCAAGGGTAAATGACACCTCACCACCCATCAAAGGATCTGATATACTGTCCTTGCCAAATTCCAAGCGACCGCAATATCTTCTACTAAAGGTATTATTTCCTATGGTCTTTAATGAGAAATCATACCAGCCATTGCTTTTAACAGTAGGCACACGGATAGGTTTTTTCTCTCCCGCAGCCAGTGTAATGGATTTTTTACCATGATTATAGGCATTGTCATTCACCTCAACCGTCACCATCTCATGAGACGTGTTTTCCATGCCTATGCTATATACCCCTGTCTTGTCTTTGCCGGAATCAACAGTATAGGTAGAAATCAAAGACAATTTGGGATCCTTTTTATTTCCCTTAAACTCTCTGAAAAACCCATTTGGCCCATAAACCTGCAAGTGATAAGTATCTCCTTCAAAAGCATCTAAAGGCCATTCATAGTTCAAACTATCTCCCGCTTTCACTGCAAATGACCAGTTTTGAGCATTTTCAAAAGAATTCGTTTTTGGATCCCTATAGGCACCTGGAGCATATACAGTAAAAGGAGCACCAAGTGCTTTCTTCCCAAATTTCTTATTGGAAGCGGCCAAATCAAGCACAATGGATGTACGAGAACGGTTAAATTCACCATCTACATACAATTCATAGGCAAGTGCATTTGACGGTTTGGTTCCCGGCTCTTGTTGAGGCATCAAAGGTGACTGCAAGTGACTGCCATTGATCAGACTCGCTTCAATGTCTGTCAAAATTTTAAAGTTGTCAGGAATATCTTTATAACTGGCATTAAGAATCTTCTTGACATGCTCTTCCATGGTTATGAAATTGGGCAAATCAATTTTCTCACCATTATAAGGTCTGAAAACAGAGGTAAGGTCTCCACTTACCGTCCTTCGCCAAGAACTAATATTGTCTTCCATTATGTTTTTACCTGTCTTATGGGATAAAAACTTTTCCATGAACATAATGGTGGAAGATAAATCACAAACTTCAGAATTGACCCAACCTCCTCTACTCCAAGGTGAGGCCACAATTAATGGCACGCGATAACCTAACCCTACTGGGCTTTCACGAACATCTTCCGCATCCATTCCAGGGTAATTTTCTTCTTGCTCCTTGAATACAAATTCAGTTCTGGCATCTATGCCTTTGGAAACTTTACCTGAACTTGGATCATTGGGCTTTGGTGGAACAAATGGTGGAACGTGGTCAAAGTAACCGTCGTTCTCATCGTAATTCAATATGAATATTGTTTTTTTCCAAACTTCAGGATTCTTGGTCAGAATTTCCAGCGCTTCTGAAACATACCAAGCACCATACCAAGGAGCACTTGGGTGATCAGAAAAATTCTTTGGTGCCACTAAATAAGAAACCGTCGGAAGGTTTCCAGATTCAACATCTTTCCTAAATTCGTGAAATATGTCTCCTTTAGGGATCTTAGTTGACCTTTTTTCTCCTTCTTCCTCGTACTCCAAAACCTCAGTTTTGTGGTAATCTGGATCTGCAATATTCGTGGTGAAAGCACGCTGATGCATTTCCTTCTCCCGAGGAGATAACTTTTCAAAAGCATCAGGACCGAATTTCTCTATGGAGTTTTTTACAAATTCAAAGGCCTCTTTTTTAGTAACAATTGCCTTTTTAATGTCGGCTTTATCTGTTTCAACTGCCTTGGCAAGTGAAGCTTCCAATTTGGAGATTTCTGCAGGAAGGGTCTGTTGCTTGTGCTTTAAAAACTCATAATGGCCTGGAGTATACCTAACCTCAAATTGCTTGAACCATTCCAGGTTATTGTCTGTGAAATTAGCCAACCAAGACTCGTCTTCACCCTCAAGCATGGTGGATAAACTCACCTCGTTCTGGTATACTTTCCAAGGAATACCATGATCTTGTAAGCGATCGGGAAAAGTTTTCCAATCAACTTCTTTTCCATAGCTATGTTCGCCATTTCTTACCAAGGGTTTTTCACCTACTTTACCTACAGTTTTACCTGCCCAGTGGTAGTTACGGTTGGTAGTGGTGCCTGCAAGTGCACCACAGAAATGCTGGTCACAAACAGTAAAAGCATCGGCAAAGGCATAGTAAAATGGAATATCCTGTCGTTCATAAAAGCCCATCGTCATGGGAACATGCTGGTATTCTTTTCTACCAGGCCTTTTGGCTTCTATCCAGCCGTCGTATTTCCCGTTGTTTCTAGCATCCACTTGATTTTCCCAAGAATGAGGGATAGAACTCATCCAGGTGGCTTTCGTATCATTTATATTGAGTCTAAAAGGCGTAAATGCATTGCCTTTATTGTCGCGTTGTAACCAGACTTTATCTTTGTTGGACAATGAAATTGTTCTTGGGTCATTGTAACCTCGAACACCCTTTAATTTCCCGAAACAATGGTCAAAAGATCGATTTTCCTGCATCAATAGCACCACATGTTCAGCATCCTGAAAAGTGGTTCCTGGATCCGGATTGATCGCCATTGCTTTTTCTATAGATGCGGGCAATACTCCCCACAACCCCATTCCTCCAGAAAAAAGTGCTGCTTTCTTTAGAAAATCTCTTCTGTTTTCATTCATAATTTATACGATAAATAAAAAAAGGTAAGTTAATATAATGCCAATTTAATCAATTGAACTATTTTCAATTGTCTTTAAATAAAAAAAGGGGGAAAAACTCCCCCTTTTATTTTTTTAATTAACGATCAGTCTATTCAACATCCCACCAAACTCGGGTAGTGATCCTGTCCTCTCCCTGAGCAGCCACAGCATCCCGATAATTCTGTCTGTTTAGTGCCTGAACACCGGTTGGATACATAAACCTGACAGGAACAGTGGAAATAAAAGCAGCAGGCCCAGGGTTAATTTCAGGGATCCCTGTCCTTCTCCAGTCAAACCAGCCTTCTAAGCCAGTAAAAAACAGACTTAACCACTTTTGGGTACCAATTTTTTGAAGTTTCTCTTCCTTGGATCCGCTGTAAACGACACTATTTTGTGTGAAATAACTTTCCTCAGGCTGCAATACATCTGCTATAGCTCCAAGGTTAGCCACCCTCAATCTGGATTCATAATAATCAAAAGAAGCCTTTATACCGTTGTCGTAATAAGTAGCCGCATCACCCATATCGATATATTCTTTTTCCAAAGCCTCAGCCAAGATGAATTGAAGTTCAGAATAGGTCATAAATATAGATTGATAGCCGATAGGCGAAGCAAAGTCAGAACAAGTCAAGCAGGAAAAGAATACACCTACGCGGGAAATATAATTCGATCCTCCTTTGCTAGGATCTCCTGAAGGAGAATAGCCTACTGCATTTTCATCTGCTAATCCATTGGGAACCCCTGCGTAATCCTCATGATCGCCCAGCAACCCTGCTCCACTATTATTAGTAGGCTGAAAATAGGCATACAATCTATTGTCATTCATGTCTTTGAGATACGTTTCGATTGTGGTACTTAACCTATATTCATCGAATGAACCTGATCTTGTGGTAAATAGATCGTGTTGGTTTGGAACGTCTTGAAGGTGTTGCAAAGCAGCGTTGTCATCATTGCTTTCAAATATTGGAAATTGAGTAGGGTTAGATACAATGGATTGCATGGCTGAAGAAGGGTCTTTTCTATCAGATATTCGCATCAATGCCCTTAGACGCAACGAATTGGCTAGTTTTTTCCACTTCATGATATCACCCTGAAACAATATATCGCCTTCAATGCTCTCAGTAGAGCTTCCCAATAATTGGTTAGCTTGCTCTAAATCTGCAATTATACCATCATAAATCACTTCTTGTCTGTCAAATTTTGGATAGTTAATACCACCTTTGGCATTCACGGCCTCAGTGTAGGGCAGGTCGCCATAAGCATCTGTCATAAAAGCATACATCAGTGATTTTAAAACCATTGCCACTCCTACGTAATTGTTCTCACCAGTTTCACCAGAAATTTCGATCACGTTGTTCACATCCCTCAGCGAGTTATAATATATGCTATAGGGATTACCTTCAGGTCCCCAGTTGTACCTGTCTTCACTGGTAAATTGGATTTTGGCAGTATATTGCATGACCACATTACCTAATCCCCAGGCCTTTCCGGCTGTTTCATTGGCTGCATTTCTTATTATATTCGGTAAAAGTAAAGAAGCGGAAACCATTTCAGGACTATTTGGATTCCTGTTTATCTCTTCAAAATCTTTATCGCAACTTATCAATCCTATGAGCAAACAACAGGACAACCCGACCATTAATTTATTATATATAGCTTTCATTTTTGTCTTGCTTTAAACGATTAAAATTTTAAATTAATGTTGATTCCAATACTTCTTGAGGATGGAAGCGACATGTCTTCCACTCCTGGTATTAGCGTCCCACCACTCATTGCCATTGTCTCAGGATCGAAATGTGGGTTTTCTGTCCATAAGGCCAAGTTTCTGGCTACCAACGAAAATTTAGCATCATAAAAAGGCAGTTTTTCCATAGCAGAGGCTGGAATGGTATAACCTATGGTCACCTCTCTTAATTTTGCAAATGAAGCATCGTATTTGGCAGCTTCGACGTTGCTCCTTTCATAGTATCGATTGTGCCAGTCCCTGGAACTGATTTTTTTCGTATTTTCAACGAAAGTTCCATCTTCATTTCGAATTACTCCCGGACTAACAATGCCATTGCCATCCATCGATAAATCATAACCATTTTCTCTTCCAAGCAAGGTTTCTTCCAGCTGGCCTGCGGTACTCCCGATGGTCTTGGTTCTGGAAACTACGATACCCCCGTAGCGGATATCAAACAGAAAGCCAAAAGAAAATCTTTGGTAATTAAAACTGTTCTGAATCCCAAGCATCCAATCAGGATTATAATTTCCTTGCATCCGTAGTTCAGGATTTGTCAATGGAGTTCCAGAAGTATTGTGAACAATTTGTCCAAAAAATGGGCTATTTACATCTTGCACACGTTCAAATCCTCTGCCATATATATTACCCATTCTTTCACCAATTCTAGCTTGTATGGTGGCACCATTTCTACCTACCATACTGTAAGTATCCAGATCATCGGTTAATTCCAAAACCCTACTTCTATTTCTAGTAAAATTGGCCATGATGTTCCAATTCAATCCATTTAGATTTTTGATAGGGCTTCCAGAAAGCACTAATTCTATACCATTATTTTGTATTTCTCCAGCATTAATGATTCTGGAGGCATATCCTGTAGAGATATCCAATTCTATAGGTATGATCTGATTATTGGTCCTGTTATCATAATAAGTGAAATCCAATCCCAATCTCCCTTTAAATAACCTTATATCCGCTCCAAACTCTACAGAACTGGTTCTTTCGGGTTTCAGATCTTCAATGGCCAGTCGGCTGGACTCAGTTTTGGTTTGAATGGATCCCCAGGCAACGGCAGGATTGAAAACATTGGTTAGACTGTAGGGATTGGTATCATTTCCTACTTCCGCATAGGCTGCTCTTACTTTAAAAAAAGACACTAAATCCGGTAAGGTAAACATATCTGAAATAATTCCACTCATGGTCACTGATGGGTAGAAATAGCTGTTGTTATTTACTGGCAAGGTACTTGACCAATCATTTCTTCCGGTAATATCTAAAAACAAAATATTATTATATCCTACCTGACCAAAGCCATAAAGTGAATTGATTCGCTTCTCAGAAACAAAATGGTCAACCTGTAAATTTACTGCAGTATTAGTGAAATTATAAATATCAGGTATCAACAATTGCGGGGCAATTGTATTTGTAAATCTGTTTTCCTGAACCATTTGGTTTCCACCAACAGATACTGTGTAGGACCATTTTTCCTTTTCAGTTTCAGAATAAGACAGCAAAAAATCGCTGTTTCTTTCACTAAAATAGACTGCATCCTCTCGGTAATTTCCAAAAGGAAATCTTTGGGTACTGAAAGCTCGCTTTCTGTCTCTAAGGTCATTATAAAGATCAAGTCCGGTCCTGACCATTAAATTCAATTTATCAGTAAACTTGTAATTGGCCATCACATTACCAAATACCCTATCTTTAGACTGTCCATTTGTATTCTCATAGACATTAAAATAAGGATTGTCATGGTAATTGTAGTTGTAGTTATACTGCTGTCTTCCTTCCATACCTGGCATCCAATAATTCCTTAAATTATTGGTATTGATCTGCCTTCCGTACCAAATCCACAAATACATCAAACTTTCTGTTCCGTAACTGATGCTAGGACGGTTTTCACTAGTAGATTTTTGGTAGTTAATGGAAGTATTGACCGTCAGTCTATCGTTCAATTGAGTCCTACCACTAAAAGCTATGGTATTCCGCATAAGATCAGTATTTGGGACTGTTCCTTTTTGGTCCAGATTGGTCCAGGAAAATCTGAAGTTAGATTTTTCATTTCCTGATGAAATGGCAACATTATTGGATAGTGTTACCCCTGTTTGAAAAAAATCCCTAATATTATTGGGGTTTGAAACCCAGGGAGTCGGCGTAATGGTGCTTCCTGCAGGTGCATTCAAGTCTCCCCCTCTAAAACCTGCTACATCCCTTGGGGAATCGAATTGAGGAATCATAGCACCTTGATCCAATGCAGGCCCCCAGCTCTCATCAACCCCATCTGCATTACCAGCACCAGCTCCGTTTACAAAAGCGAACTGACCATTATTCCCCTGTCCATACCTGTCCTGCCAGTCAGGTAGTTTCAATGGGGTGTCAAAAGTGGTGTTGGAATTTATCGATATGCCCAAACCCTTTTTGTTTTTGCCGGTTTTGGTGGTGATTAGAATAGCTCCATTAGCTGCTCTAGATCCATACAATGCTGCTGCAGCCGGCCCTTTCAATATAGTCATTGAGGCAATATCATCAGGATTGATCTCTCCGGCAGGGTTTCCATAATCAACAGGTTGATTACCCGAACCGGAAGATCCCACAATATTATTGCTGATAGGAACACCGTCCACTACAAACAATGGTTGGTTGGCATTGATATTCAGGGAAGATTCGCCACGGATGGTAACTCTGGTAGAGCCACCAACACCGCTAGAAGAATTGGTAATCTGAACACCTGCTACTCTTCCACTTAAAGAGTTCATCACATTCGTTTCTCGGGCCTCAGTGAATTTGTCGCCATCAACGGCCTGCACAGAATAGCCCAAAGCTTTGACTTCTCTTTCAACCCCTAAGGCAGTAACGACTACTTCACTCAGCTCTTCGGAAGAATAGTCAAGAACTACATTTACTGTAGATCTATTTCCAACCACAATTTCCTGAGATTGAAAACCAATGAAAGACACCACCAATATGGATTCATTTGATGGAACAACCAATTCAAATTGTCCATCTAGGTCTGTAACGGTTCCTGTTGCAGTTCCTTTAATAAGAATCGAAGCACCTAATACAGGTTCTGAATCAGTGCTTTCAGTCACTGATCCTTTGATAATACGGGATTGGGCAGTAGCTAATTGAGTGGAAAACCCAAAAATTAGTGCTACTAAACACAGCCCTTTGAAGGCTGTGAGGACCGAGTCCAAATACTGTGTAATGATTTCTTCATAATAAACGATGTTTAAGTATTAAAATGGTGAATACCCAAGGACCCTTTAGAGGATCCTCAATTTAAATTAAAGAAAATTAAATAAATCGTTGGTCATTGATAGTAGAATAAACTGTTGTTAATAAGGAAATCGTTATTTTAAAACTAATCCCTTCATTGACAATAAGTTACCTACTAAATATAATTAATAATTTTACTTCAAATGCTAATACGCAGCAAAAATGATCAAATTAAGCATCCATTATTTAAACAGCCGTTTAATAAACCATGAACATTATTGCTAGAAATTTAATAATAAAATAAACCAAATACACATCTATTTAAGGGTCAGCGACTATCCTCTTATGTGATATGCTTTTGGTTGGGTAAAGGCACGGATTCCCATGTACGACAAGGTCACTCCTATCCCTGAATTTTTCCTTCCAGTCCATGGTAGATTTGGACTTACCCGATCACAACAGTTGACGTAAACAGTTCCAGTAGGTAATCCTTCCACCAATTTTTTCGCTCGTAATTCGTCTCCTGAGAATACTGCGGCGGTCAGCCCATAAGCCGTATCTTTCATTAGTTCAAATGCCTCCTGATCATTTTTCACCATTTGGATCCCTATTATAGGTCCAAAGGATTCTTCCATCATAAGATCCATGGTATGATTTACATTTGACAAAACAGCGGGAACCAAATAATAGCCCTTGTCTCCCCATCTTTGTCCTCCGAAAAGTAACTTAGCCCCTTTAGCTTTGGCATCGGCGATCTGTGAAAGGATGAAATGCATTTGGTCAGACCTAGTTAGTGGACCAATAAACGTATCCTCCTCCATAGGATCCCCAATTTTATAGGTGGACACTTCATCCACAAATGCGGCTACAAATTCCTTATAAATTTTTTCATGTACATATATCCTCTCTACCGCACAACAGCTTTGACCATTGTTGTAAAATGCACCCTCTGCGGCGTTAATTGCTGCCTGTTTGACATCTGCCACATCTTCCATCACATACAAAGGATCTTTGCCTCCCAATTCCAACTGCACAGGTACCAGCTTAGCCGCTACTTTTTGTGCAATGTATTTGCCTGTTTTATATGATCCTGTAAAAAAATAGCCATCCAGGTCTGCTTCCAACAATAGCTCGCCTACTCCCGCTCCGCCAAGAAAGCACTCAAATGCATCTTTGGGAATTCCTGCCTCCCAAAGTAATTCACGGAATTTAAGCCCTGTAAGTGAAGCAAACTCTGAAGGTTTATAGGCGACTGCATTACCTGCTAAAAGCGCATATAAAAACACATTGTATCCAACATTGTAAGGGAAATTCCAAGCAGAAATATTGGCAATAACCCCTAATGGTTCGAAAGCTATTTCCTCTCTTGTTCCACCTTCTTCAGTAATGATTTCTTTTTGTAACCACTTGAGCGCATCCTTTCGAATGTGGTCGATTCTATTTTGTGCCCCTTTGATCTCATTTTTGGCTTGTTGAATCGGTTTACCTGTCTCTGAAGTTAAAATTCTCGCCAGCTCATCTAAATTCTCCATTACCAAGTCACTGTACTTTTTGACAATGGCTATTCTTTCTTCCACGGGTACACTGGCCCACTTTTTTTGTCCACCTTTTAAAGCGGCTATTTTATTGTTTACCTCAACAGGGGTGTCTTCAGTAAGTTTTTCAATTGTACTTCCAGTAGCAGGGTTGGTGATATCCATTTTTTATTGTCTTTTTACTTTGTCTATAAAATATTCATACAGTTTTAGTGGATCTAAAAGCGGTGCTCCTTTTCCTACCGAAAACTCTGGGTGCCATTGCACGCCTATTACATTACCAGCCTTGTTTTGCAAGGCTTCTATAATGCCATCTTCCTTACTTACAGCCAAGGTTTCTAAACCATCTCCAATGGTTTTTATCCCCTGATGATGCACTGAGTTCACCACCGCTTGATCAACATCACTATATATTAAATCCAAGGTTTCACCTTTTTCAAAAACTATTTCGTGCGTTAATGCATCGTATTTATCAGCATCTCTATGTTGGATGGCGGCTGGCATTTGCGTAGCTATGTCCTGGTATAAACTACCACCGAAATAAACATTCATCAGCTGAAACCCCCTACAAATTGCCAGGGTTGGTTTCCCATGTTTCACCGCATAGTCCATTATTCCAAGTTCATAGGCATCCCGATAAGCATCTCCCAACCATTTCCCAGCAACTATTGGAGACTCATTATAGGTTTCAGGTGCCAAATCGGCACCTCCTTGAAAGACAAAACCATCAAGTTCCTCCAAAATCGGTTCCAATTGATTCATTGGAAGGTCTGGTAATAACACAGGAAGAATGCCTTTTTGAGAGACATAATTAAACATGTCACATTCTACATAAGCCAGGTTTTTAGGCCCAAAAACGATCCTAGAAGGCTCTTTATACATGAAACATGCACTGATTCCGATCTTTAACATAATCTATAGGGCACGCTTATAAATGGATTTAAAGTCTGCTTCAGTTACAGGTTTTGGGTTATTTGGATGGCAAAAATCAGCAATTGCAAGTGAAGCCAGTGTATCGATATGTTCTGCCTTCACTCCTATTTCTGATAGTTTGGCAGGCAAGCCTAACCTTTCATTCAAATCATTAATATAAGCTATAAAGTTTTTTCCTTCACCTTGTTTGAGCCCTATCATTAGGCCCATTTGCTCGTACCTATTCTCAAATCCCTCATAGTTAAATGCCAAACCATGGGGTAGATTAATGGCGTTTGCCAGCCCATGATGTGTATCCAATAAACTGGACAATGGGTGGGCCAAACTATGCACTATGCCCAAACCTTTCTGAAAAGCTATCGCTCCCATCATGGAAGCCATCAACATCTTACTTCTGGAAACCAGATCAGGTTTCATAGTAGCTGTTTCTATGGATTCACCTATTAATTTAATCCCTTCCAGAGCAATGCCACTACACATTGGGTTCCAGTTTTTAGAAAGGTAAGCTTCAATATTATGCGTCAGCGCATCCATTCCAGTAGCTGCAGTTACAAATGAAGGCAAATCCATGGTAAGCTCGGGGTCTGCGAATACTATTTTGGCCATAAGGGTTGGCGCAAATAGGATTCGTTTTTTCTTGCTCTCATCTTCAGAAATAATGGCACTTCTTCCTACTTCACTTCCAGTACCAGAGGTAGTAGGAACGGTAATAAAATGAGGAATAGGTTCAGTTACGTATTTGTCTCCTCCTATCAGGTCATCATAATCAAACAAATCTCTGTGGTGATTAATGCTTAAGGCGATGGCTCTTGCCACATCCAAGGCCACTCCTCCCCCTATACCAATAATAGAGTCCCGGTCAGTAGATTGGTACAAAGCTTTCCCTTTAAGAACATCCGTCTTGACTGGATTTTTATGAACATCTGAAAAAACTTCTACCGACAGGCCTGATTGGCTTAGTTCATTTTCTATCTTTTTAAAGAACCCAAGCTCTCTAACTATAGGGTCAGTAACCAATAGTGGTCTTTTTAATTGGTTTTGTTTGAGATAATCAGACAATTCACTGATAACGCCTACTCCAAAACGTATGGATGTAGGAAAACTAAAATTAAATTTTTGACGAATATCCATTTTTATAAATGAAAATTTTAGTGATAAAACTTATGTAATTACGATTAAACTCAAAATTCTTTTTGAGCTAAAATCGCTCAAAGATAAGACTACAATTGGTATACTAGAAATCAAGCAGTAGAACTACTCCCTAATGACAAACACTTTCTTTTAGGAGCTTGTACATTTATTATGTGCTCTTTTGGATAGTGAGATTAAATAATTTCAAAATAACGTTTCCTTTCCCAATCGGTAACTTTAGAAGCAAACTCCCTACATTCCCATTCCCTGGTTTTACAGAAATGATCTACAAAAACCTCCCCAAATAGTGCTTTTGCAATAGGTGAATTTTTCATCGCTTCTGTGGCTTCTTTGAGTGACGTCGGGATAGATCCATTAGAATAATCCTCATATCCGTTTCCTACAGTGGCTGGTTTATCCAGCTCCAATTTGTGCTGAATCCCATACAGCCCGGAGGCAAGACATGCCGACATGGCCAGGTAGGGATTTACATCGGAACCTACTACCCGGGTTTCAAGCCGAGTTGATTTGGCACCTCCCGAAAGTACTCTTAAGGCTGTTGTTCTATTGTCTTTTGCCCAGGTCAAGGTTGTTGGTGCCCAGGCACCTTCTACCAACCTTTTATAACTATTAATGGTAGGAGCAAACATTGGTAAAATATGAGGCAAACATTTCAGTTGGCCTGCAATGTACTGTCGCATCAGGGTACTCATGCTCCATTCACCTTTGGCATCATAGAACAGGTTGTTTTTCACGTCCTTGTCCCAAATACTTTGATGCACATGTCCACCATTTCCAGGAAGGTCTTCAGTCCATTTGGCCATAAATGTGGCCATTATTCCGTGTTTGTAGGCAATTTCTTTTACACTTGTTTTGAACAAAGTAGCCCGGTCTGCAGCCAATAAAATATCACTGTATTGAATTGCCGCTTCGTACACTCCAGGGCCTGTTTCTGTATGTAAGCCCTCTAATGGAATGTCAAACTGATTACATAGATCGAAAAGATCATTGAAAAATTCACTCTTCAGTGAGGATCTCAAAATGGAATATCCAAACATTCCCGGTGTCAATGGTTTGGTATTGGAATAATTCTCATTACCAAAACCATCTGGAGTACTTTCAAAGTTAAACCACTCAAATTCTTGAGAAAACTGAGGAATAAAACCGGCTTCAAACGCCTGCTGTTTGATATGCTTTAATAATGTTCTAGGGCATACAAGTGCTCCATTTTCTTTGTCCTTGCTAAAATCAGCTAAAAAGAATGGAAGGTCATTTTCCCATGGTATTTTGCGAAAAGTAGATGGATCAATTTCTGCTTGAAAATCGGGATAACCTGTATGCCAGCCTGTGACAGAAACATTGTCGTAAGATTTATCTTCAACGTCCCAGCCAAAAACCACTGCACAGAAGCCCATTCCACCATCCAAAATAGAAAAGAATTTATCCAGTGAAACCACTTTACCACGCAATACTCCATCAATGTCAACAATAGCCAGTTTCACCTTATTAAAGGAACTGTTCTTTAAACTTGATATTACTTCTTCTTTACTAAATTTCATGAAGTTTTTGTCTTGTTGAGGAATAATACAAAGAAAAGGTAGGCGCCTAAAAGCATGGCAAAAAACAATAGCGCCAGATTAAAATTATAGATGGTCATTGCAATTAGCGATAAACTAGCAATTACCAAGGCCACTAGAGGAAATAAGGGATAATAGGGTACTTTAAAGGGTCTTTCCAAGTCAGGTTCATTTTTTCTTAGTTTGAGGAAAGCGAGCATAGACAGAATGTAAAGACATAATGCACCAAATACAGCGATAGTGATGATCTCTCCAGTTTTTCCCGAAAAAAGGGCAATAATCCCTATGATCATATTAAATATCAAAGCATTTACAGGAGTTTTAAACTTTCTATTCACTTTGCCTATTGCCTTGGGTGCATAACCAACACGTCCAAATTCAAATGTAGTTCGGCCAGCCGCTAGAATGATCCCATTAAAAGAAGCTACAAGTCCAAAAAGGGCTATAAAAACCAATAGATGATAATAAAATTGATTGTCTCCTTTGACCAAACCCATGGCTAAAGGCAATGGAGAATCAGAAGCTATTCCTGAACCATCAGGATAAACAATCGCTTCCCAACCGCCAACACCAACAGCAGCCAAAAAGGTAAGCACACACAATATAACCAGAGTAAGCAAGGCAAAACCAAATCCTTTCAAAATATTTTTTTGAGGGTTTATGGTTTCTTCAGCAACATTTGCTACTCCTTCAATCGCTAAAAAAAACCATATGGCAAAAGGTATTGCTGCCACTATTCCCATATACCCATTAGGGAGGGCGTTGATCTGTAAGTTTTCTACTTTAAACGCAGGCAAGGTGACACCTGCAAAAAACAACAAGCCCAAAACAGCGATAATGGTTATGAACAATTCAAAAGTAGCGGCGACTTGAAGGCCGACAACATTAAGTGCAGTGAATATAAGATACGCCACAACTCCTATCAACAGAGGGTTCAGTTCAGGGAAGAATATCCCAAAATAGGCGCCTATAGCTGAGGCAATAGCAGGTGGGGCAAAAATAAATTCAATATTCTGTGACATTCCTGCAAGGAAACCTAAGTGTTTTCCCAATCCACGTTCTGCATATGAAAAGGCACCTCCCGCCTTAGGTATGGCACAAGCCATTTCAGTGTAACTAAAAGTAAAAGTAACATACATTATAATGATAAAGAATATGGCGATACCCGCGCCAAGAGTGCCCCCTTCAGCAAGCCCCAAATTCCATCCAAAATAATTGCCGGAAATAACGTATCCCACTCCCAAACCCCACAACATAAACGGCCCTAAGGTCTTTTTTAACTGTTGTTCTTTTTCGTTTGTTTTTTGATTCATGTAAACTTTATTTTTGGAAATGAAAAGGACTATATAAAAATAAATATGATATCAAAAATGCATGCTAATGGATTCAAATTACATATTTTTCAATAACTCGGAGTTAAAATTAGAAATATTTTTGAATTTTCGAGTATTAGCACAAAATTATTTAAATAAAAAGTTGGTTTAGAATGAACATCGTTTTCCATTCTTTAAAAGGAAATCCAAAACATAAACTCACTATAAGGCTACCATCAAGAGGAAAAAAACGCAATTATAAAGGCAGGAACTACACAAGCATGTAAATCACAAACTATTTATTAACCTGGGTGCGACTCAGGTTAAAAATCTTAAATTACAAAGAAGAGTAATTTTGAAGTAATTTTACACCCGAATAAAAAAGTCATTGCTTGTTTCGGGTTTTATAGAATAACAATAAATAGAAGGACACATGCATATTGCAATTTCAGGTAATATTGGAAGCGGAAAAACCTCACTTGCATCAAAGCTAGCTGCGCATTATGGATGGCAAATAGAATTGGAATCTGTAGAGGAAAATCCATATTTAACAGATTTTTATACCGACATGCCCAAATGGGCCTTTCATTTGCAGGTTTTTTTCCTGCATAGCCGCTTCAATCAGGTGAAAAGAATCCAGCAAAGTAGGATTTCCACCATTCAAGACAGGACCATATATGAAGATTCACACATTTTTGCTGCCAACCTCTATGAATCCAAATTGATTTCAAAAAGAGATTATGAAAATTACAAAGGATTATACCATTCGATGGAAAATTACATCAATCCTCCTGATTTATTGATTTTTTTAAAAGCAGATATTCCCAAATTAGTAGACCAAATTGAAAAAAGGGGGAGAATTTACGAAAGAAGCATTCAAATAGCTTACCTTAAAAATCTGAATAACCTATATGAAAAATGGATTTCAGAATACAATCTGGGGAAGTTGTTAATAATAGATGTTAACAACATGAATTTCGTTGAGAATCAGGAAGATTTCTCAACAATTGTTGAAAAAATAGACAGGGAATTATTTGGCCTATTTAATTAATCCATTTTTCTAACCATCCAAGACCCAATGATTCTTAAAGTATCCGGATTTGGCCTTAGTAACAATTTATCAATCCGCTGAAGTTTACCACCAATCATAATGTTTTCATAAGCAGGAATTCTTATTAACTTGAACCCTTGCAGCCGACTAATCAAATCATATTGTAAATCATTGTAAGCATTTAGTTTCCACCCTGACGAACCATTTCCAGAGAGATCAGGAGCTTCTTCAGACTTTCCAAAGCACCTGGAAGCAATCGGTGGCCCATTCCAAATGCGCTCCTGCAATCCGGAGAGCAAGCATTCTCTTTCGAAAGTTCTACACATTCTGAGGTAACTTTGATGCCAAGAAAAATTAAACGTGGAATAAACGTCTGCTTTTAAGGTTTTAAGTCTGTATCTGTTAAAATGATAGGCATCATCATAAACAAATAAAAACTTACCCATTTTAATATCTACCTTTAATTGATTTAAAAGCGGAAAAGCATCATTTCCATTCAGCTCGCTGTAGGCCTCCGAAAGCAAAACCTCCCCTTTACCTTCTATCAGGCTTTTCTTAACCGGTATGATAAAATCAATTTCAGAAGCCATTTCAATTTCTTCCAAGGCTTTGATTAATTGAACTATTTTAAGACGATGCATTTAGGCTAATAAATATATGTTGCAAAAAAAGGATGGATGAGTCAATTAATCGTTCTCAATTCTTTCCTTCAAATTTGGCTTTGACCCTGGAAATGTAGTCTTCGAGGACATATCGTATCCGATCCATAGCATTATAACTAAAAACACAAGGCCAAAAACGAGAAAAATCAGCTTGTTCCTATTCATTATTACTTCAAATTTATACTTAAAACCAATCAAGTATTCAAAAAAATAGTTCCATAAAATCTTATACTTTTAAGAAGCTTACAGTCGATGCCTCTAAATTATTGAAAGGGTATTAAATAGATGGCAAACCGCAAAAATCATTATTTATGTAAAAAAAATTTAATTATTTATGTAAAAAAAATTTAATTATTTATGTAAAAAAAATTTAATTATTTATTAAATTACACCTTTCCAGTTCCATTTTTGCGTTAGAATAAAAGAGCCTTTGGTCATGGCTTAATTTTATATCATTCAACATTTCCAATAAAACCTATTTTATGTACAAACAGATCAAACCAGATATGATCTATCATTATTTCGATCAGGATATCGAACTTATACATGAAATCATAGAATTGGTTTTGGAACTGAACGTGCAAGATTTAAAAAATCTAATGCCTCTTTACCAAGAAGGGGAAATAAGTCAAATAAAGAAGAAATTTCATAAATCTAAGCCCGTTTTTAGTTTATTAGGTGCTATTAATGTGAATAAAACCATTGTCATTCTAGAACATAACATAGATGAACGATTTCCGGAAAAGTACCCTGCTTTTCTGAAAATACTGGATGAACTTGAACAGGATTTACACTCTTTTCTTAAAAAGTCTCCTCATTAAATAGAATTTACCAATTGCTTTGTCCCCCATTTCTATTCTTAATGTCCTTCAATTAAAAGCTTTTAATGATTATGTCTCCTTTTTATAGCCGATCACAATTTTCTGTATTTTTTCTATTGCTTGTACTGGTTTTTTCTTGTGTGCCGCAAAAGCACAATACAGGGTTATTGGGTGAAAAAGCCATGGTTGTGAGCGCCCATCCTTTAGCTGCCGAAGTAGGTAAAGAAATCTTACTTAAAGGAGGTAATGCGGTGGATGCTGCAATAGCAGTTCACATGACCCTGGCGGTAGTTTATCCTCAAGCAGGAAATATTGGTGGTGGCGGATTTATGGTCATCAGAGAAAAAGATGGTAGTACTCACTCTCTTGATTACAGGGAAAAAGCTCCCTTAAATGCCCTTAAGGATATGTATTTGGATGATCAGGGAAATCCACAACCAGAGAAAAGTCAGAATGGACACTTGGCCTCAGGAGTTCCAGGATCGGTGGACGGAATGGTAAAAGCTTATGAAAAATTCGGATCACTTCCCTGGGATCAATTAATAAACCCTGCAATAATACTCGCTGAAGAAGGTTTTCAATTGACAGCTAAGGAGGCGGCTTTTTTTTCTGAGGCTTCCATTAATCTTAAAAAATATTCTTCTGTGGACCCAGTTCATTTTACAGCTAAAGCATTTAAAGAAGGAGATGTATTAGTACAAAAAGAACTTGCCCAAACACTTAAATTGATCAGGGACAATGGCCGTGATGGTTTTTATGCAGGTGAAGTAGCTGATTACTTGGTTATGGAAATGAAGCGAGGTGGTGGAATGATCAATCACGAGGACCTGGAAAATTATCATAGCAAATGGAGGGAACCACTGACAGGAACTTATAAAGATTATACAATTATCACTATGGGACCTCCAAGTAGTGGTGGAATAATACTACTTCAAATGTTGGGCATCCTGGAAAATTATAAAATCTCAAATACTAAAAACAAATACAGCGATTACCTGCATTTAAAGACTGAAATGGAGCGAAGGATATTTGCCGATCGGGCTGCATACATGGCCGATGCCGACTTTTACCCCGTACCAACTGACCGCTTGTTAGCTGATAATTATTTAAAAGAAAGGTTTCAAAATTTTAACCCGGAAGAAGCAACACCTTCTAATGAAATCAAAGAAGGAGATATCCCCAAAGAAAGCGAGGAAACGACCCATTTTTCTATTGTTGATCAGGAAGGAAATGCTGTATCAAGTACCACTACCCTTAATGGCAACATGGGATCAAAAGTATTGGTGGCAGGTGCTGGATTTATTTTAAACAATGAGATGGATGATTTCTCAATAAAGCCGGGTTTCCCTAATATGTTTGGGGTACTTGGTGGAGAAGCCAATAAAGTGGAGCCTGAAAAAAGAATGCTCAGTTCTATGACGCCTACTATATTGGAAAAAAATGGCCAACTGTTTATGGTTGTGGGTACGCCAGGAGGCTCCACCATTCCTACTTCCGTCTTTCAGGTAATTATAAATGTTACCGATTTTGAAATGGGTATGCAACAGGCTGTCGATGAGAAACGCTTTCATAGCCAATGGAAACCTGATCAGATAAGTTATGAAAAGGGAATTGTTCAAAATACCATCCTTGAAGAACTTCGGGCTAAAGGGCATGAGCTGAGTGAAAGAAATGCAATAGGCAGAGTGGATGCCATATTGGTTTTGGAAGATGGAACCCTAGAAGCAGGAGCAGATTCCAGGGGCATGGATGCTGCCGCAGGCTACTGATATTAAACGCTTACTTTGCCACACAACCTTGTTGATGCTTTATTAAAAGGGTCACTTAAGGTTGGAATTTAATCTCACCAAATGAGGACTGGTTCCCGAAATACGTTCAATTATCTTTCTTGCCTCTAAATCCAGCTTTACAGATACCAGGTACCAAGGAATTGAACCATCGAAATTGTCTTGGAATGTTGTTACTGCCAAGTCATTCAGTTTCTGATAGGAGATTTCCTTATTTTCTTGGAGGGTTTCAAGAATAAATTCTCGAATAAGGGTGTATTTTTGGGCTGAAATATTTACTCCTTTCTTGCCATCTGGATATAAGGTCATTGTTCTATTTTCCATGGAAGTCCAGTTTAGGTTTCAAGTCATACCACTAGTGTACTTCAAACTACGAAAAAATTATTTCAGATGGCGCTTGCCCTAAAAAATTCACAGCCTTCAAAACTGTTTAAACTGAATTTATGATTTGATCATGGAAAACAGAGGAACTAAGAGATTTTCTTATTTAGTTTATGAGGGGAAATTTAAGCAATGATTCTATGCCAAAAAGCTGATTTATCCAAAGAGCTCAACAGGCTTCATACCAGCCCTTATCCAGCCATCAGAATGCAATGTTGTTTTAGCTGAAATTGTTTAAACCTGCTTTTCCCATTAGCGAAATCCTTTTAATTATAATAACCCTAGTCACAACTGATAAAAACGTCTCAAAATAAGTCACTTAGATATGACTTTTGTAATACCCTAGTACAACTAGTACTCAGTCTCCAACATCCTTGGTTTGCTGTGATTTAAAACTAACTTAGAACTGTTAGCTAATACTATTATCGAATCTGGTTTTGGCTTATTTAATCTCCAGTTAACAAGTATTTAATGAATATTTTATCTCAATACAAGGCCGTTAATAGTACGTAAATTGGCATTCAACTATGTAATTATTAAATCAGGCCAATTGGAGGTTGATGCAAAACCCGGACAATAAATTTCCCAAAAGAATCTTAACTGTCCTGCTTTTCAGGCATTATTCCTTTAGCAGGTCGTGGATTGTTTTCATCAGTACCCCTTCAACTTCAGGGGCTACATTTGATGCCCTATTACTTACTTCGTATCCTCCTTTTTCATAGGCCAAGGCCGTTCCAATATAACCAGGGCCTAAATCGCCATAAGCTGCCATGGCAACAAATAAATCCGGGCGCTCAGCTTTTGCGGCAAGCTGGTATTCCACAAAAAGTTCACCCGGCATGTGCAACACTCTAGCATTATTTAGGGTAAGACACATCACATCAATGGTTTTTCCAGTCTGTGACCTACGCAACCAAGCCATTTTACGTGCGTTTCCGCTGCTTTTTACTAGCAAATCATTACTGGTTTTTAGCTCCTCTTGCATTTTGTACAAGTATTTGGCTGGAGGCAAAGAAACCGATTCAACAGTCCAATCCACATTCGCTACTGATATTGGCTCTCGCTTTGTTGTTTCCCAGGCTTTTTCCATTCCAGCAGCCAAACGTTCAGCAAAAATAAGCCTGTTTTCGTGGGAGCCATCATTGTATTTTCCTGCTGCAATATTGCCTCCAGCTCCGTTAAAATGTACATGAAGGGCATCCGGTACAGCCAATTGACGAAAAAATCGGGCCACTCCTACAAAATCCGGATTAGGGATTCCAGTACGGTAATAGCTCTGGGGATGCGTGGCATAATAACTAAAAATAGCGATAGGCTTGTCTTCATTCCAAAAACTGACAAGTGATAATTCAGGATCAATTAAACCTTCAGGTTCGGCACGTATTTCAGCATCTTTGGTGGTGGACATGCGTGTCACACGGACTTTACCATCCGGTCCATAAATGTTTCTGTTGGATGCTACCTTTTCCACATTTGCCTTACCTAAACCCAAATGGGTAACAGGCTGAGAATGGCCTAGAGAATTTTTAACTGCAACAGTTAAACGACGAAGCGCATCACGGCCAAAGGTGCCATCAAACTGGGTGGGGTTGATTTTTGCCGGATCGAGTCCAGCTTCGATAAGAATCTGTTCAGCCCCCGCATCAAATCTGGGCGCATCATGTTGGTGAAGCACACTCACTGCGATCCGATTAGGAATAGATCCTACAGCAGCCGCAAGTGCCCTCTTAAAATCATCCATTCCCTCATTGCCTATTGCAATCCAGTCAACTGCACACAAAACAATCGGTAATCCCGCTCCTTGCAATACGACTCCTTTGGCACGTAAACCCAAGTCCCAAGTGTTAATGGAAACATCATAAGCAAGCGGGTCTCCTACCGGTGGCGTAACATCAATGTCAAAAGTGGATAGCCGTAGTCCCTCTTGAAGGTTTTGTTGGGAAGGCTGCTTTCTTTCCTTGTTGCTTCTATCCTCTGCTATGGAAAGTTGCGCAAAAAAAAGTAGGGAAACCATACAAAGTATGCCAGACAACCTTTTATTAAAACCGCTCATAATTCTAAATATTTATCATTCAATACAAAATCAATTCTTTCTAATTCCCTCAATTAAGGGGAATCTATTGTAATGTTCAAAGGAGAAACCTAAGGTTTCTCCTTTGAATTTAAAACCCACATTGATTCTCAGGGAAACCTGAAATTTATATGGACTAGAACTTTAAACAATTCATTTATCTATTGCTACTTAATATCCCGGATTTTGAGGGAAATCAGCATCGACGTTTAAATCAATTTGAGCTTGTGGTATAGGCCATCTGAAGTTATATTCTTCGATAGAAGCCCCAGGTACTAGTGGATTATCATTGTATTTCCTTACCCTTTCAAGCAGCATTCCTGTACGTCTCAAAACAATAAGCCTCCATTCTTCACCATACAGTTCCCTTACACGTTCATCCAGTAAGAAATCCATGTCAATTTCTGCAGGGGTAACCGGAGTTGCATTGGCGCGATCTCTCACCCTATTAACATCAGCTGCTGCCAGGCTATTATTGCCCAATTCCAAATAGGCTTCCGCCCTTATAAGCAAGGTTTCAGCAAAACGTAATGCATACCAGTCCTTGTGGGTAATCCCTCCCCCTGAACGATTTGGCTGTAAGAAATAATTTAAAGGATCGGTGAATTTAATGTGAATAGGAAAAATGATTTTAGTCGTATCCGCTATCGGATCAGGTCTTGCGGGATCATAAAGGCTGAAATCGATCTTTTGCTTGTCGTAAGCAGATTCCGGACTGTCATAATAGAAATTTCGCTTTAGGTTATGCTCGGCATTCCTGATATCATTGTCCCAATTGTCTTTCCACACATCATAATAAACCAAGCTGGTGCCTCTTCCATTTGCTGTAGGACGGCCCAAAGTATCGGAATATCCAGTATACAAGCCATTGAACAATTCACCCTGAAAACCTTTTTTCCCATCTGGAGTAAGTCCAATATCAAAATAACGTGGACCGAAAATATACGCACTCGCTATTTGTCCACCTCCAATAAGGAAAGGCTCGACTTGAATTGCCCACATCGTCTCTTTATTTTCTGCCAAGTTATGATTTCCAAAGCCAAAGAGATCTAAAAACACATCCCCCGAGCCAAAAACATCATTTCCAATTTTTGTACCAAAACGGCTCGTCATCAAATCGTAATCATAACCATCAATCACATTTGTAGCTGCTTCAGCTGCAAGCTCGAACTCATTTTGTTCGAGATAAGTTTCCGCAAGATAATGCCAGGCTGGTCCTTGGGTAATTCTCCCTGGAGCATCCTCTTCCCCTGGTTTGGGTAAATTAGCAGCCGCAAATTTGAAATCTTCCACCATCAGATTGTGAATATCCGCAACGGGATTTCTAACAAAATCAGCCTTAGCCGAATTAATAGGCTCAGTTAACAGAGGAAGATCCCCATAGGTGGAAACCAAGTACCTGTAGGCAAAGGCCCGGAAGAATCTAGCTTCAGCTATGTATTTGTTTTTTCCTGCCTCACCTCCCACAAAAACGTCAGGATCTGCAATGCCTACTTTATCAATCAATACATTTGCCCATTGGATAATCTCAAACCCTACATTCCATGTAGCGATAACATTTCTCCAAACAGGGGTCATGTCATTGTAGGAGTTTAAATAGGAACCTCCTGGACCTGGCGTTTCACCATTGTATCCAAGATCAGACCCATGCGTTGCCCAATTCATCACTCCAAATTCACCAAATGAATAATAAGCTGTTCGGACACGGTCGTGAATAGCTGTTATTCCTTGAAAAGCCCCCGCTTCAGTTAGGTAGGCGTTGTCTGGTGAAAGAAAATCGATGGGTTTTTCATCAAGAATATCTTCACTACAGGAGGGAAATATAAACAGCGCAATGGCAGCAAACACCAAAGATTTAATTGCTAGTTTTTTTATATTTATGTTCATTGTTTTTTTATTTATCAGGTATTACTTAATTACTAAGCTGATATCTTATAGGCTAAGATTCAAACCTAAAATGAAATTTCTCATAAGCGGGGTATCACTAACACCGGTTTCCGGATCCCAACCCTGCCAGTTCGTCCATACATAGGGGTTTTTGCTTGCGATATAAACCTGAGCGGACTGTAAATTTAATTTATTCAGAAAGCTTTTTCCGAAAGTATAACCAAGGGAGATATCTTGTAACCTTACAAAACTCCTGCTTTGGTAAACCCCACTCTGACGCTGTGGCACGTTATAAATTCCTGTGGTATTCGTCGTTGGAGCCTCTGGGGTCCAATAAGGGTTGACTGCTGAATTATTTCTTCTATCCGGAAAATAAAAAAGCGGGTTAATAATGTCAGCATTGTTCGATAAATAATAATTTTTACCTCCCTGTATGGAATTAACAAAAACAGTAAGGGTGAAATTATTATAAGTAAAGGAGTTGTTGATACTGAAACGATAACTTGGGGATTCGTTTCCGACTACCGTCCGGTCATTGGTTGGGTCTATGGCTCCATCGTTGTTTTGGTCAGCATAGCGGAATTGCCCTGGGTACCATCCATCCAGCGTGTTGCCACTAAAGAATTCAGCTTCTGTCCACACGCCTCCTGCCATTTCAAAATCGTATATGGCACTGAGAGACTCTCCTACAAACCAGCCGTTACCGATATCATTGTCGTTCTCGCCACCATACAATTTGGTGATTTCATCCCTATTCAATGCAAAGGTGAAATTGCTTTCCCATCTTAACAGTCCATCCATATTGATGGATCTCAAATCAAACTCTACTCCTTTGTTCTTTAAGCCACCTATATTTGTCCAGATATTGGCATAACCTGCAGTTCTGGGAAGTTGCCTTAAGACGAGCACATCTGTTGTTTTTGCAGTATAAGCATTGAATGAACCTGTAATTCTATTTTGCCACAAGCCAAAATCCAGCCCTAAGTTATAAGAAGTGGTCGTTTCCCATGCCAAATTTTCATTTCCAAGATTTCTTGGATAAAGTCCAATAGCCGTTGATTGACCATATACATAATACCTGGTACCCATTCTAGATAAACTTGAATATCTCCCAATTCCCTGGTTTCCGTTTTTACCGTAAGAAGTCCGTAATTTCAAATAGACTCCCATATTCTCGAGGAAGGGTTCGTCCGAGGCTACCCAAGCCAAGGAAGCAGATGGGAAGGTTGCCCATTTATTTCCAGCACCAAATCCTGAAAATCCATCCCGGCGTACCGTTCCGGTAAACATATATCGGGATTGAAAACTATAATTGACACGGGCCATATAGGCAAGGCTGCTTTCTTCATAAGCTGAAGAGCCACCGGTAATGACCTCAGCGAGACCAATATTATTATAACCAAGTATTTCATTATCGAATCCCGATGCTGAGAGCGTTGAAGAGTTACCTGTTCTTCCTTCCCTACTAAAGAGGAAAGTTGAATTCACCTGATGATCCCCGAAGGTTCTAGAATAGCTAACTATATTATTAAGGTTAAAGTCCGTGGATTCAGAGGGGTTCTTTATCGCCAAACCTCTATTTGAAACCCCTGAAGGCGTTGCACTGGAATGAAAGGTGTTGTTGTTCCGGTTGGCATATACTTGTGAATAATTGAACTCATAATTTAATCCTTCTATCCAGGGCACCTTTATCTTGATTCTTCCTACCGCAAACAGTTCATTGTTGATATCAGAATTATCAATGAACTTATTCACTAGAGGGTAAGGTTGGAACAATTCTCCTCCTAGGTAGATATCATAATTTGGCTCGCCGATATAATTATTTGCCAACGGACTCGCTACCCTTGCATTCGCAAGACTGGTGGGTATTCCTGAATTATCCCTAGAACTATAGGACACATTCAATCCAAAGGTTAGCCAATCCGTTATTTCACTTTCTACATTGCTACGCAAAGTGAAGCGCTTGAACTTATCATTTTGCTGGATTCCTTCTACATCCGTAAAGGAACCAGAAACAAAATAGGTGGACCGGTCAGTCATACCCTGAAGACTTAAGTTGTAATCTTGCATTGGAGCAATCTGCAAAACCTCATCTACCCAGTTAATTTCATTGCCTGCAAGATAATTTTGTTGCTCCTCAAAAGTTTTCAAGTAGGAGCCTACCGTTTCCCTGTTGGTTAAATCGGCTCTTTGTGGTCTTCCTTCCGCACTTGTAGGATTGGTTTTATACCAAGCATAAACCTTACTCTGATGATCCCAATCAACCAAACGATTTGCAAATTCATCGCTATTCATCACCCGCATCGGATTATTGGTCATGTCCTGGAAGCCAGTATACATTCCGAATGAAATAACCGGTTTTTCCGATGTACCTTTTTTGGTAGTAATAAGCAATACACCGTTAGCAGATCTTGATCCATACACAGCAGCGGCACTGGCATCCTTAAGGATGTCTATTGTTTCCACATCATTGACATTGATGTTGGATATACTTCCATTATAAATTACGCCATCCAGAACGATTAATGGGCCGTCAGAGGCAGAAAGGGAAGTTTTCCCTCTTATTGAAATTTCAGGCTCACTGGCTGCTCCCCCTCTTCCTTCCAGGTTCACACCAGCAGAAGCACCTATCAATGCCTGGAAAAGGTTGACATTTGCCTGTCTCGACTTGTCTTTCATTGAGATTCTTGCGACAGATCCGGTAAGATCACTTTTCTTTGCCGTACCATAACCAATGACGACAACCTCATCCATTGAGGTTACATCCTCTTCTAATACTACATCCAATACGGTTCTGTTCCCAACGACAATGCTTTGGGTAACGTACCCTATATAGGAAAAAGACAAGGTGGCTTCCTCTGGTACAGTAATGGAATATTTACCCATTAGGTCCGTGGCTGTTCCAGTAGTAGTTCCAGGAACGAATACCGTAACACCAGGTATGGATTCCCCATCGGTATCAGTTACGGTACCGGTAACGGTGATGTCCACGACAATAATTTTGTTGCCTGATAGTTCTTCATTTGCAACTATTGCTACTGTTTCATTCCTGTCGCCCGTCCTCAGTTCAGCACCCGAGGCAAAACCCAGGGTCAGAAGTTGGACGGAAAAAGCAAAGACCATTAATCCGCTTTTTGTTTTTAAATTCTTAGGTAATATTCTAATCATCTTGTAGGTTTTTAAAAGTCATAAATTACGTGAAACATTAATTAACATTCTATTATTTTGAATTCATTAAGGTATGAAAATTATAAACTACTTAATTCAATCGCAAGCAATTTATATTATTTATATTTTAAGTGGTAATTTTTGACAAATTTAAGGAGAAATTTCCTTTTGAAGTTACCAAGATAATGCATGCTTGGCATTAGAAGGACAAGGCAAGGCCTACCCTCCAACTTCAAGACTGCTTTTCTAAAAAAATTAATCTGCTATAAAAAGAAGCTTAGCCTAATGCCCTACCGCTTTATCACCAACTTGTCGGCTTATAGTCTTTCAGGAATTTCCCACTACAATGTTTTCCAGTGTTGATCCCATCGAACAAAGGATCCATCACTCTGGCTGCCCCATCTACAATGTCTAAAGGGGGCTGGAAGTCATGAATTTCTTCTTTCTTCTTGGCCAACTCAATTGGGTCCTCATCTGTTACCCATCCTGTATCTACAGCATTGGTATATATACCGAACTTGGCAAAATCTGCCGCTGAAGTAAGGGTCATCATGTTCAATGCAGCTTTGGCCATGTTGGTATGCGGATGGCGAGATTCTTTGTGGTATTTATGGAATTTACCTTCCATGGCGGAAACATTGATGATGTGTTTCTTACCTGTATTGTCCTTTTTCATCACATGAACCAAGCGATTGCAGAGTACAAATGGGGCAATAGAATTGACAAGCTGTACTTCTAGCATTTCATTGGTATGAATCTCTCCTAATTTTAACCTCCAGCTATTGGTTTTTCTCAAATCAACTTGTTGCAAGTCCGCATCCATTTTACCAATCGGGAAAACTTCTTCAGGTGTTAAAGCATGATCAATTGTATAAGCAATTTGAGATAATTTTGCAGAAGCACTTAAGCCAATCCCAACCTGCTTTCCATGCCAGGTTACTGGTAGGTTCCTGTTCGAATCTTCTATCATAGCACTGCTTGCTCCTAATTCTCGCAAACAAGCTTCATGGTCTGATAGTATACTTTTTACAGAAGAAGAAAATTCAGAAAAAGAAAGCTCCTCATTTGGCAATAGATGCTGGTAGAAACCTGCCGGACGTCTAACTGTCTGCGCGGCATTATTGATCAGCACATCCAATCTGTCGTATTGTTGTTCTATAAAATTACAAAACAGTTCTACGCTAGGAATATGCCTTAGATCCAATCCATGGATTTTGAGCCTATGCCCCCATGTTTCAAAGTCAGCCTCTTTGGCAAAACGCAAAGCAGCATCTACCGGGAATCGGGTCGTGGCAATTATAGTGGCACCAGCGCGTAACATCATTAAGCTAATGTGATAGCCAATTTTTAGGCGAGCGCCCGTAACCAGTGCAACTTGTCCCCTAAGGTCTGCTGTTTGAAAGCGCTTGGCATAATTGAAGTCGCCACAGGGTCCACACATCGTATCATAAAAGTGATGCAGCGTGGTGAAAACCTCTTTACACACGTAACATTCTCGCGCAGCTACCGAGGCCCTTATAGGCCTTTTTTGTTCACCATTCGGTGCAATCATTTTAGGCGCAACAAAAACAATTGCTTCTCTAGCACTTCGAATTCCTGTATTATTTCGCGCAAGTTTATCATTGTCAGCGGTTTCCTTTTTGACTTTTTTCTTCGCGTTTTTTTTACGTTTGATTAGCTCCTCTTTTTGAGGCCTTGACAGTCGTCCTGCCTGCGTAATAAGTTCAATTCTTCGATCCAATGGAATATCAAATATTTGGTCGGTGTGATTGTTTAATGTTTCTAAAATAGCTATACATTGTTCAATTTGATCTTTGCTTAGTTGACCTTTTTTATTGTTGATTTCCATTTATTTGGGTGGTGTCGTGTTTAGGAGAGGTGAAGACTTGGTAAGGCTTGTTACGAAATGCAAAGGTACAATCTTTTCGATTAAGCACTTAGCCAACCCTTTGTGGTTTTTATTTATCCTTCTTAAAAAATCAGTATAAACTGAAGCTGCGACAACTTTAAAAATTTTGTTACCTGAGTAATAAGCAGATAACCCAAGTTCAAGGTAACATCGTCTTAAAAAACCGGCTAAATCGTCACTGCGAACCCTTTTTGAGGCTTGCTGAACGGGGAAAAGGTATGGCAGTCCCACCTAATGTTGCCCCCTGAGCTTGTCGAAGGGGTCCCACTGATTTCTCCACCCAAAGTTCTCTCTAAGCCTCGGAATGATGATTTAGTGGATAGTTAAGTTCAAATAGTAGAATTAGCAAGAGATCCAACGTATTAAAATACGTTGAAGGCAGTCCATTTCACCATTTTCCACAAGGCCGGCAAAAATTAAAAAACAATAGATTTGTTTCGAGCCAACTTAGCTACCTAGCCTTACTTATCAATGTTTTCGAATCCTGATTAATTTAAATCAGGTTTTACCCAATCTTTGATACCAGCTGATTCCTTTTGCTTTTCATAATCCACCCAAAAAGGCTTTTCTTTGGCTAAAGGCGCATCTTCGTTAACCATTAATGGCCTTACATCACTCCACCATGCCTCATAGGCTCCTCTCATTTGATTTATTAATTCAGGATGTTCCGAAGCAATATTCTGTGTTTCCCCCGGATCTTTATTCAAATCATACAGCTCACTATTGTTTACAAACCGATACTGTTCATTTCTTACGGCAAATTTTTTGTATTTGGAGCTATCAGGATTTGAAGTACCGTTTGTCCCCACCCAACGTTCGGTTCCTTCCTGGTCAGAAATATTGTCTGGATTTAATGGCCATCTACCGCCGTGAAAGAAACGAAACCTGTCTTCAGTATTGATGGTGTCATTTTTCAATAAAGAAAGAAAACTTTGTCCATCCAAATCCGGTAGGTCCGATATGTCAATATTGGCAATCTCAGCAAAGGTTGGCAGCATGTCATAATGATTGAGCATCACATCCACCTTTTGTCCTTTATTGAAGGTGTTTGGCCATCTTATAAAGAAAGGAACCCTGGTTCCTCCTTCATAAACACTTCCTTTAAACCCTTTCATTCCTGCATTGTAGGTTTCTCCATGTACGGTATTGTATCCGCCGTATGTTTTCCCATTGTCCGACATAAAAATCAATATGGTATTTTCAGCAATTCCCCAAGCGTCTAGCTTATCCATTAAAGTACCTAGGTTCACATCTACGTTTTCAATCATACCATAAAACCCCTGGGCATCTTTGGGGTAGTTCTGTTCAATGAATTTTTCCTTGTATTTTTCAGGGGCAATAAATGGTCCGTGCGGTGCATTTGTAGCGATATAGGCAAAAAATGGTTCCTCATTTGTAGCCTTCTCTTTTATCCAGGACAAGGCCTGTGTAAAAAACACATCTGTACAGAACCCTTCAGTTTTAACAAAAGTACCATTGTGCTTAATTACTGGGTCAAAATACCCATTGTCAGGAACGTCGGCACAGGAACCTGGATAGGCTTGGCCTATTCCACCAGCACCATGAATAAATACCTCGTCAAATCCGCGACGGTCTGGTTGGTACTCCTGCTCATCGCCCAAATGCCATTTACCAAATATACCACTGGTATATCCTCCTCGCTTCAATACCTGCGGTAAGGTTATTAAACCCAGGGCCATTCTTTCTCTTTCCAAAATAGTATGCGTAATGCCATTTTTAAAAGGATGTCGCCCGCTCATAATTGCGGACCTGGTAGGTGCACATGTTGGACTAACTTGAAAATCTTCAAGACTAATGCTCTGCAGTCTCAACCTATCCATATTTGGCGTAGAAACATCTGGGCTGCCATGCGCAGAAATATCACCATATCCCTGGTCATCCGTCATCACCAATATAATATTTGGTGCCTGAGGTTCCTCCTTGCAACCAAACATTACCAATGGAACAATCAGAAATAAAAGAAAATTTAAGCGTAAGGTATTTTTCATTATAATTTCAATTAATGATTTTTTTACAATAATAGCGATAAGGTTAGAATGAAACAATTTGCCGTTGTCTGAGCCTGTCGAGATTAATGGTTAATGGTTAATGGTTAATGGTTAATGGTTAATGGTTAATGGTTTTTAACATACAAACTTCAATAATCTACTACCGTTGCCTGAGACTGTTGGACTTCCGTACAGGTGCCTGAGCTTGTCGAACTACCGGTGCCTGAGCTTGTCGAAGGCAAAGGTGCATGAACATATCGAACTTCCGGTGCCCAAACCCTGAGCCTGAGCGTGTCGAACTACCGGTGCCTGAATCTGCTGAACTTCCGTACCGGTGCCTGAGCTTATCGAAACACCGGGGCCTGAGCCTATCGAAGGCAACGGTACCTGAACCTATTATTCTAGCAATTCCGCTACAAAATAAAAAAGACATTGTATTTTTCCGGTAGAACAACCTGTTTCCTACCCAATCCGAAATACCATACACAGATCTTATGAAATCGCTGGCCTTTTAAGTGTTTTAATGATAGCTGCTGGCTTTAATAGGTTAGCCAAACCTCCTTAAACTGAAATCAGTAATGGGATTGTTACTGCAAACCTATACCTGCCAGACCATGAAAATGGTTATTCCCGTTCTTCCCGCTTCGATTGGTCGGGGGTGATTTCAAGTCTTGAATACAAAGGCCAACACTATTTTGGCTAGTGGTTCACTAATTATGACCCAATGACAAATGATGGCATCATAGGGCCTGTGAAAGATTTCACCCCACTGGGATACGATGAAGCAGAAGAAGGAGGCACACTAGATCTTGACATCACCGGCCGGGACTATACCAACAATGCCAGGTATTTTGATTTGAAAATTGTTTAAGAGATTGATGTGCGTGGGGTAATTAGTGTTATCCCCCTGGTTATTTAATTAATTATCAGATCCTTATGAAAAATTTAAATTGGTTAAAATATTTTATGGCAATAATAAATTCATTTATTTAAAGGTAAGTCCAGTTTTGACAAGTCAAAAAAACAGATAGAAGCTTATGAAAGCAGGTGTATTGCTGGTAGTGACACTAGACTAAAATACCTTTCCTTAAATTTATCAATATGCGATATGTTTAAGACCTCCTATTTTACTGACCAACGCTTGGAAATAATTATTTTAGGTCCCATGCGTGGTCAAAAGAAAGACAGCAGTCTTCACATCAGAAATGCAGTAAGGAAATTACTGCAAGAAAAGGCCAGTCGGGATTATTTGAATAGGTATGGGGTGAAAGATGAAAATATCCTAATTTTTTTTCGGAGGAATGGAAAGGTGCCAGCATTAAGCGGGGGGTGTTTTCAAAACTTGATACTGCGGATCTGGTGGTTTTCAATATCACCCCGAGAATTGAAGAAACCAACCACTCCCCAAACGTTTTCTACGAACTGGGATTGGTACATGCCCTAGGATTGCTCTACTTGATTTTGATTCAGGAAGGGAATGAGGTTCTGCTTTATTTAAAAGGTGCTCGATACTACGATGTGAAAGATTATAAAGAATCGGGTTTGGATAAAAAGCTTGGGGAGCCTGTCCAATCTTTTATTTCGGATAACTCTGACTATTTCTTTGCGGAAAATATCATATCGGATTTTTACGAAGGTCTTCCCGTTGTGAATATATCTGCTGCCGTTGGATTGGCCACGGGATATTACATGAATTTTGTAAGGAGGATTCTTAAGGACGGTGGTTTTATTTTCTATTATCCCGAAAAGATCAAAAGGCTAATCGTGGTCAAGCCTATAAGTGTCTTTAATACTTATGAAGAAGAGGTAAGCACTATGAAGGAAAAACTTAAAGATGCCGATTTTGAATTGGTAATGGAAAAATTAGCTCCTATACCTTCTGACCGGAATGGCGCAATTTGGTTTGAGCATATCGATGGAACGGTAATCGATATACCACGTATGATCTATCCCATAAAACGCTCACCCAGAATTCTTAGCCTTCGCAAAAGAATGGATCAGCAACCAAACCGATATGAAAGCACACTCCATATTTCCCTACTCAAAGTAGACGCATTAAAGCTGTTGGATAAAATGGAAGTAATAATAATAAAATAACATATCCGGAGTGATTCCGAAAGGCTAAGGGAGGGCTTGTTGGAATTTGTGACCTTTCAGTTAATACCTTGGGTTATAAAGAGGCTTCAATAATTGGTAAATTTTTAAAGTTTAGAACTAAATTTTGTTTTTGGTTACAAATAATGTTGTTGATAAACGTTAGTACTAACGACTAATTCTTCAAAAACACATTAAACTCTTTTTCTAGAATTTCTTTTGATTGAGCGTGACCTAATTTTGATGCTTTAATAAACCAATCTATGGCTTCTCGCTCCGCGCCTTGCTTTGCATAAAATAAGCCAATATGAAAATAGGCTTGTGGGTTTTTTTGATTAGCGGATTTAAAAAACCATTCCAAGGCAATCTCTTGATTTTGAGTGACACCACGGCCAAGATTGTAGAGTCTTCCAACATTCACTTGAGCAAGTGAATGATTTTGACTTGCAGCTTTCAAGTAAAATGTAAATGCCTCTTCCAAATTTTGGTTAGTACCTTTTCCGGTCTCAAATAACCAACCTATTGAATTATAAGCATATACATAGCTTTGATTTGCAGATCTACGAAACCAATTAAATGCTATAAAGTAATTTTGTTTGACGCAAAACCCTTTTGAATAAAAGTCACCTACAGAATGTTGTGACGGAGCATGTCCCATTTCTGCCCCTTGTAAATACCATTTATATGCTTCGCAATAATCTTGTTTAACTTGATCTCCCAAATCATAGATTAAAGCAATATTATAATAAGCCAAAGCAAAACCATTTAATGCTGATTTTTTAAACCAGCTGATGGCTATTTCTATATTTTTTTCAAAACCTTCACCATCTTTATAAAGAACTCCAAGGCCATTCTTTGCATGAGCATTTCCTTGCTCGGCAGCTTCCAAATATAAATTCTTGGCTAATTCAAAATCAGGTATTACTCCAAGTCCAAAGTGATACATTCTTCCTACATTTTTTTTGGCGTCAGCATGACCTTTGCCAGAGGCTTTTAAAAACCAACTCAATGCCATTCGGTAATCTTTAATTACACCTAATCCATCTTGATACATTTAACCCAATTCATTTTGAGCATAAGAATTACCTGATTGGGAAGCCTTTTCTAAATAAAAAATTGCTTCATTATATTTCTTTTCTTTAAGCAGCTGATCCTCCATTTGATAATCTAATTCTTAAGAATGATCAGAATTGATTTTTGAATTGAAATCTAAATCCCAAATTTCAATTTTACGTACATATTGATAGAGCTTTTCAAAACCATTTGAATAGGTTAGGTTTTCGTAATACTGAATAATTGGAGGCATATCATACTTCGAGATTTTTACGTCGGTAACTGAAATGACATTGCCTTTATCGCGGAACGATATTTTTCTATTGATAAAAAAATTACACTCATGGATAATCCAATTGGCAAACAAATTTTCCTTAGAACTTGCTACTACAATCAAATGGGTAGCTAATATCAATGCTTGATGTATTGACTCAAAATATGCTGAATTTCCCAATTAAGCAAGTGAGTGGTCAGAATCAAAAACGCTTTGTCCATTTGATGTTAGAAATTCATAAATTACCTTTGCCATGTGAGCATCTTCACTTTTCCGCAATATAAAAACATCAATTTTATTTTCCATTTTAACTTTTTATTCTGAGTAATCAAAAATCGAATAATCCCTTTGTAGAGCAGAAATAGCATATCCCTTTCCTTGCTTTGCAGCTTCTATGAGCCATTTTTTTGCCATATCATGGTCTTTTTCTATCCCCAAACCATCTCGATAACATATACCTATTTCATATTGACAATCGACATCACCTAATACTGCACCTTTCAGAAACATCTTAGCAACTTCTGCATAATTTATATTATCTTCATTAGCTGTTGTTAAAATCACTCCAATAGTGTAATATAGTTGGCCATCTGGATAATTGTCTACTTTTTGGAACCACCTAACTGCTTCTTTTGAATCCTCTGGAATTCCGGGTCCTCCATGAAAAAATAAAGCACCAATACGAACTAGTGAATGAGCAGATCCTCGTTCATAAGCTTTTAAATACCAAAGCATAGCCTCGCTATAATTTTCCGGAACCCCTTTACCTTCCGCATGTAGTGCACCGATTTGCAAAAGCGCATCAATATGGCCATTTTCAGCACTAATTAAAAACCATTTCATTGCCTCACCATAATTTTGAGGTACTTCACGACCTATCTTATATATTCTTCCTATAATGTATTGGGCTGATGCATCTCTTTTTTCGGCAGCTTCTAGGTACCACTGCATGGCAGTTTTATGGTCTTTGGCCACGCCCTGACCTTTATCATATAAACTCCCTATATGGTATTTGGCAAGTCCATAGCCCTGTTCGGCAGCTTTTAGGTACCACTGCATGGCAGACAGATAGTCTTGGGTCACACCATGTCCATTATTATATAAAACACCGATATTGTCTTGGGCACCAGCAAATGCCTGTTCTGCGGCTTCTAGGTACCATTGCATGGCAGTTTTGAAGTCTTGGGTCACACCATGGCCATTATAATATAAATTACCTATATTATTTTGAGCATTTACAAATCTTTGGTCAGCAGCTTTTACATACCACTGCATGGCTGATTTATAGTCTTGAATTACTCCTTTGCCATTTTCATATAAAGTTCCGATATTATTCTGGGAAGCTGAATATCCCTGTTCTGCAGCTTTTAAGTACCACTGCATGGCAGTTTTATAGTCTTGGGTCACACCATGGCCATGATAATATAAAACTCCGATATTGTTTTGCGCAGCGGCAAACCCTTGATCGGCTGCCTTTTCGTACCAAAGCATGGCAGTCTTATAGTCTTGGGTCCCTCCATGGCCATTATGGTATAAAATTCCTATATTGTTTTGGGCAGGTGCATAGCCCTGCTCGGCAGCCTTTTCGTACCAATTCATGGCTTTATAATAATCTTGGTTAAGATAGTTTCCATCATTGTACATTAATCCTAACAAATTCTTTCCTGATGGATTCCCTTGTTCGGCGGATTTCTGAAGGTAATAGTAGGCCTCACCATATTTTTTATGATCATAAAGTGCCTTTCCTTTTTCAAAGTCTAAAAGCCCAAGGTTAATTCTATCCTTTGGAAGCAGCTCCTCCATGTCTTTTTTATCTTTTAGACTTACCATAGGATCGACAGGCTTACTTCCCCCTAGGTAATGTATCAATTTATCAAATCCAGTCTCAAAAAAGATTACCTCATAATTATGCAAACTAGCAGGCAAATCATCAATCACCATATCATTTGTAATGACTGAAAAAATATTCCCCATTTTCTTTCCGGATCTTTTTCTGTTAAGGAAAAAACGCCACTCTGACTTTACCCATTCAGAAGAAATATTTTCAACCGAACTCCCAATGACAATCAAATGGCTGGTACCCTCCAATGCCTCATCAATGGCTTCACTATAATTGGAGTTACCTATCTCCATCAGTGAATGCCCGGCATCAAACACTTTAAGTCCTTGTCCTGTAAGGTATTCATAAATTTTGTCTGCCAATTGGGCATCCTCTGTTTTTCTAGATAAAAAAACATCAAATTTTGTTTTCATAAGTTTGGTTTATTTTTCCTTCCATATACTATCCGCCTTTTCCCGCTTCTCCTCAGCCTTTCCCTCCATCCCATTCGATTCATAAACCTCTGCCCAGTTTCGGAGCATTTTAGCATAGTCCATTCTGATTAATTCTTCATCCTGAAGATCAAGTGCGGCGGAGTAGAGTCTTTCAGCCCGGGAATAAAGGGGTTCTACTCGTATTAGTATATTTGATCCGTGGGCATGAGAAGCATCCAAATCTGCAAATGCTTTGATTTGCCAGGTTTCCTCTGAATCAATAAGATGGTTTTCGTTTTCCGGTAATAAAGTTAGAAGGTCTTGGAGACCGTATTCCTGAAGTTGGCCAAGTAATAGTCCCGCTTGTGGCCCGTTATTCTGCCAATAATTTAGGATTTGAGCCCCTTCAATTTCCCAAATTTTTGCGGTTTTGTCCGATGAACTGGTAGCCAGGAGTTTACCATCAGGGGAAAAGGATACAGCATTTATTTGATTTGGATACCATGGGCTTTGGCTGGAATGTCCTTTCAAGGTCATCAAAAGCTTTCCGTTTTGCCCATCCCATAATTTTGTAGATTCATCGAATGATCCACTTGTTGCAAGACGTTTTCCATCCGGCGAAAAAGCAATTCCGGTAACAGCACTAGTATGCCCTGTGAAGGTAATCAAAATCTCGGTACTTTCTGTATCCCATATTTTTGCGGTGTAATCGAGTGAGCCGGATGCTAGTCGTTTTCCATCCGGCGAAAATACAATGCACATGACCCCACCGGAATGCCCGATCAGCGTTTTCAATAGTTTTCCGTTTTCCGCATCCCATATTTTTGCAGTATTGTCGTGTGAACTGGTTGCAATACGTTTTCCATTTGGCGAAAAGACAATGCTCATTACCCCATCGGAATGCCCGGTCAGGGTTTTCAATAATTTTCCATTTTCTGCATCCCATATTTTTGCAGTATCGTCTTGTGAACCAGTTGCTAGGTACTTTCCGTCTACGGAAAATGCAACTGTATTTACTCCCTTGGAATGTCCAGTTAGAGTATACAATAGTTTTCCGTTTTCCGTATCCCATATTTTTGCAGTATTATCAGAAGAACCAGTTGCTAG
>Ga0209491_10001612_pt1 | contig 43074 bp, 41 predicted proteins | sample BON02_FD_187213 | JGI IMG/M metagenome (GOLD analysis project Ga0209491, IMG submission 187213) | Freshwater microbial communities from Lake Bonney liftoff mats and glacier meltwater in Antarctica - BON-02 (SPAdes) (version 2) | ecosystem: Environmental > Aquatic > Freshwater > Ice > Glacier...
CCGCGCCGCGTCTTGCCGCGCTTCACGCCCTCGACCATCGCCGCCATGACGGCGGGCGCGCGGCCCCCGGGCGGCGCACCGCTTTCCATCAAGCTGGCGAAACTGCGGGCACCATTGGCGGATGCGACAGCGCGATATTGCTCCACTGGATGGGCGGAGAAATAAAACCCGAAATTCTCCCGTTCCTTGGCCATTCGCTCGGCACGGGACCAATCCTCGGTATCGGACAGGCGGATCGGCTCGACCGCGTGATCCTCGCCGCCGAACAATCCGCCTTGCCCGCTGGTACGCTCCCGTTCCGCCGCATCAGCAACGGCCAGCAGCATTTCAGCACTGGCAAACACTTTGGCGCGGTTGGGTTCGAGCCTGTCCAACGCCCCGGCACTGGCGAGCCCTTCCAGGCCCCGGCGGTTCATGGATCCCGGCGGGACCCGTTCGAACAAGTTTTGCAGGCTGTCGAACCAGCCATGCGCCTCGCGCTCGGCAACGATAGCAGCCATCGCCTTCTCGCCAACATTACGAATGCCCGCCAGCGCATAGCGCACTGCATAGCCTTCATCCGTACGCTCGACGCTGAATTCCGGCTCGGATCGGTTGATGCACGGCCCCTCCAGCGCATAGCCGGCGCGGCGCATGTCATCGACAAAGATCGCCAGCTTTTCCGATTGGTGCATGTCGAAACACATCGACGCGGCGTAGAATTCATGCGGATAATGTGTCTTCAGCCACGCCGTCTGATAGGCCAGCAGTGCATAGGCGGCAGCGTGTGATTTGTTGAAGCCATAACCAGCGAATTTGTCGATCAAGTCGAACAATTGATTGGCTTGGTCTTTCTCGATCCCGGAATTTTCCTTGCACCCATCGACGAAACGCGTGCGCTGCGTATCCATCTCCGCCTGAACCTTCTTGCCCATCGCGCGGCGCAGTAAATCTGCATCGCCGAGGGAATATCCAGCCAGTATCTGCGCGGCCTGCATGACCTGTTCCTGATACACGAAAATGCCGTATGTTTCGGCCAGAATGCCTTCCAGCTTAGGATGCGGATAGGCGATTTCTTCCTCGCCATTCTTACGGCGGCCAAACAGCGGAATGTTATCCATCGGGCCGGGACGATAGAGCGAAACAAGCGCGATAATATCGCCGAAACTGGTTGGCTTCACCGCTGCCAGGGTGCGCCGCATTCCTTCGGATTCCAGCTGGAACACGCCCACCGTGCTGCCCGATTGGAGCAATTTATACACCGCTGCATCGTCCCATGCGAGCGTATCGAGATTGACCGTAATGCCGCGCTGTTCCAGTAGTTTCACGGCCTTTTGCAGCACCGATAGCGTCTTCAGGCCAAGGAAATCGAACTTCACCAGACCGCTGGTTTCGACATGCTTCATGTCAAATTGCGTAACCGGCATATCGGAACGGGGATCCCGGTACAGCGGTACCAATTGCGCCAATGGCCGGTCTCCGATCACCACGCCCGCGGCATGGGTGGAACTGTTGCGCGGGAAGCCTTCCAGCTGCATCGCCAGATCGACCAGCCGCTTTACCTCCGGTTCGTTATCATATTCGCGCCTGAATTCCGCTGCACCGTTCAGGGTGCGCGGCAGAGTCCACGGATCGGTCGGGTGATTGGGCACCATTTTGCACAACCGGTCGACCTGGCCATAGCTCATCTGCAAAATCCGGCCGCAATCGCGCAGCACCGCGCGGGCTTTCAATTTACCAAAGGTGATGATCTGCGCGACGTGATCTTCGCCATATTTCTGCTGGACATAGCGGATCACTTCGCCGCGCCGCGTTTCGCAGAAATCGATGTCGAAATCCGGCATGGACACACGTTCCGGATTGAGAAACCGTTCAAACAGCAGGCCCAGCTTGATCGGATCGAGATCAGTGATGGTCAGCGCCCATGCCACCACGGATCCAGCGCCCGAGCCGCGCCCCGGCCCGACCGGAATATCCTGTTCCTTCGCCCATTTAATGAAATCGGCAACGATCAGGAAGTAACCCGGAAAACCCATGCCGGTTATAACATCGATTTCGAACTGTAAGCGGTCGTCATAGATCTTGCGTTCTTCGGCGGATATTTCGCCATACAGCGCCAGCCGCGCATCCAGCCCTGCCCGCGCATCGCTCGCCAGCAATTTGACCTCGCCTTCCAGATCGCCCGCCAAACTGGGCAGGATCGGATCGCGGTTGGGCGGCGCGAAGGCGCAGCGCCGGGCAATCGCCAAGGTGTTCGCGGTCGCCTCCGGCAGATCAGGGAATAATTCTTCCATCATCGGTGCGGATTTCACGAATGCCTGCGGGTTGGACCGCAGCCGGTCTTCCGCCTCGATATGGGTTGAATGGGCAATGCACAGCATCGCATCATGCGCGGAATGAACATGCGGATCGGCGAAATTGGCGGGGTTGGTGGCAACCAGCGGCAGATCGCGGGCATAAGCGAGGTCGATCAGCGCCGCCTCAGCCGCGTCCTGCGCCGGTACATTGGACCGGGCGAGTTCGATATATAACCGCCCCGGGAACAAGCCCTGCAGCCGGTCAAGCAGCGCCTCGGCATGGACTTGTTGACCATCAGCCAGCAGGCGCGACAGCCCGCCCTCGCCCGCGCCGGTGAGCGCAATTAACCCGTCAGAATGCCCTTCCAGATCACGCAAACGGACATGGGGTTCAAATTCCAGCGGGCGGCCCAAATGCGCATGGCTGACCAGATGGCACAGATTGTCGTAACCGGTCTCGTCCTGCGCAAATAGCGGCAGATAATCGACCTGCTTGCCTTCCTTGTCCCGCGCAACGCCCAGCAAGGTACCGATAATTGGCTGGATACCCTCGGCAAAACAGGCCGAGGCAAATGCGACCACACCATACAGCCCGTTACGGTCACAAATCGCGATGGCGGGAAAGCCGCGCTCCTTCGCCAGTTTCGCAATCGCCTTGGGGTCCACCGCTCCTTCAAGCAGTGAATAGGACGACATAACTCGCAGAGGAACGAACGGAGCGAAGGACATGGACGATACTATGGTGCGATTGGCCCCCGAATCCAAGGTTCCAAGTCGCACTTTCCCCTGTCTCGTCATCCCAGCGGAGGCTGGGATCGGGTGCGACTAAAGTCCGACCAAGAGGTGAGCGATCCCAGCCTGCGCTGGGATGACGATCTAGGGTTGAACGCCTTCATCCTTGGCCGCAGCGATTTTCTTGCGCGTGTCGCGGATACTGGACCATGCGCCATAAACAATCAGCACAGCGAGGAAAATCCACACCCACAGCGGAATATTCCGCCCGGCAATCGCCAGATAGATATAGGCCGACACGAAGCACAGGCCCGCGCTAATCGTTGGCAGCAGGGTAGATTTTCCAGCCTTGGCATTACGCACCAACCAACCGATGGACAGGATAAAAAACGGGATTGCGCCAACATAAATCGCGCCGAAAATATACGGGTTCACCCCATATTCCGCGCCGAGCGACAAAAACCACTGGTTGATCGTATCAAGCATATCAGGCCTTTCGTCCTAAGACGGTCAATGGTTACAGCAGTTTTTCGATATCTCTGGCGATGGCTTCGGGCCGGTCCGCCGAGGCATAGCGGCGCACGACCTTGCCTTCACGGTCGATCAGGAATTTGGTGAAATTCCATTTGATCGCCTTGCTGCCCAAAATTCCGGGCGCTTCCGCCTTCATCCAGTCGAACAGCGGGCTGGCATTGGCGCCATTAACGTCCACTTTCTTCATCAGCGGAAAAGTGACGCCGAAATTGACCTTGCAGAATTGATCGATTTCGTCGGCATTACCGGGTTCCTGACCGCCAAACTGGTTGCAGGGGAAGCCAAGCACTTCAAAACCCTGGTCAGCGTATTTCTGGTAAACCTTCTCCAGCCCGTCATATTGCGGGGTGAAGCCGCATTTGCTCGCGGTGTTGACCACCAACAGCACTTTGCCCAGCTTTTCCGAAAGGTCGATCTCGCTGCCGTCAGGCGCCAGAGCAGTAAAATCTGCAACAGTAGTCATGATATTCTCCAATGCTCAGCCAAGCCAATGCTCGGCCAAAGAAGCGCGTATTTACTCTAGCCTGCCTTCGTGCAGACGGAAAGTCCGGTCCATTTTAGCGGCCAGACGCTCGTTATGGGTTGCGACAATCGCTGCGCTGCCTTCGCCGCGGACCAGTTCGAGGAATTGTTCCAGCACCCGGTCAGCGGTTTTCTCGTCAAGATTGCCGGTGGGTTCATCCGCCAATACCAGATTGGGCCGGTTCGCCAATGCGCGGGCGACCGCAACGCGTTGTTGCTCACCGCCCGAAAGCTGGCTGGGCCGGTGATCCTTGCGCGCGCCGAGACCCAGCGCATCGAGCAACGCCGCCGCCCGCTCATCCGCTTGTTCGCGGGTTTTGCCGGAAACCATTTGCGGCAGCACAACATTTTCCTGCGCGTTGAAATCCGGCAACAAATGGTGGAACTGATAGACGAAGCCCATGTGGTCACGCCGCAGAGTTGTTCGCCCGTTGGACGACAATGTGGTCGCGTCGATCCCGTCGATCTCGATCCTGCCGCCAAACCCGCCTTCCAACAGGCCGACTGCCTGTAGCATAGTCGATTTGCCGGAACCGGAAGGGCCGACCAGCGCGACAATCTCGCCCGGCCCGATCTCCAGATCGATCCCGCGCAGCACGTCAATCCGCACTCCGCCCTGTTCAAAGGACCGCGTTAGCCCGGTGAGTTTGACGACAGGTTTCATGGAAGGGTTACTCATAACGAAGGACCTGAACCGGATCAGTGCTCGCCGCCTTTAGCGCGGGATAAAGCGTGGCAAGGAAGCTGAGGACCAGCGCCATGATGACAATGATCATCACTTCAAACGGATCGGTACGCGATGGCAATTCAGACAGGAACCGGATTGATGGATCCCACAGCTCTATCCCGGTCACAAACTGGATGCCGTGGACGATCGATTGGCGGAAAAACAGGAAGGTAAAGCCAAGCGCCAACCCTGCCGCAGTTCCCAGCGCCCCGACGACAAATCCTGTGGTCACGAATATCTTCATCAAACTTCGCCGGGTCGCACCCATTGTGCGCAGGATCGCAATGTCCCGCGTTTTCGCGCGCACCAGCATGATCAGCGAACTAAGGATGTTGAACACTGCCACCAGCACGATAATCGACAACACGACAAACATCGCCACCCGTTCGACCGCCAGCGCTTCGAACAAGGACGCATTGATCATCTTCCAGTCAGAAATCGCGACCTGACCTTCCAGCTTTGCCTTTATCGGGGCGAGAATTTCGCCGACATTGTCGGGATCGTTGGTTGTAACTTCGATCATTTCGATCGTGTCACCGGTCAGCATCAAGGTTTGTGCGTCTTTCAGCGGCATGATGACGAAGGTTTCGTCATAATCAAACACGCCGACTTCGAATATGGCGGACACTTCATACAGCACCTGGCGCGGCACAGTGCCAAACGGTGTCGGGCGCCCCTGCACATTGAAGATGGTGATGGAATTCCCAACCCGCGCGCCGATATTTTCTGCGAGCCGCGCCCCGATGGCAACCTTGCCGCTTTCCGGAGTGATTGCTGACAGATTACCAACCACGACTTTGGACGCCAATTTGCCGATATCGCGTTGTGTGTTGCCGCGCACCTGCACCCCGGCGCTGCGCCCATTAAAGGTGAGGAAAGTCGGTGCTGCTATCAACGGTGATGCGCTGACTACGCCAGGTGTTTCGCGCACGTCCCGCAGCACGTCTTCCCAATTATCGATCGGCTCGCCATATCCCTGGACAATCGCATGGCCGTTCAGCCCGACGATCTTGTCGAACAATTCGGCGCGAAAACCGTTCATCACGCTCATCACGATAATCAGCGCGGCAACGCCCAGCATAACTGCGGCCAGACTGATCCCGGCCACCAGCGCAATAAAAGTCTCTCCGCGGCCCGGCATCATATACCGTTTGGCGATGGTCCATTCGAAAGGGGTCAGGATCAAGGGCGTCTACTTCACTGAATTACTGGGCTGAAAGCCGGGAGAGGTGGTTAATCTGTCCCGCGTTTAGGCAGGCTTTCCTGTCCCTGCAATGAAATCCCTATCCCACGCCGTTAATCATTAGGCGGAAATCCGCCCGCTGCGGGTTGTAATATGTTTGCAATATGGCCATTGACGCGTCGTAATCTCGGCACATTCACGGGCGACCCGTAAAATGAACTTTACCGACCCGTTTCATGATGAATATGGCGACAAGCTCCGCGAAGAATGCGGGGTATTTGGCGTTATCAACGCGGCAGACGCGACCGCAATCACTGCTTTGGGCCTCCATGCCTTGCAGCACCGCGGCCAGGAAGCCGCCGGCATTACCAGTTATGACGGGACTGAATTTTTCACCCGGCGGGGCACTGGCCATGTGGCGGAAAACTTCTCATCCAGCGAAGCGGTTGCCGATTTACCCGGGTTTATGGCGGCCGGCCACGTGCGGTATTCCACCACCGGCGGGGCTGGCCTGCGCAATGTCCAACCGCTCTATGCCGACCTTGCATCCGGCGGATTTGCCGTGGCGCATAACGGCAACATCTCCAATGCCGAAACTCTGCGCGCCGAACTGGTCAGCCGGGGCGCGATTTTCCAATCCACGTCGGACACTGAAGTAATCATCCATCTGGTTGCCACCAGCCGTTATCCGCAAAGCATCGACCGCTTGGTAGACGCGCTGAGAATGGTCGAGGGCGCATATTCGCTGATCGTGATGACCCCCGAAGGGATGATCGCCTGCCGCGATCCGCTGGGCATTCGCCCGCTGGTAATGGGCAAATTGGGTGACAGCATCATTTTCGCCAGCGAGACGGTTGCGTTTGACACTATCGGTGCGAAATTCATCCGCGAAGTCGAAGCGGGCGAGTTGATCCGGGTCGATTTCAAGGGCAAAGTTCAATCGCTGCACCCATTCGGCAAACATTCGCCCCGCCCGTGTATTTTCGAACATGTCTATTTCAGCCGCCCCGATTCGATATTTGGCGGCCAGTCCGTCTATTCGGTGCGCAAGGCAATTGGCGCGCAATTGGCCATTGAAAGTCCCGCTGATGTGGATCTGGTCATCCCGGTACCCGATAGCGGAGTGCCTGCAGCCATCGGCTATGCCCAGCAATCGGGCGTGCCGTTCGAACTTGGCATCATCCGTTCGCATTATGTCGGGCGGACATTCATCCAACCATCCGATGGCGCCCGCAATTCCAGTGTAAAGCGCAAGCACAACGCCAATCGCGCACTGGTTGAAGGCAAGCGGATCGTGCTGATTGACGATTCCATCGTGCGCGGCACCACCAGTTTGAAAATCGTGGAGATGATGCGCGAAGCCGGCGCAAAGGAAGTACATTTCCGCGTCGCCAGCCCGCCAACCGCCCACAGCTGTTTTTACGGGGTTGATACGCCGGAACGCTCCAAATTGCTGGCCGCGCGGATGGATATCGAACCAATGCGCGAATTCATCAAGGCAGACAGCCTCGCATTCGTGTCCATTGATGGCCTGTACCGCGCTGTGGGCGTCGCCAAGCGCGATCCTGACTGCCCGCAATTCTGCGATGCCTGTTTCTCCGGTGAATATCCGACCTCGCTGACCGATCTGGCCCGGCGGGACACCAAGGATGCCCAACTTTCCTTCGACAAGGTCGCCTAATGCCCACAACATCACCTGACACAAAGCCATTCGAGGGCCGCGTTGCGCTCGTCACCGGATCAAGCCGGGGGATCGGCGCCGCCTGCGCGCTCGAACTGGCCAAGGCTGGCGCGCATGTCGTGCTGACCGGCCGCGACGTGCGCGAATTAGAAGCTGTTGAGGACGCAATCCATGCTGCGGGAGGCCAATCGACCATTGCCCCGCTCGACCTGACCGAAGGCGATTCGATTGCCCGGCTGGCAGCTGCGATTGCGGGTCGGTGGGATAAATTGGATATTCTGGTTATTTCAGCAGCTTATTTGCCAACCTTAACACCGGTTACGCAAATTGAACCAAAGCAGTTCAATCAGGCGATCACGACCAATATTCTCGCCACGCAAATCCTGCTCGCGGCATTCGATCCCCTGCTGAAACGCAGCGGACAAGGCCGGATCATCGGGATGACCAGCAGTGTCGGTTCGCAGCCCCGTGCCTATTGGGCCGCCTATGGCGCCACCAAGGCCGCCTTCGAATCCATACTTGATAGCTATGCACAGGAAGTTGAGAAAATTGGCGGGGTAAAGGTCGCGATTGTTGATCCCGGCGCAACCCGCACGACCATGCGGGCAAAGGCCTATCCCGGCGAAGATCCATCGACCGTGAAACCGGCAAATATTGTCGGCGAACAAGTGGTAGAATTGCTGATAAAAGACTTTCCGACCGGCCACCGGATGCGGGTGGTAAAAACTTCTTAAGCAATTCTGGCAACAGATTTGTAAGCAGAACCCGTCACCACGTGCAAAGGCTGTTGGGAAATACTCCCTAAACGCCCGCTAGCCGCACCTGGTCTGATTAGGGAACTGGATCGATGATTGTCGAAAAACCCGTAAGATACGAAATCGCTGCGCAGGAAGATCGCAGCGGTCCGCGAACGAAGTTGATGATCCCATGTCAGCTCCGGGCGTCAGGCGGTCGTGCGTTCCAGTCAGTGGTCAATGACTTGTCGATCTCCGGTTTTTCAGCTGGCGCCATCAACCGGATGCATGCCGGGCAGATGTGCTGGATCACGCTGCCTGGCCTCGAATCGCTTCAGGCCGAAGTAATCTGGTGGGACAACAGTCAGGTCGGCTGCGCATTCTCCGAATTGCTCAGCCCGATAGTCCACGATAATATCGTGTCGCGTTATCTGGGCAGCACAATCCATCGCAGCGCCTGTTAAGTCCCAAACAGGAAACTAATCGGCGGCAGCGATCTGTGCGATGACTGCCTGCCATTTGCCGCGATAATCACTGGTGGTGGCGGTTGGCCAATTGGATACGACAGCCACCACCAGATCATGTTCCGGCACGATAGTGATTGCCTGGCCGAAAATGCCCTGCGCCCCGTAATTGCCGCCTGGATAGGTCCACCATTGGTAGCCATAGCCAAGACCGGGATATTGATCGCCAAATTTGACCTGCATCGCGGTCGCTTCGGCAAACCAGCCATCGGGCACTACATCCCCGCCTCCATCCAGAACAAACTGGCCCATACGCGCATAATCGGCGAGACGAAGTGACAGGCAGCATCCGCCAATATTGCGCCCTGAAGGCTCAATCATCCAAAACATCGGTGCTTCAAAGCCAGCGGGATCGACAATCTTCGCCTTGGCATAGGCCGCCAGGCTGCTGCCGGTCGCGCGTTCGACCAGCACGCCCAGCAAGTTGGTTTCGCCGGTCTTGTAAACGAACTTCTCCCCCGCCGGTGCCTCGCGCGGAAGCACTTTTAGCTGGTTCACGATGGCGTCTTCGCCCGGACCCGCCGTAATGTTGGCCATCTGCGCCACATCGCTGTCTGGATCGGTATAATCCTCGTTCCAGCGAATGCCGGAGGTCATGGTGGCCAGCTGCTTGACCGTGACATCCTCATACGCCGTGCCCTTCATTTCAGGATGTATTTCGCCACGCTGTCGTCCAGGCTGGTCACGTAACCATCGCGGATCGCCGCCCCGAGCAGGGTCGAGGTGAAACTTTTCGCGACTGAAAAACTGGTCCAGCGCTGGCTGGCATCAAAGCCGAGGCTGTAGCCCTCGTAACGAAGCTTGCCGTCCTGGATCACCATGACCCCAGCAGCGTTAGTTTCCAGCACCAATGCAGCAATCCTGCTTCGCAATGCCGGGGCAAGCTGGCTTCCGGCAGGAAATTCGTGAACTTTTTGCGCCGCTGGCACTTCATAGCCGGCAAACCAGCTTTCCATGCGGCGGAAACGGGCGCTGCGCTGGGCATCATTCCAGAACAAAACATTCTGGTCTTCCAGCGTGCGCACAACTGGCGGCATGGTCAAAGTGGCGAGCGTTGGCCCTTCGGTAACAGTCGTGACGGGCGCGGCCAAAACAGGACCATCGGCTGAATAGGTGGAGGCACAGCCAGCCAGCAAAGCGCAGGCAAATGCTGCGGAAATAGCTTTCATCATGTTCGGAAGCCCTCTGAAATGTTATGTTCTGTTATTCTTGTTTCTGTTCTTTAATCAACGTTACTTGATGAACGTTGATCCCGCCACCGCGGAAACCGCCTTCGCAATACATCAGGTAAAATCGCCACAACCGGGCAAAGCGGGCATCGAAGCCATCGGGCAAGCGGCCTTGGTCAACCGCGGCATCAAATCTCTCCCGCCAAATTTTCAGGGTGCGCGCGTAATCGAGGCCGAAATCCTGCTGATCTTCCCAGCTCAGCCCGCGTTCCGCCGCAAGAGCCCGAAATTCGCTAGTGCGGATGAGCAGCCCGCCGGGGAAAATATACGCCTGAATGAAGTCCGCACTGGCGGCATAGGAATCGAACAAATCATCATCGATCGAAATATATTGGATCGCCGCGCGCCCGCTGGGCTTCAGGCAATTGGCGATGCAATCGAAATAGGACGGCCAATATTCGCGGCCCACTGCCTCGACCATTTCGACGCTGACGATGGCATCGAACTTCTCTGCCACATCGCGGTAATCCTGTTTGCGAAAATCTATCGATGGATGCTGCCGCTGCCGCGCCCAAGCCAATTGTTCGTCCGACAGGCTGATCGCGGTTACTTTGGCGCCGCGCTGGGCCAGATAATCCGCCAATGATCCCCAGCCGCAGCCAATTTCCAGCACCGTTTCTGAATTACCCAACCGCTCGCCCAGCCGAGTCCATTTCCTTCGCTGCGCCGCTTCCAGATCGTCGCCAGCATCAAACATGGCGCTGGAATAACTCATCGTCGGATCAAGCCACTGATCGTAAAAATCATTACCCAGATCGTAATGGGCGTGAATGTTACGCTTCGACCCGGAATGGGTGTTGCGGTTGAGCCAATGTGCGAATTTTCCGGCCCAGCGAAACGGCCCCTTGGCCCGCGCAGCATCGCCCAGAGTCGCTGCATTATCGTTGAATTGCGCGAATATAACCACCGGATCGGGGCTGTCCCATTCGCCCGCTTCCCATGCCTGATACCAACCGATGGAACCGTTGGTTGCCAATCGCATCAGCGCGCGCCAATCGGCCAGTTGTACCGTGGTTTCAAGGCCCGGATTGCTTCCGCCCAGTCGGCGCGTCGTGCCATCGGGCAAATGGATCAGCATAACCCCCTTCTCGAGCCCGCTATCAATCTGGTCCAGCACCTTGTGCCAGCCCGGCGCAACCAGCCGCGCAATCCACCCCGGTTCGCGTTCGAACCGTGCGCCACCGGCCAGCAATGCCCGGCCTCTGCCATAACCCTCAGATCCCATAAGCAGTCCTATGACGCCACAAAGCAGCGCGGGCAAGATCAGCCAGATTTCATTGCCCGATAAGCCGCAAGCGCCCGTTCCCGAGCCGCTTTGTGGCCGATAATTTTCGCCGGATAACCAGCCGGACGACAGCCATGCTCCTCCGGATCGTGAATATAAGGCTCATCCAGATCGGCCAATTCGGGAACATACGTACGGATATAACCGGCGGCATTGAATTTTTCCGACTGGCTGAGTGGCGCCATAATTCGCACGAACATATTGGAATCGACACCGGTGCCGGCGCTCCATTGCCAGTTGACCCCGTTGCTGCCGTAATCAGCATCAACCAGCGTATCCCAGAACCATCGTTCGCCTTGGCGCCAATCAATCAGCAGATGTTTGATCAGGAAACTGGCGGTAATCATCCGCACGCGGTTGTGCATCCAACCGGTCTGCCACAATTGCCGCATCCCGGCATCGACGATGGGATAGCCGGTGCGGCCATGCTGCCACGCCTTCAGATCCGCCGCAGCATCTTCGTCCGTATCCGGATCACGCCACAATTCCGGGCCGTAGCCTTCGCGGTACGGCTTCACCGGATAGTCCGGCGTTTCGCAGATCACATTCGCTGCATAATCGCGCCAGATCAGTTCTTTGCCGTAAACATACCAACCCTTGCCGCGCTTGGTCTTGAGCGCATGCCATATTTGCACCGGAGAAATTTCGCCAAAATGCAGATGCGGGGACAGGCGGGATGAACCATCCTTCGACGGCAGATTGCGCGCATCGTCATAGTCGGCGACGTGATCCTCCCATTCCTCGAGCCGGTCATGCGCGGCATCCTCGCCCACTTGCCAGAAATCGCGCATGCCCCCTGCCCAATCTGGCCGGGTTGGCAGTAGATTCCAATCCGCAAGCTCGTCACTGTCCGGCCAGCTATCGGGGTGAGAAATCACCTCCGGCACCGGCAACGCATCGCGCGGCGGCATATGTTCCAGCGTTGCTTTTGAAAACGGGGTGTAGATCTTATACGGGGTACCTGATCCCGTGGTCACCGCGCCAGCAGGCAACAGATAATTGCCGTCATGCAGCGTCAGATTGACCTGCTTGGCCAGCGCGCCCTGCGCCTTCCTCCACCACGGTTCGTAATGGCGGATGGCGTGTACTGGCACGCCGCCCAATTCCTTGGAGATCGCCGTCAAATGTTCGGCCGCATCGCCGCGCCGCAGGATAATTCGCGAATGACGCCCCGCCAGATCGCGCCCAAGCGATTCGAGCGAATGATGCAGCCACCAACGCGAGGCCCCGCCATAGGCATGATGCCCCGCCGCATCATCATCCAGCACATAGACCGGCACCACCGGCCCTGCCTGCGCGGCAGCAAGAAAAGCGGGCTGATCCGCCAGACGCAAATCGCGCCGCAGCCAGACAATTTGTGGCTCAATTTTTTCGGAATGCGTCATTGATACCCCTTTGCCGAGGAACGGATGGTCATGCTAGCGGTTCCCAGATGATGCAGCCCCGCAAAAACGATCCGCCGCCGCAGCCGCAAGAACAGATTATCCTGCCCGCTCGCGGCTGGCGGATCAATCCGTATAAGGCGGTCGGTGTAACGGCAATTTGCTGGAGCGGCTTCGCGGTAATCGCGTGGCTGGTCCACCACGAGCGCACCGGCGTTATCGACCGCATGGGCCTGTTGTTCTGGCGCAATGGCGGTGATCTGACCCCCAAAGGCTCGATCAAATTGCTGGAGGCTGTGCGCGATATGACCGCACTGGGCGGCACGTTGATCATGACCGGCACTATGATCGCCGCAGTAACCGCGCTCCTGTTCCTGAGGATGCGGTGGGAGGCCGTGCTGCTGGTATTGAGCGTCATCAGCGGCACACTGACCGAAACCATGATGAAAGTCCTGTTCGGCCGTGCGCGCCCTGAAATCGTGCCGCATCTGACCGAGGCAGGCGGGATGAGCTTCCCCAGCGGACACAGCTTCAATTCGGCGATGATCTATGTCGCGATTGCGCTGGCCTTCGCCACCATCAGCGCGCGGGAATCGGTGCGGGTGACGATCATCGGCGCGGCGCTGGTGCTGTCCGCCCTGATCGCCACCAGCCGCGTGTGGCTGGGCGTCCATTTCCCGAGCGATGTCGCCGCAGGCTGGCTCGGCGGCGTGGGCTGGGCGTTTCTGGCGTCTGCATTATTCTTCCGGCCCGCGAAAGCCGTGGCGGAAAGCGAGACTGCGCGGAAGCTCAATCCGGTTAAGGAATAACCCCCTCCTCCCTCTTCTTTAGAGGAGGGGGCAGCGAGACTTGGGTCTGCGGAGCAGGCCTTAGTCGCAGCGGGGGGTGACTTTGGCCAGGTCCGGCGCTCGCTATGCTCGCCACCACCCCCAACCCCCTCCTCTAAAGAAGAGGGGGCTTTAGAGCGGTTCGCACTTCACACCGGGCAGCGCCACGGTGAACCGGTCGCGGGCTCGCGGGTCGTGATAGCGGGCGTCGCGGAGCAGGACGGAGCCGTCCGGTGCGCGTTCGGCAAAGGGTGCGCGGGACCAGAATAGGAAGGCTGCAAGTTCATTATCTTGCTCTGAAACTGCAATGATAGGCTCTAACTTGCAGTCACCAAACCTTTCGCCTTCAATCAACCATTGCCCATCACGATAGGGCTCAATCGTTTCCCTTTGCCAAAAAGTGAATGGCAATGGGCTGCCGATAGCCGGCTGGCCCGATGCCATCGTTTCATCAACAGTGGTAGTTACCCAATTCAGCCCAATGTACGCCAGCCCTACCGCAATGGCGATCCGCGCTGGCTTCATCCAATCCCCGCCGCGCTTTTCTCGCCGCAGCGAAAACCACGTCGCAAAACCCATGCCGAGCCACAGCCAGATATCGATAATGAACAGCGTATCGCCGTAGAACCATTGGCTCGAAAACGGTTCCAACAGCCGGATGCCGTAAGTATTGAGCCAATCCAGCGCCGGATGGGACAGGCAGGCGATGAAGCTGAGCGCATAGAGCCAGCCGAAATGCACTGGCAACCGCCCCTCGGGTCGCTTCCCGCGCTTCGTTTGCCAGCGGTCATAGCCATAGAGCAGCCCCGCCAGCACCAGCGGCAACAGCACCCACGCAGGCGGCCCATGGGTAATCCCGCGCCGGAAACCGAGATGCTCCATCCCGTCGAGCCAGAAAAAACACGCCGCATCCACATCGGGCAAATTCGCCCCGATAATCAGCGCAGGCATCGCCAGCCCGGTCTTGCGCTTCAAGCCAGCCTGACCAAGCAATGCGCCGGTTAAAGAGTGGGTGAGATTATCCACGCATCACGGAATTCAGTCCGTCGGATGCCCTTCACTCGCCTCGACAGTCCAGGTCTGCCCCTTGGCCAGCAATTTCGCCAAATTGGCTTCCTTGCCTGCGGAGGATTTGGCGCGTTCCTCGATCACGGCTGCTTCAAAGGTTGGCCGCGGATCGTCGTACAAGACGCCCAGCGCCATCGGAAACGGGCCGAATTCCATTTCCACCAGCATATGGACGATGGAACGGTTGGTCTGGTCATGCACCAACACGCCTGCAGATTGCCAATCGCCATCGACGACGCTGACGACTTTCAGCTCCAGCGTTTCGGTATCGAGCGCAATGCCCTTGTCCATGCCGACCTTTGGATCGCCGAACAGCATAGGCTCGCCATGTTCCAGCCACAGCTGATGGTCGCCCGCGCCCTTGGGCACCGCGAAAGCCTCGAATACGTCCTTATTGTAAACGATGCAGTTCTGGAAAATCTCGATGAACGCGGCGCCTTGGTGGGCGTGTGCGGCGATCAAGACTTCGGGCAATTTCTTCGAAATATCGAACCCGCGCGCTACAAACCGGGCGCCTGAACCCAGTGCAAAGGCGCATGGATTTGCCGGACGGTCATAGGAACCGATTGGCGTGGACGGGCTCTTGGTGCCAATCCGGCTGGTGGGCGATGACTGCCCTTTGGTCAGGCCGTATATTTCGTTGTTGAACAGCATGATCTGCATATTCACATTCCGCCGGAGCACATGCATCATGTGATTGCCACCGATGGACAGGCCATCCCCGTCGCCTGTGACAAGCCAGACATCAAGGTCCGGATTGGCCAACTTGACCCCCGTCGCCACCGCCGGCGCGCGGCCGTGGATGGTGTGGAAGCCGTAGCTTTCCATATAATAAGGGAACCGGCTGGAACAGCCAATGCCGCTGATAAACACGGTATTCTTCGGGTCACAGCCAAGCTGCGGCAATGTGCGCTGCACCGCCTTGAGAATGGCGTAATCGCCGCAACCGGGGCACCAGCGAACCTCTTGGTCGGTTTCCCAATCCTTCAGTGTGGTTTCAAATTTAACGGGTGCGTTCATGCGTCTGGCTCCGGGCTGGGAAGCTGGGTGTCATTCACCGCAACTTCGCCGCCTTCATTTCCGGGGATGTTGTCAAAATATTTGCCAATCGCTTCTTCCAGCTCGGCAATCGCAAATGGCTGTCCGCTGGTCTTGGTCAGCGGCGTCGCATCCACCAGGAATTGGTCGCGCAGCACGGTTTTGAACTGGCCGGTGTTCATTTCCGGCACCAGCACATTGTCATAGCTGTGTAGCAGCGGACCAAGATTTTTCGGCAGCGGCCAGATATGGCGGACATGGATATGGCTGACGTCCAGCCCCTTGCGGCGGGCATTATCCACCGCGCGGCGGATCGGGCCATAGGTTGATCCCCAGCCGACCACGACCAGCTTGCCGGAGGTTTCGCCCAGCGCAACTTCCTGATCCGGTACATCGACCCCCAGCACCTTGTTGATGCGGATATCGGTCATCGCCTGATGGTTGTCCGGCGCATAATCGATATGGCCGGTGTCGACCTGTTTCTCGATCCCGCCGATGCGGTGCATCAGATCGGGCGTGCCGGGCTTGATCCACGGGCGTTTACCCGTCGCATCACGCTTATACGGCAGCAGCGTGTCGTCCCCGTCTGCATTTTTGGCGTTCTTCTTTTCCAGGAACTTCGCCGGGAACGGAGTGTAATTGTCCGGATCGGGCACCAGCCAAGGTTCCGCCGCATTGGCGATATAGCCATCGGTCAGCAGCATGACGGGCGTCATATATTGCGTGGCGATCCGCACCGCTTCGATGGCGCAATCGAACGCATCGCCGGGGCTGCTGCAGGACACGACCGGCATCGGTGCGTCGCCGTTACGGCCATAAACGGCCTGATACAGATCGCTCTGCTCGGTCTTGGTCGGCAGGCCGGTCGATGGTCCGCCGCGCTGGCTGTTGACGATAACCAGCGGCAGTTCGGTCATGATCGCTAGGCCCATCGCCTCGGTCTTGAGCGCGATACCGGGGCCGGAGGAACTGGTGATGCCCAACTGGCCCGCATAGCTTGCGCCAATCGCGGCGCAGATCGCGGCGATCTCGTCTTCCGCCTGGAATGTCGTGACGCCGAATTCCTTCAGCCGCGCCAGATGGTGCAGGATCGCAGAGGCAGGCGTAATCGGATAGCCGCCGAAGAACATCGGCAGTTCCGCCAATTGCGCGCCCGCCACCAGCCCCAGCGAAATCGCCTCGGCGCCGGTAATCGTGCGGTACAGCCCCGGCGCGCTTTCAACCGGATCGATGTGCAGTTTCTTCAGCGGGCCGGTCAGTTCCGCCGTCTCGCCATATGCATGGCCGGCATTCAGCGCGGCAATGTTGGCATCAGCAATGTCGGGTTTGGATTTGAACTTGGCCTTCAGCCATTGCTCGATCGGATCACGCGGACGGTCGAACATCCACAGCGCGAGGCCCAGCGTCCACATATTCTTGGAACGCAGCGCGTCCTTGTTACCCAAACCGAATGGCTTAACCGCTTCGATAGTCAGCGCGGAAATATCGAACGCCAGCACATCCCATTTCGCCAGGCTGCCATCATCCAGCGGGCTGACAGTATATTTCGCCTTGTCCAGATTGCGCTTAGAAAATTCGCCCGTGTCGATAATCACCAGACCGCCCGGTTTCAGCGACTGCAAGTTCACCTTCAGCGCAGCGGGGTTCATCGCCACCAGCACATCGGGCGCATCGCCCGCGGTGTTAATCTCGCGGCTGCCAAAGTTGATCTGGAACGCGGACACGCCAAACAAGGTGCCTTGCGGCGCGCGGATTTCCGCCGGGAAATCCGGGAAAGTCGCCAGATCGTTACCCGCCAGTGCGGTGGACAGCGTAAACTGACCGCCGGTCAACTGCATCCCGTCGCCGCTATCACCGGCGAATCGGACAACAACGGCTTCGGGGGATTCTGCTGCAGCCGGTGCAGCGTCTGGGTTTTTAACGGCTGAGGTAGCCATGGAAATTCCTTATCACGCGCCATTTTCTGGCGCTTTTGCATCTCAGATTTGGACCTATGCATCCAACCTGTCTCCCGCAATGAAGTTTTTCTCCCACATGGACAAAAAGTCGAGCGAAAAGGGACACTATGCGGCTAAGGCTGCTAGAAAAATCTTGAAGGAAAGAATCAAAGTGGCCGATCAACACCATTATATCCGCGCTGACGTGAAGGCATTTCTGGACGGTTTGGCAGCAATGGGCAGCCCGCCGATCAGCGAAATTTCACTGGAGCAAGCACGCGGAGGCTATCTGGCGCTGCACGCGATGGGGGACCGCCCTGCGCGGGAGTTGGCGGTAATTCGGGACCTGACCTGCACCGGCCCTGCTGGCCAGATTTCACTGCGGCTGTACGATGCACGCGAGACGCGTGATGCTGGCCCGGTGATCGTCTTCTATCATGGCGGCGGCTATGTGATCGGTGATCTGGATAGCCACCATAATCTATGCACCGAAATCGCCGCACAAATGGATTTGCCAGTGGTCGCGGTGGATTATCGGCGCGCGCCTGAACACCCCTTCCCGGCGGCGGTGGACGATTCCGAAGCGGCGGCGCGGTGGATCGTCGGATCGCCAGAAGCACTGGGCCGGGCTGCAACCGGGCTGGTGGTTATGGGTGACAGCGCGGGCGGCAATGCGAGCATTGTGACCGCGCAGGCGCTGGCGGAAAGACCGGCTGCGGTTCCGGTGGTGTTACAGGTGCCGATTTTTCCGCTTACAACTGATTATCGGGATTGCGGCAGTCTGGAGACCTTTGCCGAGGGCTTCGTCCTGTCCAAGCTGGCGGTAGAATTCTTTGATCGATCCTACGCGCCTGACCCGGCAGACAAACGCGCCATGCCGATTTTGGGCGATATTGCTGCCAGCCCGCCCACGGTACTGGTCACCGCCAGCCTTGATCCGATCCGCGATTCGGGCCGCGCCTATGGTGCCGCTCTGGCCGCAGCGGGCGTGGACATGACCTTTCTGGAAATGAAGGGTTTGACCCACAGTTTCACCAATTTAAGACAGGTCATGCCCAGCGCGCAGGGTGATCTGGAACGAATCTTTGCCGCTATGAAATTGATGTTAAACGCGAATTCTGGCGGAGCTTCGTAAGTGAGCAAAAAAGACAACAAGCCAGCAGCCTACCGGCCATGTGTCGGGGTCATGCTGGTCAATGCTAATGGCAAGGTATTCGTCGGCAAAAGGATCGACGCCAAGGAGACAATGGGAACGGCAGATGTTTTCTGGCAGATGCCCCAAGGCGGGGTCGATAAAGGCGAAGACCTGACAGCCGCAGCCTTGCGCGAATTGCAGGAAGAAACCGGGGTTACGCCGGCCATGGTGACTGTGCTGAAACAGTTGAAGGAAGACATCGCCTATGATCTGCCGCCGGAACTGGCCGGCAAATTATGGGGCGGCAAATATTGCGGCCAGATGCAAAGCTGGTTTCTGATGCGTTTCACCGGCGATGATACCGACATCGATTTGGAAGCGCACAACCCGCCTGAATTCTGCGAATGGCAATGGGCCGATCCCGAGTCCCTGCCAGAGATGATCGTACCGTTTAAGAAACGCGTCTATCGCACTGTTTTGGATGAATTTCGCGAGTTGGTTTGAGGCAGTTTTCGGCTAAATCTTGAACGCAATGCCGGGCCGGTCATCCAGTTTTCGGGCCGCCTTGTACGACGGCAGCGCTTCAACCCGTTCGAACCAGGCCATGATGTTCGGGTAATCGCTGCCGAAGGTTCCGCGATCCCGCGCGGCCTCCATCGGATAACTCAGCACCAGATCCGCCGCGGTAACATTTTCTCCGCCAAACCACGGTGCCTCGCCAAGATCCTGCTCCGCCAGATCCCAGATCGCCTTCAGGCGCGGGGCTGTGAAACCGTTTCGAGCCTTGTTAAAAATTGCTCCGAGCAACTTGTTGATCGGAAACGGGCTGCGTTCTTCCAGCACGCGCAGGACCATTTCAATCCCTGCGGCTGACATTAACGATCCTTGTGATGCATGAAACCAAAACAGGTAGCGGGCACGGAATTGATCGCCTGGCCCCGGCCGCAGCGGGCTACCGGGATGTTGATCTAGAATGTAATCCACGATTGCGTTGCTTTCCGCCAACACCAGATCGCCGTCGGTAATTACCGGCGCAGTGCCAAGTGGAGAAAGCGCCTTGTAATCGGCAGGAGCAAGACTGGTTTCTGGATCGCGATTATACAGTTTCAGCTGATAATCGGCGCCCAATTCCTCCAGCAACCAAAGTATCCGGAAGGATTGCGAATATTCGAGATGATGAAGGGTCAGCGCCATTTAATTCTGCCCAACAGCCGCATCAGGCATCACTGCCTCAGCGGTCAAAACGCGCGGTTCCGGGCCGCGCTGGATGGCCATTGCCAATTCCTGTGTTGATGGGCAGCCCGAACCGCACAGCGATTGCAGCTTCGCCAGATTGAGCCGCGCCTTCTCAACTGCGCCTTTCTCAACCAAGGCCTCGCCTTCGCCGGATATTGCAGCGAAATTCTCGGGATCGCGCTTCAGCGCCTCGCGGTAATAACCGATCGCCTTGCCTTGCAGGTTCTCGAGCCGCGCTGCCTCGGCCAATTCGAGGTATACGGCGGTATAGGCCGGATCGACCGCCAACGCCGCTTCGAACGCATCGATGGCCTGCTGCGGTTCGTTTGCAGTTAGGGCAGAACGCCCTTCCGCAACCAGCATCGCGGCGCGCGGATCGGGCGCTGGATCAGCGCTATAACCAACACTCGCCGTTACCGCGAACACCAATGACAGGGCGGCGGCGGCAGGGGCAAAACGCATGAATAACTCCATTGGTGCGGGCATCGGGCCCGTTCTGAAAAGACGATAAGAATCGGCCATAGGTCGTTACGCTAACACGGCGAAGTGATACTCGCGATGAAAAATCCGTCTGTGCCGTCATGGAACGGAGTTAAGCGCGTTCCCTGACTGCGAATTCGCCCGATGGGCAAGTCCAGCGTATCGACGGTCCAATTCGGGTGTGTCGCCATGAAAGACTGGACCCGGCCCCGGCCTTCCTCGTCCAGCAGCGAGCACGTAATATAAACAATGCGTCCGCCCGGCTTGACCAGTTTTGCTGCCAATTCAAGCAGATAGGACTGAACACTGGCATAGCGCGCCAACTGCCGATCATCCAGCCGCCAGCGGGCCTCCGGATTGCGGCGCCAAGTGCCGGTTCCCGAACAGGGCGCATCGACCAAAACCGCATCTACGCCGCCGTCTTCCGACATGGTCGGCCAGCCGCGGATCATGTCCAATTCCTTGTTCGGATTGAGCAACAGGCTTTCAATGATCCCCGCCCCCGCACCCTCTGCACGCGGGCGCAGCCGTGACAACCGACCGCGATCGGTATCAGTGGCGAGCAATTTTCCCTGATTTTCCATCGCTGCGGCCAAAGCGAGCGTCTTACCCCCTGCCCCCGCACATAGATCAATCACCGTCTCGCCCGGCTTGGCGTTCAGCGCATGGCAGGCCCATTGGCTGCCGTGATCCTGAATCTCGATCTGGCCGTTCTTGTAGGCGTCCCACTGCTCCACCTGCGTTCCAGCCGGAAGCCGCAAGCCTTGCGGAGCGGCGAGATGTTCGCCTGCCACCGGCAGTTCCAGCGTGGCGCGACCTGCCTTGAGAGTGTTGACCCGCAAATCGAGCGGAGCGCGGCCCAGCAGAGCCTCGGCCTCTTCGCCCCAAATGTCAGACTTGCTCAGGCGCTCAACTAGCCATTCCGGCGCAGTTCCGCCTTCCGCGACCGGCTCGTCAGGTTCCATCGGCGCGGGGCCGTGACCAACTCCATCGAACAGCTTGAGAATTTCCGGATCGTCCTGCGCCAGCCGCAGCATAGCCGCGCGGCCGCTTTCCGGCACTGGTCCGCAAGCGCGGATCGCGGAATAGACCAGTTCGCGCACGGCGCGGCGATCCTTGCTGCCGGCATAGCGCCTTTGGCGGAAATATTCGGAAATCAGCCGGTCAGCCGGTGCGCCATTATTACCTGCCGCTTCGATGATGGCATCGAGCAGTTCAATCGCGGCTTGTACCCTTGCGCCCGGGATCATTCGCCTGACCGCAATGCACTGTGCTTCTGGATGTATCGCGGCGCTTCGACGCACCGATAGGTAAAGCGCTCGCTCTTGATCATTGGCACTTTGAACCGCTCAAGCCGGTCGGCGCGGTCTTGGATAAGCATTTGCTGGCGTTCCGTTCCAGCCTGCTCGCAGACTTCCTGACTGATGTGCAATTCGGAGGAAAGCTTCATGTCATCTTCAGGCAGGCCGTCATGCCAACCCATCATGATGAGCAGGAAAGGGACATATATCTCGTTCATCGATCTCGTCCCTGTTTCGTTCAGCGCGTCGGATAATTCGGAGCTTCGCGGGTAATCGCAACGTCATGAACGTGGCTTTCCTGCAATCCGGCATTGGTAATCCGCACGAATTTCGCCTTGGCTTGCAATTCCTCAATCGTGGCGGAGCCGGTATAGCCCATGGCCGCCTTAACCCCGCCAACCAACTGGTGGACGATATCCCTCGCCGGGCCCTTATAAGGCACCTGACCCTCGATCCCTTCGGGAACCAGCTTCATGGAATCCTTGATGTCCTGTTGGAAATAACGGTCCGCACTGCCGCGCGCCATTGCGCCAACAGAGCCCATCCCGCGGTAGCTTTTGTAGCTACGACCCTGGAACAGGAATGTTTCGCCCGGCGCTTCTTCTGTGCCCGCCAGCAGCGATCCGAGCATTACCGTAGACGCGCCCGCCGCCAGCGCCTTGGCTGCATCGCCCGAGGTGCGCAATCCGCCATCGGCAATAATCGGCACGCCAAATTTGGCGGCTTCAGCGGCGCATTCCAGAACTGCGGTCAATTGCGGCACACCGACGCCCGCGACGATCCGCGTGGTGCAGATGGAACCGGGGCCGATCCCGACCTTCACCGCATCCGCGCCCGCATCGATCAGCGACCGCGTAGCTTCTGCCGTGGCGACATTACCGGCCACGATCTGAACTGAATTGCTGAGCTTTTTGGCCCGTTCCACCGCCCGCGCCACGTCCTTATTATGCCCGTGCGCGGTGTCGATAATCACTACGTCCACCTCGGCATCAATCAGAGCCTGGGTGCGTTCGAAGCCCTTGTCACCTACGGTGGTGGCCGCCGCAACCCGCAACCGGCCGGTGCCGTCCTTCGTGGCGTTGGGGTAATTGACTGCCTTTTCGATGTCCTTGACCGTGATCAGGCCGATGCAGTGATATTTATCATCGACCACGATCAGTTTTTCGATCCGGCGCTGATGGAGGAGGCGGCGCGCTTCCTCTTGCCCGACACCCAGACCGATAGTTGCCAAATTCTCCACGGTCATCAATTCGCGCACCGGCTGCAGCGGATTTTCCGCAAAGCGCACATCGCGGTTGGTCAGGATGCCGCATAATTTGCCATTGCTGTCCGCCACCGGGATACCGCTGATCCGGTGTTGCAGCATCAAAGCCTGCGCATCACCCAGGGTTGCATCGGGGCCGATGGTAATCGGATTGACGACCATGCCGCTTTCGAACCGCTTTACCGCGCGGACTGCGGCACATTGCTCGGCAACTTCAAGGTTGCGGTGGAGCACGCCGATCCCGCCCAATTGCGCCATGACGATTGCCATATCCGCTTCGGTGACCGTGTCCATCGCGGCGGACAGAACGGGGATATTGAGGCGGATATCACGCGTCAGCTGGGTGCTGGTGTTGGCCATGCTGGGCACAATGTCACTTTCAGCCGGACGCAACAGAACGTCATCATAAGTAAGGCCGAGAGGAATATCCATGTGTGCCACTTTCGCATTGGGTCCCGCAAAGCCAAAATGAAGCAGCGGGAAGATTCGTGGCGGCCCATGTAACCGCACTTTGTGACAACTGCTAGGGGGCTATACCGCAATGCAGCGAATTATCCGCCACTGTGGGTTTCGGGTTGCTGTTCCTGCGCTTGGCCCGATGGCTCAGGCGCTGCCGGATAGGCAGCACTGTCGGCAAAATATCGGACCATGGCCAAATGCAGCAGCAAATCCTGCGCTGCGCCGCCCAATTCAACGGCTTCAGTCTCGTCCGCCGGCAAATGATAGCGGTCGGCCGTATAGCGTTCCAACGGAGCGCGATCGGCAAAGGCGCTGGATACCATCAGGGTTGGCACATCGCGCTGCAGCAACACCCAGCCATCTTGTCGGCGCAGATAATTGGCGGCCAGCCTTGCATCGCCCAGCCTGCGGCCCTGATCGGCAATGATCTTTCTGATTGGGCCGTCCAGCGCCGTGAGCCCTTCGCCCACAATCACAACCGGTGCGCCGCGCCCAGCGATAGCGATAGAATCAACGTTAAATGCGGCCACGATACTGCTCAGCGGAACGGGCGGATCGGCGGCAAAGGCGCGTGCACCCAGCAGGCCCCATTCCTCTCCAGTGGTCGCTGCAAAATAAACATCGCGGTCCAGCTGAGGCCCGGCAGACAGGCGCCGGGCCAATTCAGTCAGCACCGCAAGGCCGCTGGCATTATCGACCGCGCCATTACAAATCAGATCCTCCGCAGGCGGCTCAGCGCAGGTGCCGAAATGGTCCCAATGCCCAACCAGCAAGACCGCACCCAGATCAGGACGCCGACCCGGCAGGCGCGCAATAAGATTATTCGTATCTATCTGGCCCAGCGTGGCCGTAACCTCGATCGACACCGTCACCGGCAGGGGGACGGGCTTGAAATCTGGCAGATCGGCAGCTGCCAGTAATTTCGCCAATTCACCCTCACCCAGCAGCTTCTCTGCTGCGCTTGGCGCAATGAAACCATCCAGCCGGCTGCCATCGGTATCGTCGAACAGCCGATAGGAACCGGTACGGCGCATTTCGACCAATCCGGCCAACTGCCGATCATCTGTCAAAACAGCCAGAACGGCACTGGCCCCGCGTTCCAGCAGGGTCTCGCGCTGCTCTGTATTATCGCGGTGATCCCAGATCATTACGGCAACCCGGCCCGTCAATTCGGCCCGGTCCAGCTGACTGTATTGCTTGCCGACAAAAAGCATTGGTGCATTGTCCAACAGGCCGCGGAGGCCAGTGGAATAGGCAGCGACTGATCCCTCAGGCAGCGCAGCCAATTTGCCCCAGCGAAAGAATTCGGCCGAGCTTTCAGCGGGTGTGCTGGCAGAAATCATTACCGGAGCAAGCCACGGATTGGCCGGTTTATTGGTCCCGCCTGTCAGTCCAGCCGCTTGCCATTCCTGCGTTAAGTAATCGAGCGTCATAGTCTCGCCAGCAGTCCCCGGCTCGCGGCCTTGGAACTCGTCACTGGCAAGGACGGCAATATGGCCAGCAAGCTCTGTTTCGATGACCGACAAATCGTATGAGGGCCCGGCAGGCGGCGCGGGCGTGATGGTGGAACAGGCGGCAACAGCGCAAGCAGCGCAAGTTGCCAGCACCATTCTGCCGAAATTCAAAGCGCCCCTGATATTCAACCCAGTCCTGCCCCTAAATCGTACGATGGTCCCTAAACCAATTTTCCCAAATTGCGACTATTGCGCTGTCCAGCCGCCATCAATGCTCCAATTCGCACCGGTGACATTGCCCATTTCAGGCCGGCAAAGAAATACTGCCAGCGCGCCAATTTCATCGGGTTGGACGAATTTCTTGGTCGGCTGTTTCGCCAGCAACACATCGTTGATCACTTCATCGCGGGTGAGCCCTCGGGCCGTCATCGTATCGGGTATCTGCCCTTCGATCAGCGGCGTCCAGACATAGCCGGGACTGATGCAATTGGCGGTAACGCCCGTTTACGCCAGCTCCAGCGCGATGGTTTTGGTGAACCCATCCAACCCATGCTTGGCTGCGTTGTAAGCGCTTTTGAACGGAGACGCGGTCTTTGAATGCGCGCTGGCAGTGTTGATGATCCGGCCCCAGCCGCTTTTCTTCATATGGGGCACAGCCAATCGGCAGGTATGAAACGCCGCGGTCAGATTGAGCGCGATGATCGCATCCCATTTGGCGGTTGGAAATTCTTCTACCGGCGCGACATGCTGCATTCCGGCATTGTTGATCAGAATATCCAGATTACCCGCGCCGATCATTAAATCCTCGCACCCGGCAGGTGTCGTCAAATCCGCAGCCACATGAGTTGCGCCGAGTTCGCTGCACAATTCGGCAATCTCTGCCTCATCGCCAAAACCGGTCAGTATGACCTCCGCACCCTCTGCCGCCAAAGCCCGCGCCATTGCCAGGCCAATGCCCGATGTTGAACCAGTTACCAGTGCGCGTTTACCAGACAGAAACATGAAAACCTCGAATTGCCAAAAAGAACGAATGAATGCAGAACCCGTTTTGCGGGGTGTGTTCCCCCTGTCCAGCATTAACGCTAGGGTCTGACTGCAAATACGCCGCCGTTGCCGAGGGAAGCGCATGAAACTGAGACGATTTAACCCCGCCAATATTCGCGTTCGCGGCGGCGGTTCTGCCCCGGGCGGGGGAAATTTTCCAGGCGGCGGCGGGGGCAAAATCGGTTGCGGCACGATAGTAATCGCCGCGATTGCCTATTTCGCATTTGGGGCTGATCCGATGCAAACGATCGGCGCGATCGGCGGAATGCAGGGCGGCTCGCAAAGCCAGCAGACCGGCACATATGCGGCGGACGGCACCGACGTATGCGACACCGGTCCCTATGCGCTGGAGGCTTGCAATGCACTCGGCTCGCTCAATGAAACATGGCAACCGCTGTTTCAGGAAGCGAACATTCCATTCCAGCAGCCAGTGCTCAATTTGTTCAGCGGGCGGACTACCTCGGCTTGCGGCGCCGCATCCAGCGCGATGGGGCCGTTTTACTGCCCCGCTGATCAGAGCATCAACATCGACACCGCATTCTACGATACGATGGAGCGGCAATTGGGCGCAGGGGGCGATTTCGCGCGCTATTATGTGATGGCGCATGAATATGGCCACCATATCCAGAAATTAACCGGTCTGGCCGATCAAATCCGCAGCCTCAGGCGCAAAATCCGCGGATGTCGAACGATCTTCAGGTAAGGATGGAATTGCAGGCAGATTGCTATGCCGGGGTGTGGGCTGGCAGAAACCGTAATTTGATCGAACCGGGTGATATGGAAGAAGGCATGACCGCCGCCAGCGCCATTGGCGATGATTCCCTGCAGCGGAGCGCCGGACAGCGGGTCAGCCCGGAAAGCTTCACCCACGGCTCCAGCGAGCAGCGCATGTCATGGCTGAAACGGGGGCTGCAAACTGGTGACGAGGATCAATGCGATACTTTCGCTGATTTGCAGGGGTAAATCTGAACCGGGAGATTCTAGGCGGCGCGTTGGGACATCCCTGCGCCGCCTGATTGCTGCCCGATTACCTCTTCTTCCATTCGCTGATTTTTTCATCCAGCGCAGCCAGAACCTCGGCCCGCATCTCGCCGGTCATTTCCGAATTTAAAGCGATTGCCTTGCGGGCTTCCTTCAGTCCGGACAGGGCCTGAGCGTAGACTTCAGACGTGCACAAATGGACGGTAGTATCGCCGCCGGAATTGGTGGATTTACCCTGCTTACCTTCTTTGCAATCAACGCTCAGCTTGGTCATTTGACCCTTGGCATCGTTCATTTGCAAAATCGCGACCCGGCGCTCTTCATGGACCTCCGCCAGAGCCTTGTCAGATTCTGCCAGCGCTTCAGCCAGTTCATAACGCAATTCTGCACGCTCTTCAGCGGTCATCTTTTGCCCGTTTGAGGTGACGTGAACTTTCTTGATGCGGGTCGTAACCTTTTTGTCTTTGGTGTCGCCACTTGTTCTTTCGATAATGACAACCCTGCTTTGACCGTCGTCACTCACGGCGGATTCAAACTCACGTTCAATCGTCCGGGGTTCACGCGGTGCGGGCGGCGCAGGCGGCGCGGCTGGTGGTTCGGGTGCCTCGGGTGCCTCGGGTGCGCTCATGGCTAAGAGCGGTGCGGGCGGCGCAGGCGGCAATTCAACCGGCTCCATTTTAGCGATATTCTCAGCATAGGAAATCGACGCGGTCAGCGGCAGAGCCAACAAGGATGCCCCGATCAGGGCGCGCCCTGCAAAGCGGCGGCGCGGGGAAATATCAGACATGGAAATACTCCTCAGACGATGGATAATGGATTTCTCACCCAGAACTGGGCACGCCATCGTCGCGGCCAGAGAAACGCGTGGACCAGTGGCAAAACTGGCTATGGTTTGTGCATAAATCGCCTTGTCCGCCGCGCTTCGCTGAGCGATTACGCGGGCATCGCAGGCGGCCTCCTGATCGCGCCGCAGCGCACGCCAGCCCAGCCATGACAGCGGGTTGAACCAATGCAGGGCGAACAGCGGCTGAGCGGCCATATTGGCCAGTAAATCGTGACCGGAATGATGAGCCAGTTCATGCGCCAACACGAAATCGCGTTGCTCGCGGTTATGCAGCGCCATAAAACCGGGCGGTAATGCAATCACCTTGTCGATCACTCCAAACGCCAGCGGCGCCGTGGCAGCCGGAGTTTCCACAAGGCGCACCGACCCAGCTTCGCCCACCGGACGGCTATCAGCGAGTAAATTACGGCGCATCTTGAAATAACCCGTGAACCGCAGGCCCATGAATATCGCCGCGCCAGTCAGCCAGATGGTCAGCAGGATAGATCCTCCGGACACCGACAATGCGAAGGTGTCGGATGTGGCAGCCGTCATCTGGTCAGCGGGGATATTCGCCAACTGCGCGGTATAGGCGGCATATTCGCTGGATTGCGGGGCGGCTTGTTCTACCTCAGGCACTGCGGGGGCCAGCCATGCAGGCAAGACCAGCGGCGGCATCAGCAGCCGCAGGAAGGGCAAAATCCACAGCGCATACGCCGCCTTTGGCCCGAAATAGCGCCCCACTGGCCGGCGGAGCATCAGAACCAGACCGATCACCAGGCCAGTCCACACGAGCGTTTCAATCATCCAATTGGTCATTTGCGCAGCTCCTTCAACAGAGCTTCCATCTCGGCCAGATCATCCTGCGTCAGCGCCTCGGATTCGGCCAATTGCGCAAACAAAGGCGCAGCGCGGCCGCCAAACAGCCGGTCAACCAAGCGGCGCGATTCCGCCCCCGCATGATCGGACCGTTCCAGCACCGGCGTATAAAGGAAACGCCGCCCATCCGGCTGGGTAACCACGGCCTGTTTGGCAACCAGACGGGACAGCAAGGTCTTAACTGTCGCCAGGCTCCAGTCGCGCCGGGCACAAACTTCCTCACAAATTTCAAGTGCGGTCAACGGGCTGCGATCCCAAAGGGTCTCCATGACGGAATGCTCTGCTTCGCTTATCCGCTCTGGCCGATTGGCAGAACCAGTCCCGGAACCATTGCGCTTATTCTTGTCTGTTTCAGCAGGCATATTCATGCCCTCTCCGGCATTATGATTACATCTGTAGTTGCTATGACTACAGATGTAAACTGAACGTTTGGTGAATGGTGCTACGGCCTGCCTTTCCGGCACCAGATTGGACAGTGCCTGAGACACCTCAAGCTCGCCTGAAACTCTTATGTCTGAATATTGGGGGAAAGCGGAAGTTGAAAATGGTCGGCAGAGCTGTGTCTTCGAGCATTCAAGCGGAGATAGAACTGCGTTTGGTTGATCGTATCGCCGCCCGTTGTTGACCGTGAGAGTTGGCGCTTGGGGCAGATGACAATAGCTCTTCCATTTCGCCCTTGACTGAGATTGCCATCATCAGCCCGCTTCTTTCCTTCTTTGCATGATACATGAGTGTGTCTGCTTGCTTGAGTTCAAGATCGATTGACCTTGAACCCTTTGGCAAGACCAATACGCCCAAGCTGCATTTCAGTTTGGCTTCTCCCTCGAGGGGATTTAGGTTAAGCGCTGTGTCCAGTCGCCGAGCGACAATTTCGGCTGACATCGTATCGCGCACTTTCATGAGGATCACGAATTCGTCGCCTCCCATTCGAGCAAAAACATCTTCTTTTCGGATTGCTTTCCTGACGCGACCTGCAAAATCAAAGAGGGCGGCATCTCCGGCTTCATGGCCGAGCCGATCATTCAGCCGTTTTAGCCCGTCAACATCAGCATAGACTAGTACTGTGATGCCAGCCCGGCCTACTTCACCGTCGACGGCCTCAAAGAACGCCTTTCTGTTGAGAGCTCCTGTCAGTGGATCTACCCGGGCATACCGCCACTCGAGTTCAAGTGCAGCACGCGCCACACCCAGCATGAGAACTACGGCCAGGGCACTGCATAACTGCAAGGCGCTGACTAACGGCTGACCGTCAAGAGCAACTGCTTGACCATTCAGAGCTCGGATGGCTCCGATGAATAGCCCGAGGTAGACAGCATATCGATTGCCGACAAGCCAAGCGCCAAGCGCACAAATTAGCAGGAAAAAAGGTCCGAACGCGACCGTGGGGGCGGCGTGGCTGGCGAAGATTGCAACCAGAGCGCACCCGGCGATCAAAGATGCAGCCAGAGGCTTCGGAACTTGCATGAAAAATGGCTGCCCAAGCCGGAAGGCCTGGGATCTCACTTTTCGTCGGTCGACCTTTAATTTTCTCGCTACCATATGCGGTTCATTGCGTGGGTCTGGCTAACTTACCGCTAATCGCCGCCTAGGTGGTTTCCACAGTGCTTGCCGCGACCCTATCGAATGACCACTATTGGGTCGTTAGTTGCCGTAACGAAAAAGGCCGGAGCAATCGCCCCGGCCTTTCGCATTTTGTTTGTCAGAACTGGATCAATAAACCCGCTTCTTCGGTTTGATGTACTCCGCATCATCCGTGAGCGTGAATTCGTGCACTGGCCGGTAATCGATCTTCACTTTGCCGCCTTTTCCGCCCCAGCCTTCGAACCAGACTGCACTGTGCTTCATCCAGTTCTTGTCATCGCGATCGGGGAAATCTTCGTGTGCATGGGCGCCGCGGCTTTCCTTGCGGTTTTCTGCGCTGGCGATGGTTACGCTGGCCTGCGCCATCAGATTGTCGAGCTCCAGCGTTTCGACCAGATCGGAATTCCAGATCAACGAACGGTCGGTGACGTGAACGTCTTCCATCCGCTTGTTGGTTTTCTGCATCATTTCCACGCCTTCTTTCAGCAGCGCAGAATCGCGGAACACGGCACAATGTTTTTGCATCGTCTTCTGCATTTCGCTGCGGATTTCCGAGGTCGGCGAACCGCCCTTGGCATGGCGGAAATGGTCCAGACGGCCGAGCGCCATATCAGCGCTGTCTTTGGGCAATTCGTCATGGCTGGAGCCCGGCTTGATCAATTCAGTCAGGCGGTGACCGGTTGCGCGGCCAAATACCACCAGATCGATCAGCGAATTGGAACCAAGGCGGTTCGCGCCGTGGACCGACACACAGGCTGCTTCACCCACAGCGAACAGGCCGGGGATCACGGTTTCAGGATTGCCATCTGCGCCGATGGTCACGACTTCGCCGTGATAATTACAAGGGATACCGCCCATGTTGTAATGCACAGTCGGGGTCACTGGCAGCGGTTGGCGGGTCAGATCGACGCCGGCGAAAATCTTGCCGCTTTCGGTGATGCCCGGAAGGCGTTCTGCCAGAACCGAAGCTTCGATATGATCAAGGTGCAGGTAGATGTGATCGCCATCCGGCCCCACGCCGCGGCCTTCGCGCATTTCCAGCGCCATCGAACGTGACACCACATCGCGCGATGCCAGATCCTTGGCTGATGGAGCATAGCGTTCCATGAACCGCTCGCCTTCGGAGTTGGTCAGATAACCACCCTCGCCCCGTGCGCCTTCGGTAATCAGCACGCCCGCACCGTAAATCCCGGTCGGGTGGAACTGGACGAATTCCATGTCTTGCAATGGCAGTCCAGCGCGCAGCACCATCCCGCCGCCGTCACCGGTGCAGGTGTGGGCGGATGTGGCGGTGTAATAGCAGCGGCCATAACCGCCGGTTGCCAGCACGACCGAATGCGAACGGAAACGGTGGATCGAACCATCGTCCATGCACAGCGCAATCACGCCGACGCATTTGCCGTCCTTCATGATCAAATCGATCGCGAAATATTCGATGAAGAAATCCGCGGCGTATTTCAGGCTCTGCTGATACAACGCGTGCAGCATGGCATGGCCGGTACGGTCGGCTGCGGCGCAAGTGCGCTGAACCGGAGGCCCTTCACCCATATTCTGCATGTGGCCGCCAAACGGGCGTTGATAGATCGTGCCATCTTCGTTGCGGCTGAATGGAACGCCCGCATGTTCGAGTTCGTAAACCGCCTGCGGGGCTTCGCGGACGAGATATTCAATCGCGTCTTGATCGCCCAGCCAATCGGCGCCCTTCACCGTGTCATACATATGCCATGACCAGTGGTCCGGCGTGTTGTTGCCCAGCGATGCGGCAATGCCGCCTTGCGCTGCGACGGTGTGCGAACGTGTTGGGAATACTTTCGAGATATTGGCGGTGCGCAGGCCGGATTCGGCGGCGCCCATCGTGGCGCGCAGGCCGGAACCGCCCGCACCCACGACAACAACGTCGTAAGTGTGGTCGATAATTTTGTAAGCAGGTGCAGAGTTAGCAGCGGATGCCATTAAAGTGCTCCTCCAAGAGCAAGACGAACAATACAGAAAACGCCGAACGCACCGCCGCCAACGGCAGCAAGGTTCAGCAACAGAAGCACGGCAAATTTATTGCCCGGCGTGTGGATGTAATCCTCCGCCAACACTTGCAGGCCCAGACGGGCATGCCAGAATGTACTGATAATCAGCAGCGCCATCGCGAAAGCCGACAATGGCTTCGCGATCCACTCGCTCACCGCTGCATAACCCAGATTGGGCAGCAGGATCAGCGAAGCGACAAACCACAACACCAGCAGCAGATTGCCCACCGCGGTAAAACGTTGCAGCAGCCAGTGGTGCGCGCCCTGGTGAGAGGGGCCGAGGCCGCGAACGCGGCCGATGGATGTTCCGTTACCCATGGTTCAAATCCTCAAACGTACAGCAGCAGCGCCCAGAAGGCGGCAGTCAGCAAAATAGCAATAATCGGGCTGGCGATTGACCAGAACTTGTTCAGATCAAGCTCGTATCCGGCGCCGATATCCATAACGAAATGGCGCAGGCCCGAACACATATGGGTGAAAAACGACCAGCTGAGACCGATCATCACCAATTTAAGCACCACCTTGATCAGCGAGAACAGAATAGCCACGCCGCTCCATTCCAGTGCGCCCAGATCGGGCCAGACCCAGCTCGCGAATGTCGCGTAGGCTTCCGGTCCGCCAGCCAGCGCGCCGAGCCACCACAGCAGAATTCCCAAACCAGCCAGCGCCAGCCCGTCACCGGTAACCCGGTGAAGGATGGATACCAGCATATGCGGGCCCCATTTCCAGATTTGCAAATGCGGTGATAGCGGACGTTCAGCCATGTGACTCTTTCCAGTGATCCAAGTAATCGCGCCTTCCTTAGCGAAACACGCCGTATAGGCAAGACGTGCAAGAGGTCAGTGTGCGGGCCATAGCTTGGGTCGGTGTGGGGGCCGTTTCATTTACTCGACATCCTGCGCGTCTTTGTTGATAGCAATATTATGACCAATATCCTCCTGACAGGTTCCAGCCGCGGCATCGGAGCGGCCATTCGCAGCAAATTGCTCGCCCGCGGCTCGCAAGTTGTCGGCCATGGTTCGCGTGCGCACGACGAAGATACGGTTGCAGCCGACCTTTCGGATGCAGCCGCGCCAAAAGAATTATGGGAAGCAGCGCTGGAGCGAACTGGCGGCAGGCTGGACGTGCTGATCAACAACGCCGGATCGTTTATCGCCAATCCACTCGAAAATGGCGATTTGCAGTGGCTGGACGGGTGGGAGGAAACGCTGCGCGTCAACCTCACCGCCGCCGCGCAATTATCCCGCTTTGCTGTCCGCCATTGGCTGGAACGCAAAGTTCCGGGCCGCATCGTCCATATTGCCAGCCGCGCGGGGCATCGCGGGGATTCACCCGCGCATTGGCACTATGCCGCAGCCAAGGGCGGGATGCTGGCGATGCACAAAACCATCGCCCGCGCCTATGCCGCCGAGGGAATTCTCAGCTTTGCGATCACGCCCGGATTTACCGACACCGCCATGGCTGGGGACTATCTCGCCAGCAGAGGCGGTCCCGGCCTGCTGGCGGATATCCCGCTGGGCCGAGTCGCCACTCCGGAAGAAATCGCCACCGTGGCAACCTTCTGCGCGCTGGACGCCCCGCCCAGCATGACCGGCACGACCATTGATGCGAACGGAGCCAGCTATGTCCGCTGATAGCTGGAAGCTGACCGCCTTTGCGCCCAAGCCGGTTATTCAGGCTGCCTTGCTGGCACATGACGAACTGGAGGAATGGGACGCGGAACTGGTCATATCCGGCAGCGAAATCGCCGAGGATAGGCCGCAGGAATGGGTGCTGGAGGCGTGGTTCCCGCGCAAGCCGGGCAAGCCTGAGAAATCCGCACTGGCCGGGCTATTCGCCGGCGATGCTCCGAAATTCACCGTTGCGAGATTACCTGCAACCGATTGGCTAACCCTAAGCCAGCAAGGAATGGAGCCAATCCGCGCGGGGCGTTTCTATGTCCGTTCGCCTGAACATCCGGCCTGCGCCGAACCGGGGATCACCGATCTGATCATCCCCGCCAGCCAGGCATTCGGCACGGGCCAGCATGCAACCACTGCCGGTTGCCTGGCCGTGCTGACAGAAATGAAGCGCCGCGGAGTGGTGGCGCGCAACATCGCCGATATCGGTAGCGGCACCGGCTTGCTGGCCTTCGGAGCGATGGCCTTGTGGCCAAGGGCGCTAACCCTAGCGACCGATATCGACCCAGTCTGTGCCCCAGTGATGGAGGTCAATTGCGCCAGCAACGGCGTAATTTGCGGTGCGGGGGCGGGCGAATTGACGCTGGTGATCGCGGATGGGATGAACCACCCGCTGATCGAAGCGCGCGGTCCCTATGATTTGCTGATTGCCAATATTTTGGCGGGGCCGCTGGTCGAATTGGCGCCGGACTTCGCAGGTCAAGTCCCGCCGGGCGGCCATCTGGTGCTGGCAGGCCTGCTGCAAACTCAGGAGGCCGCCGTGCGCCGCGCCTATCGCAAAGCTGGTTTCCGGCTTGCCGCGCGGCTGGTCAATGGCGACTGGTCGATCCTGTGGCTGCGGCGGCGGCTGAGGTGACAATTGCCGCCCACGCGGCTTCATCGATTACTTCCACGCCCAGATCGGCAGCCTTTTTCAGCTTCGATCCCGCGCCCGGCCCTGCAACCACCAGATCAGTCTTCGCGCTCACCGTGCCAGCGGCCTTGGCGCCCAGTCGCTCGGCCTGCGCCTTCGCCTCGTCGCGGCTCATGGTTTCCAGCTTGCCGGTAAATACCACGGTTTTACCAGTGACGGGGCTATCGGTGGTTTCAACCTTGTAAAGCGGTGGACGGACTTCGCTCAGCAAATCATCCCACACGGCCCGGTTGTGTTCTTCATGAAAGAAATCGCCCAGCGCCTGGACAACAGCGGGGCCGATACCGTCGATACTGCTTAATTCGTCCAAGGCCGTCTCGTCGCCATCTCTCGCTTTCTGAGCAAGATCACGAACATCGGGCAATGTACCGAAACGCTTAAGCAAATCCCGCGCGGTCACCACGCCAATATGGCGAATGCCCAGCCCAAACAGCAGCCGCGCTGCATCCGGCTCACGCTTGTTTTCCACAGAAGCCAACAGCTTGTCCACAGACTTATCCTGCCACCCCTCCAACGCCAGAATTTCGTCCTTGCGGTCCTTCAGCCGGAAGATATCGGCGGGGCTTTCCAGCCATCCCAGCGCGAAGAATTGGTCGATGGTTTTCTCGCCCAGCCCGTCAATATCGAGCGCGACCCGGCTGACAAAATGCTTAAGCCTTTCCGTACGTTGCGCGGGACATATCAGACCGCCTGTGCAGCGCACATCGACCTCACCCTCCTCTGCCACGGCTTCGCTGCCGCATTCCGGACAATGGTCAGGAAACACATAAGGATCGCGCGCCGCATCAAAGGTCAAATTCTTGACCACTTGCGGGATTACATCGCCTGCGCGCTGGACCACGATCCGGTCCCCCGGACGCACACCCAACCGGGCAATCTCATCGCGGTTATGCAGCGTGACATTGGTGACAGTGACGCCGCCGACCAGCACCGGGGCAAGCCGCCCTACCGGGGTCAATTTGCCCGTCCGACCGACCTGAATATCGATCTGTTCCAGCGTGGTTTCCGCCTGCTCTGCCGGGAATTTCCGCGCAATCGCCCAGCGCGGCGCCTTGGCGACAAAGCCCAGCCGCCCCTGATAATCCAGCCGGTCAACCTTATAGACGACCCCGTCGATCTCATACGGCAGATCGGGCCGCGCCGCGCCGATTGTGTCGTAATGCGCCACCATATCCTGCAGCGATGTCACCCGCTTGAAAAACGGCGAGACCGGCACGCCCCATGCCTCGATCTGCCGCATCACTTCGACCTGAGTTTCGCCGGGAACTTCGGACGCCGCGCCCCAGCCATGTGCCCAGAATTTCAGCGGACGCTTGGCAGTTACGCTGGCATCTTTCTGGCGCAAGGAACCAGCAGCGGCATTGCGCGGATTGGCGAATAACTTCCCCTCCGCCGCCGCCTGCGCCTCGTTCAAAGCAAGGAAATCCGCCCGCGACATATACACCTCGCCGCGTATCTCGAAGACCTCTGGAGCCGCCCCATCCAGCCGCTGGGGAATGTCCGCAATATGCGCGACATTTGCGGTGACATCCTCGCCCACCTGCCCATCCCCGCGTGTCGCAGCGCGGACCAGCACCCCGTTTTCATAGCGCAATGAGCAGGACAGGCCGTCGATCTTGTCTTCGGCAGTAAAGGCCACCGGCTCAGCCTCCGGCAGCGCCAAAAACCGCCGTACCCGCGCCCCGAACTCGGCCAGATCCTCGTGCGAAAACGCATTGTCGAGGCTCATCATGCGAACCTCATGCGCCACCTTGCTCAGCGGCGAGGCAGCGACTTCATGGCCGACCGCCCGGGATGGGCTGTCATCCCGCACCAAATGGGGAAACGCCTCCTCCAACTCCGCATTGCGGCGGACCAGAGCATCGAATTCGGGATCGGTAATCTCGGGCGCGTCGTCGGCGTGATACAGCCGGTTATGATGGGCGATCTGCTTGGCGAGGCGCATGAGTTCATTGGCAGCATCAGCTTCGGAGATTTCAGACACTTAAGCCCCCTCTTCTTTAGAGGAGGGGGTCGGAGGGTGGTGCCTCACTTTACACCCCTTCCAACAATCGGTCCGCCTGCGCGCGCGCCTCGCTCGTAATCTCCGCGCCAGACAGCATCCGCGCAATCTCTTCTTGGCGGCCCGCAGCATCCAGCAGCGCCACGGACGTTTTCGTCACCGTACCCTCGGAGCTTTTGGCGATCACATAATGCGTGCCGCCCCGCGCCGCGACTTGCGGCGAGTGCGTCACCGCCAGCAATTGCCCGCCATCGGCCAGCCGCGCCAGTCGGTCGCCAATAGCAGAGGCAACTGCGCCGCCGACACCGCGGTCAATCTCGTCAAAGATCACCGTTGCCGCGCCGCCTTTTTCCGCCAGCGCGACCTTTAGCGCGAGGATAAAGCGCGACAGTTCCCCGCCCGAGGCGATCTTGCCCAAAGGCGCGAAATCCGCGCCGGGGTTGGTGGAAATCAGGAATTCCACGCTGTCCATGCCGCCTGCGCCCCAGCGTTCCTCCGGCAAATCTGCCACCGCCGTTTTGAACCGCGCCGTATCCAGTTTTAACGGGGCAAGTTCAGCGGCCACAGCATCATCCAGCCGCATTGCTGCAAGGACCCGGCCTGCATGCAATGCCTCTGCCCGGGCGCGGTAAATTTCATGCGTTTCCTTCGCTTCGGCTTCAAGCGAGTCGAGCTCCGCCTCCCCGCCCTCGATGGCGTCCAATTGGTCGCGCATCGTTCGCATCAATTCGGGCAAAGCGTCCACTTCGCAGCGGTGCTTGCGCGCCAATGCGCGCAGCTCGAACAGCCGTGTTTCCGCCACGTCCAGCGCCTCAGGATCGTGGTGAAGAGCGTGTCCGGCGGCGTTCAATTTATCTTCTGCCTCGCCCGCCTCGATCACCGCGCGGTCGAGCGCCGCGAGAGCTTCGGCGAGCAGCGGATGTTCGGGCGCGATCCGGTCCAGCTTGCGCGCCGCCACGCGCAAAGATGCGAGCGGCGAATCCGACCCGTCCCACAGATGCCGCAAGGCCTGCAGATCATCGGTCAGCCGTTCGCCCTTCTGCATATCGGCGCGGGCGCCGGCCAGCCGCGCTTCTTCGCCGGCCTGCGGTTCCAATTCCGTCAGTTCAGCCAAATGAGCGATCAGCAAATCCTGATCTTCTTTCGCGCGGGTAATTGCGCCGCGCGCCTCCGCCAAGCGGTCCTCCGCAATGCGCCATGCCTTCCACGCAGCAGCCACGCCTGCCAGATCGGACCCGGCAAACAAATCGAGCAGCTGGCGGTGGCCGCGCGGATTGACCAGCCCGCGATCATCATGCTGGCCGTGGAGCTCCACCAGTGATGAGGCCAACGCGCGCAGCAGCGCAACACCGACCGGCTGGTCATTGACGAAGGCTTTGGACCCGCCATCAACCTTGATCCGGCGGCGCAATATCAGCCCCTCTCCCGGTTCAATCTCTATATCGGCATCGGCCAACACAGATTTGATCGGATCAGGCAGGCGGGAAAATTCGAAACTGGCGGTTACGCTCGCCTGATCGGCCCCGGCACGCACCAGGCCGGTTTCAGCGCGGTTGCCCAGCACCAGCCCCAGCGCATCGAGCAGGATCGACTTCCCCGCGCCGGTTTCCCCCGTCAAAACGCCCAACCCGCCGGTGAAGGTCAGATCAAGTTCCTCGATCAGGACTATGTTGCGAATGGAAAGCTGGGTCAGCATGACTTTACGGCAATATCCTAAGGAGAAGCCGCTGTCAGCGCCCTTGCAAGCCATGCTCCACAATTGCGTGAAAAATGGACGAAAAATCGCCGGAACAGAGGGTGAATTTAACTTTGCGTTATCGCTTATTCTTTACTTGGATCATCATGGATCAAGGGACAATCTACGGCGATCGAAGCGCACCTTCGGACATCGACGATGATTTCGTCCTGACTGCCGCCAGCCAGCTAAGGCGGCAGACGATCCTGCTCTATTCCGGTTTTGCCCTCAGTATCTCCGGGGTCATCGCAATCGCAGATCCGTCTAGCTCGGCCGTTTTTGGACTGCTGGTCCCTCTCGCCATATTGGGATCTGCGCTGGCCGGACTATATATCTTGCTGCGTTACCGGCCTGACAGGATGGATCCACTGGCTGGCAGGAAGTTTCTCGGGCGAATAACCAGATTGACCATCACGATTGTTGCCCTGGGGTCGCTGTGGTGTCTGGAAAGCTGGTTCGCCACCCCGCCAGAAATTCGGATATATTATCCTTTGATGATGGCGCTGGGCGGTTATGCCACGGGCTATTGCCTCGCGCCTTTGCGCAAAACTGCCATTGCCTGTGTGGTCATCCCGTTCCTGCCCAACGCGTTGCTGCTGATTTCAAGTGGCCGGAAAATGGATGTAATTGCCGGCTGCACCATGCTGCTGGCTGGGGCATTCCAGCTGATGCTGATCGCCAACCACAGCAAGATGCTGAGGGAAATGCTCAGTCACCGTTCGCAGGCACGCCAGCTAGCCCGGGTCGATTCGTTAACCGGATTAATAAATCGCGGGGCCTTTCTTGACGAGATCACCGAGCGCGGCGCCAAAGCTGGAATGAAGCGTCTGTTGGTCATCGATATCGACAACTTTAAGGCAATAAATGACACCTATGGCCACGATATGGGCGATCAGGTTTTGCGTCAAATCGGCCAGATTCTCTCGCGTTATGCGACCGCAGATATCTGCGCTTCACGGCTTGGCGGAGAAGAGTTTGCATTGTTTGGCCCGGTGGACCGAATACCCGAAGGCATTGCACTGAAGATCCTTTCGGAAATCCGCAACACCGCAATGGCGCACAAAGAACAGGTCACCGTCAGCATCGGTATAGCTGAGGGAGATGTTATCTGTGAAAAGAGCTGGCGCGCATTGTACGCCCGCGCCGATGCAGAGCTGTATGCAGCCAAGAATGCAGGCCGCAACCAGATCAGTTCGGGCGCAGCATTGGCCGAAGCCAACAGGACGCAAACTTCCACAAAAAACGAGATCGCAGCTTAAGTTGTCTGCGGCTCCAAACCAATTGGCTTAGCTGGCGGTGACGCCCGCCGCATGATCTTCGATCAGATCGAAGGCGCGGTCATACCATTTGCTGCCGGGGTAATTCGCGCCCAGCACAGCGGCGTATTTCACCGCTTCTTCGCGCACACCCAGCGCCAGGCTGGTTTCTGTCAGGCGAAACAATGCCTCCGGCGCGTGGCTGGTGGTTTCGAAATTTTCGATCACGTTCTGGAACCGGATCTGCGCCGAGAGCCAGCGGCCGGACCGTTCGTACAACCGCCCGATTTCCATTTCCTTGCCCGCGAGGTGATCATTCACCAGGTCAAGTTTCAGCCGCGCATCAGCGGCATATTCTGTGTTGGGGAACCGGCGGTTCACCTCGGTCAAGGCAGCCTTGGCTTGTTCGGTGATTTTCTGGTCGCGGGTGATGTCGCTGATCTGTTCGTAATAGCTCAGCGATATCAGATAATAGGCATAGGGCGCATCGCGGTTACCCGGATGGATCGACAGGAACCGCTGCGAGCTCAGGATCGATTTGTTGTAATCCCGCGCCACGTAATAGCTGAACGAACTCATCAGCTGGGCCCGCCGCGCCCACGGTGAATAGGGATGCTGGCGTTCCACTTCGTCAAACAGGGCCGCGGCCATAACCGCATTGCCGCTGTCCAGCCGCCGCTTCGCCTCTGCATAGAGCGATTCCACATCGCGCGCGACGTAGGCGGTGTCCTTCGGCCCGGAACTGCGCCCGGCGCAGCCTGCGGTCAGCAGCGTAGTGGCGGCGACGGTAGCGATAAGGGCGAGCTTGAGCGGCGAGCGCGTGTTCGTGATCATGCGGTGTCTATAACCAGCGTCTCGCTGAACGCCAAGTGAAGTTGCAACGTCAAACACAACTACGAACAATTTTCCTACACGGCCCCGCTGCGCCATGGTCCCGCGCTTCCCCCGCCCTCCCCAAATCCCCAGCCAGGATTCGCACCCATGACCGACCAGACACCCATATCGCCCAAACCCGGCACCCTGCCCGATTTCACCCCGGTTCCGCGCCAGATTGACCGGAGCAACGGCTGGAAGCCCGAGGTGCAGCGCATATTTATCGAGGCGCTGGCCGACACCGGCAGCGTCAACGCCGCCTGCCGCCGCGTGAACCGCGCGAGCCACGGCGTATATCTGCTCCGCCGCCACCCGGAGGCCGCCAGCTTCCGCGCCGCGTGGGAAGCCGCGCTGGCGCTGGGCATCCAGCGGATCGAGGATGTCGCCATGGACCGCGCCCTTAATGGGGTGGAGGTGCCGGTGTACGCTTACGGCAAGATCATCGGCACGCGCCGGGTGTATAATGACCGGCTGCTGATGTTCATGCTGAGAAACCGCGCCCCCAAACGCTTCGCAGCGGACGGGGCGAAGGGAATGAATGCCATCGACCAGATGATGCTCACCCGCCTGAAACGGGAATGGCGCGCCGAATGGGAAAAAGAACGCGCCCTGACGGACAATCAGGACGAGGACGAAATATTAAACAGCATCAACGCCAAACTGGACGCCATGCAAACCCGAGAAGCCGCCGCCAAAAACCTCCTCCTCCAACACCAAGAAGAACAGAAGGACGACTGACCTCCCCTCCCTCAAGGGAGGGGACCGAGGGGTGGGTGTACGGGCCTACAAAGCTGGCACCACCCCCACCCAACCTCCCCCTTCAAAGGGGGAGGGGCTAAGGAAAAAGGACACAACCCCAATGGCCCTACGCTTCCTGCCAGACTTCCTAAAGGTCGGAGACCCCGCGCTCACCCACCCATGGGGCAAGAGCTACAGCCCGAACCACCCAAAGGGACAGCCCAACACGCCCTACCCCACCGATCCGCAGTCGGAGCGGGAATGGATGGTGCGGGAGTGGTTAAATCTGCTTACCTAAGCTTGCAATGACATCAATTGTAACAAAGAGTTGCTTGTCGCTCGATTATAGTCATTAATGACAAAATGTCAGCGTCAGCCTTTACCGAATTTTCGTTTAAGCGAGCTCTTAAAGCTGGAGATTCTCGTCGTTACGACGTCAAGCTCAAAGTAGACAAAGATGCCGCGATAGAAGATGCTATTTTTACGAGTAGCGATCCAAATTTCTTAACACAATACGACGAGGTATATCGCAAGGGCAAAAGGTACGTCATCTATCGAGACTATTCATCGGTTTTAGTACTTCGTGCCTTAGCTAACAATATTAGCTACCTCTTAAAGCTCGTTAATCCTGACCGAGACCATTTAGTAAAAGGTATTCAACAATCGTTGGTAGATGCGACGCCGATGATCGTTCACAGGCGTGATATTGCCGCATTCTACGAGAGCATACCCATAAAGCCGCTTCAGCAGGCATTGCTGGATGCGCCCATCTTAACCCCGAATTCGAGGGCAATTCTCGCGAAATTTTTTGAAATTCACTCCACTGATGGGACAGGTCTGCCAAGGGGAACACCGCTGAGCGCAGTCTTGGCCGAAGTATCAATCCAACATTTCGATCTACGCATGCAAAAACACTGTGATATATATCGATATTTCCGATATTCTGACGACATTCTAGTATTTTCCCACAACTTGCATCTCGATTTCGACAAATTGGTTGATGAAGCACTTCATCCAGCTTTCGCACTTAACGATAAGAAGGAAAGTGAAACCCAATTGGGTTACCAAAAACTCCCTCCTACAAAGTCGTTTGAATATCTTGGCTACAATTTTGATATAGAATCGGGGCAAATTCCTAAATATGTCAAAAGAGATTTTTCTACCACTATCTCACAAACTAAACTGAATAAGATAAAATCGAGAATTTACCTGTCGTTCAATTCATTTTCCAAGGATGGAAATTTTCCACTTCTAATTGATCGGATAAAGTTTCTGTCTGGAAACTACAGAATAATGCGAAATCGGATCAACCACAAAGCACCAAGGAAAATGGTTCGAGCAGGAATCTCATTCAGCTATCGACGATGTCATGATGCGCATGAAAACAGAGCATTGGTCACTAACAAACACTGCCTAAGTGTCTGTGCCGAAATTAAGTTGAGTGGTATCAGCTGGTTATCTTGACGGCAGCCCGGATCGCTGATTCTGCGGTTTTGCAACAAACCAAAGGATAATAGCGATGTGGACAGATACCACTCGCG
>Ga0209491_10001615_pt1 | contig 43050 bp, 29 predicted proteins | sample BON02_FD_187213 | JGI IMG/M metagenome (GOLD analysis project Ga0209491, IMG submission 187213) | Freshwater microbial communities from Lake Bonney liftoff mats and glacier meltwater in Antarctica - BON-02 (SPAdes) (version 2) | ecosystem: Environmental > Aquatic > Freshwater > Ice > Glacier...
TTCGGGAAAATGGGGAGTTGGACTTGGGGCATATCCCTCACTGACATTTGCGTGATTTTAACGCCAGCTCCGGTTCATCTCATTTCCCGCACAACCCCTGTTTCACTCCTCAGGTCAGGATGTCTGAGTCTGATTCTCGGGGGCTGTTGCGATTAAAACCTGCCGGGGGTGGGTCAGTTCTTAACGGGCAGTTTGACCCGGGCCTTGAGAGGATGATGCGGAGAGGCAGCAGCGGGCAGCGGGGACGGCGAGGCAGCGGGAGTTGGTCACGCTTTCGGGCATCTGCCAAGAATGCAGCTAGGGGGGGGAACTGATAACAATCGCCACGAGGATTTAAGCTTTAGAAATCTACCGCTGACAATTAGTTTCAAACCACGGATTACACAGCAAAATACCGGCTACCAATCCCCTTTCCACTGCCTTTTATCCGGATCGGATCCGGGTAATTTATTCTTCAATCGCCTATCTACGCGCTACCGCGCTTCGTCATCACCCTTGCGGGGCGCACCGTTTCGTTGCCCCCTTTATGCGCTCACGCGTTCCGTCGTGGTTAACGTTTTAAAGCTTCGGGACCTTGGGATGACGAGTCGGTAGCGGCGTTTAAGCGGAGCGAACACCTGGGTGCTCAGCTTTCACCACCACCCTACGTCCCCAGTTTTTAAGCTCCCAACTACCGCCAACCGTTCCGCATGTCCTGTATTCTCTCCTGTAATGCCCGATAATTATTCGGAGCTACTTTGTGGATCGGGCTTAACGCCCGACGGTTTTGGGAGTGGAGAACTTCAGTTTCTCAGAAGGTAACGAACGGCACCAAGGGGGAGCGAGTTACCGTCGCTCAACCGATTCAATTTGTTCCCTGACGGGTGAATCGATCGGGCCGAGGAAACCTCTACTCATCAAAGGGAGCTTAAAGTTCTCGTAACAGGGTTCGGCAGCGTTCGGCGGTGGCCGATTGTCCAGATACCGTTGCCAGTTCGAGTCCAATCTGAAGCTGCTGACGGGCTTCACGGTTTTTTCCTTCAGCAAAAAAGGCCTGGCCCATGAAAAGAAATCCCCGTGGATCGTCGGACTGCAAACTCTGGAATCTCGAGAGAGCATCGATTGCTTCCGGAATTCGGTTCTGCGTGATGAGCAGCGCACTGAGCCCCAGGTGCAGGTCGGCAAAGTCTGCATCGATGGTGAGTCCGGCGCGGTAAAGTGATTCAGCCTCTTTTTCGTCCCTCTCCGCAATCAAAGTTCCCGCCTTGAAATGCCATTCGGCCCACAGTCGACGAGCATCGGGGATTCCCCAATAGGCATCGTAAAGTCGTTCCAGTAGCCGGCCGGCTTCGTCTATATCTCCGACCGAGAGTTCGTATTGTCCTAAAAAAGTCAGGGCCTTACCGAACGTGGGTTGTTGGGTCAGTGATCGACGAATGGCTGCAATCCCTCCGGCCTCGTCGTCCATTTCGAGGAGAGTGTAACCGAGGTTGAAATTCGCATCAGCGTCATACGGCTGGAGCTCGACGGCGCGTTTGAATGATGCAATCGAGCGTTCTTTCTCACCTGCAGCGCTGAGGCAAACGCCTTGGGAATTGTGCAGTTCGACCGCATTGGGGTGATACTTCAATCCACGGTTAGTGATATTAAGCGCGGCCGGAAGATCATTATTCTGCCGATGCGCTTCAGCGAGATTGATGAAAATTGAAATACTGGGCGGAGCTTCGTTGCCGAGAGTTAAGGCGCGTTCCATGGCCGCGATCGCCTCGCGAGGTTGTTTAAGTTTGAGATAGAGGTCGCCGAGAAATTCGAGGTTCGCGAAATCGTGGGGCCGAAGTACGGAAACTCTTTGCAGCCATTTCAGGGCCTCAGCCGTGCGATCTAATTGAAAGTCTCTCGTGGCCAAAACGTACAGTCGGCCAGGGGCGAAACAGAATTCTTCGAGTTGCTCGAGCCAGGGATCCGGAGCGTTCGTCCATCGTCCCGCGCTATGACCCAACCAACGATGTTGACGGGCCGTTTCTACTTCGTCGGGCGCTGAAAGTTCGGCGGCGAGCAAGTTGTGGCCGGAGGGGAAATCGGGGGCGATGGCCACGAGGTCACGGAGTAAACCCAGTCGTGCGGCCAGGCGCCCTTCGCGGCGAGCGATTCTGATGAGTCCCAAGCGGGCATGGGCATCGTCGGGAACCAAATTCAAACGAGCTTCGTAGGCGGCTATCGCGGGAGCGAGTTGACCTGTTCTCAAGTAAAGATTGCCGAGATGGAGGTGGGCGGGGGCGGAGGAGGGATCGAGTGCCAGGGTGCGTTGCAGACTCGACAACTCCTGGGGGTCGTCGCGCCGACTCCGAGCGAGATCGGCGAGATAGTAGGGCCAGATCGGGTTGGTCGGATCGAATTCTGCGAGCTTTTGCCAACAGACGCTCGCGATCTCAGGCAGTCCGCTGGCGTGAGCGAGTTTCCCGAGTCTGGTGAGATTGGGGATGACGTTCTGCTCCGACCGGAGGGCGGACTGTAAAGCGGCGAGCTGTGCCTCAAAGTCCGCCGGGAGATCCTTGGCCGTGATCGCTGGAAGTTGAAATGACGATCCTAGTTTTGGCAGGGAAGCGGAGTGCATCCAGTAGCCCACGCCGGCCGCGATCGCGCCCGAAAGGGTAAACCTAAGCCACCGGGTGCGGCTTGATGAGGTGGGAGCGGACGGGGCGGAACTCATGTCTTAACTAGCGCCGTCGCCAGAGGGTGACGCTACTCATGCGTTCGTAGGGAGGGAAGGTGTGAAACCCCCCGGTGACGATCACGGGAACACCGTTGCCGTCGAGGTCTCCGACGGCCGCGGTGATTAACTGGATGGGAGTGGTGGCCATCGGCCAAGGCGTGAAATTCTGGGCACCGTCGTTGAGCCAAGCCATTAGCGTGACCGTTTCATCGTTCGACCAATCGCCATACCCGCTCACGGCGATCAAATCGAGATGACCATCGCCGTTGATGTCGGCGGCCGAAGGGGCGAAGGCCCCCGCAAGGTCTCCGACGTGATGGTAGGCGAATTTCCCGTCGCCGAGATTCTCCAGCCATTGCATGCCGTGCCACGGACGGGGACCACGGACGGAATAATCAAATCCGTCGCCATTGGTGTAGATCAGGTCCGGGCGCCCATCCTGATTGAGGTCGGCTACTTCGAGCCCGCTACTCCCGTAGTCTTCGTTTGAGGATGCCCAAAGAACGGAGTCGGAAAACTCTCCGTTGGTTTGGTTGGTAAAGAGGTGGACCTCCTCCCATTCTTGAGTGATCAGGGCGGCGAAGTCGGGAGTTCCGTCGCCGTCGAAGTCGGCCACCGGCGTGTGTACGGTGCCGGATTGAGTGTTCACAATCTGACTGGTGAAGTTCCAATCTCCCTCATTGCGCATCCATCGCACTTCACCTTGGTCGTAACCAAATTGGCCCACGATGAGGTCGAGTCGACCATCGGCATGACCACTGAGATTGGCAGCCCGCAAGTCAGACACGCGGGTCGTATTGGTGATCAGTTCATGCTTCGTGAAGGCTCCGTCCGATTTTTGTTCCAGTACCAGCACAGTGCCGATGCGGCTATTGTTAGGCGCGATCTGGCCCATGCTTGCCACGAGGATGTCGAGACGCCCGTTGCCGTAGAGATCGGCCGTATCGACGTGGGCGGGGCCGGCAACTTCCGTCGCCACGATTTTCTCAGTGAAGACCCCCCGAGGAGCTTGTCGAATCCAGCGCACCGTATTCAGTTGGGCTTCGCAGTAGAGCACATCGATCAATCCGTCCTGATCCAGATCAGCGACCTGCACATGGGTGACAAGAGGGCGTCCGAAAGTCTCAATCGGTGCGCCGATCGAGATGGGTTCGTAGTCGGGACCGGAGAGACGAGGGGCGGAGGTCGGACTGGAAATCAGGGATGGTGACACTGCACTTGGCGGTGGCAGTGATTGCCGTGACTTTCCCAGGAATAACCAACCCACTACGCCGCCGACGGCGACGCCGGCCAGAATGGGCGCAAACGTGCGGAGTGAAATTTTCGCCATTAAAGATTCTCCTTTAAATGTGGGGGGAGCATGTTTCGCGCGAGTTCGGCGAGGCCCGGTTCGAAGTAATCGAGCTTCAGGTTATCCCGCAGAATTTCCCAACGGAAGAGCGCATCGGAGCTCAAAGAGCGGAGTAACGCTTCGTCGGCTTCATCGGCACAGGATTCTGCCTCGAGGCGGGCGGCGTCGGTCTTTTTGCCTTGGGCCAATACGACGGCGAGAGCCACGCGGCGGTCCCATGGCAGATCGACGAATTCCAGCTCGGCGATTTGACGGTCGATCTGATCAATGAGGGGCACGAATTTTCCGAGGTTACGTTCGTAGGCGGCCAGATTGGCTCGAGTGACGAGTGCGCCAAGGTCGTTGGCGAATGCTTCGGTGAGGGTGTTCGCCACGGCTTGAGCGAGGCCCAGCTGTTGCATGGCAATGAAGTAGTCGCCCAGCCGTCCGAGGGCCGTGGCGTTGTCTTGCACTTCGACAACCTCGTAGACGACTACGAATTGTTCCTCCAAGCCTTCGGCGATCGGCAGGGTGTAAGGCACCGGCTTTAACCAACGGGGAGGGAGCCATTGTTGCATCATGGCGGTCAGGGTGGTCTCGACTTGGGTGGCGCCGAGCCGGGCATACTCGTCCATGAAGCCATCCCAAGAGGGCATGATGATATGGGTGAGTTTGCGTTGATTAACGAGGGCGAGCGCTTCATCGGGTGAAGTTGCCCCGGCGATACGAACGGCCGCACCGAATCCGGCACTGTTACCGGGATAGGGCGACGCGATGCCACGCAGTCCGCCATGGAAAAATAGCGACGTAGTGAGATTGGGCGGCGCGAGGATTGTCGCGCCAGCGGGGCCGGCGCGATTAGCGAGCCAGTAGGCGATGTCGCGTTCGAGTAGACTCGATGCTTCGGCAGCGGCGACGGCGGCGCGGGGAGGGGCGCTGGCGATCCGGGCCAGAGCTATCGCGCCGGGGAAAATCGCCAAAGCGGCTGCGCTTAAAACGAGTCGACGCGTGAGCAAATCGAGTTGCGATGCCTTGTCGCTTGCGGCCAACAGAAAGGTGGTGGCGATCAAGAGAGCAATGCCGAAGACCGCCCACCACTGGAGATACATGAGACTCAGCAGGAAGCTGCCGGCGGCGGGCAATATCAAGAGAGTCAGCGGTCGTTTTTGTTCGTTGGTCGGAACGGCCTTGATCAAAAAGTAGATGATGGGCCCGACCAAAAAGAGGGAAAGCATGGTCGGCAGGAGCGTCGGTCCTTTCACGTGCTGGCCCAACCAAGCGAAAGTATTGACGGCGTCGACGCTCCCGGGGTGCGCGGCCAAACTCGTGAGGTCGGCGTCAAACCAAAGGCGGGCGAGTTGTCCGGCACTGGCCAGTCCGACGGTCGATCCGATGACGGCCAACAGACCGAGTCCGAGGCCGAGACTTTTCCGGGGAGATTTGAGCTGAGAACGCAGCGGTGCTGCGCTCGAAACCCAAATCTGAATACTGATCAGGGTTTCGGCCAGTCCCCCCCAATAGACGGCGTGGAGAGGGTGGATTAAATCGAAGCGCTGAAGGCCGGTGCTCAATTGGGCTGGGGCATATTCGAGCGCAAAGGCACTGAGGGTGACGATCGCTCCGGTGGTTGCCCAAGCTCTCCACGGGAGGGTGAATTTCGCACTGGTTTGGCGGCGATTGATCAGAATCGTGATGAGTCCACCGAAGGCCAAGGTCGTGACCAGCGTGAGGGTGATTCCGGGGGTAATCCAAATTCCGATGCCGCCGCAAAATCCGCTAAGCTGAAGCCAACGTGATTGAGTTTTGGGGGTGTCGTGCGGCCGCGAGATCAACGCGGCGGCAAAACTGAGTAACATCGCCGCAGCCAGGCCGAGGCTGAGGCCGTAATCGTTGGGCGCGCCCCCAATGAAGTTGCCGGCCAGCGGGTAAAGATTTGCCCAACCGAGGGCAAATACCGCGGCCGCGGTGGGGCCGAAACGGCGCCACGCCATGAAGCCGAGGCCAAGCAAGCAAACGAACTGGATAAAGGGCTCGATCCATCGGGCCGTTCGTTCGATCGAGAGACCGGGGGAGTCACCGGTGAAAATTCGGCTCATCCGAGCAGTCGTGGCCAAAGTCCAGCGGTAAGGGGAGGCTCGGTCTACCGCGCGGCCCGTGGGTGAATTGTCGTAGTCCACCTCTCGCAGTCGCAGGGGGCCCTCATCGACCATTTTTTGGGTCTCGGCGATTAACGCGTAGGCTTCTTTGTGCTTATCCGGAGCGATCAACCAGCGCTGTCCGGCAACGTAGCCAGTGGGCGAAGCCTCATCGTGCATGGGCTGGGGAGAGCCTTGGGCGGTCAATAAATCGACTCGCTTTACCTCCTGACTGCCCCGCCACGCGATGCATCCGCCGGCGACGAGCAGGGATATTATGAGGAAGAGGGGAAATGACCGGGGAGGGGAGACCATGCGGAGGGGTTCAGTGGACAGACTCGAAGCAGTGAAGTCGCGTTGAAAGTCGAGGCAAGCCCCAGCCTGAGTCGATTGGTAGCGCGTTCACCAACTGGGGAAGGGAATCGCTTCCCGATTTGCCATTCAGGCGCTTTTTAGGTTCACGCGGGCAATTCAGTCTCTAGTTTCCGGGGTGATGTTACCAATTTGCTTCGTTGTTGTTCGATTTGCCCGGTTAGGGCTGGGGGGCTTGGCCGGATGTTTGAGTGCGTTGGTGGTTTCGGCAACGACCGGGGGCGAGGGATTCACCAGTGAGCCATTGGAACCACGCGGGGAAAGTGGGAGCACCTTGTTTCGGGAAATGGATGCCATGGAAACGGGGGTGGTTTCGGAAAACTTATATGCTGATCCGCGTATGTGGGGGGATCGCTATCAAGAATTTGCCCTAGGGGGGATGGGCACGGGCGTCGCGATTGGTGATTTCGACAATGACGGGCGGCCGGATCTGTTGGTTGTGAGTAAGACCGAGCAGTGTCGATTGTTTCGAAATTTAGGTAATTGGACGTTTGAGGACGTCACGGTGACGGCGGGACTGGGGGCTGGCACCGGCATGATTGAAGAGGGGCTGTCGTGGATGAAGGGTCTTATGGGAGGGCCTGAAGCGCCGGCCGACGACATCGAGGCATGGAAGCAGGGGGCGGCGTGGGCTGATGTAAACAATGACGGCTGGTTGGATCTGTATGTGTGCCGGTTTGGCGCCCCGAATTGGTTGTTCGTGAACCAGCAAGATGGCACCTTTAAGGAGGAGGCCGCCGAACGTGGGCTCGCCGCGGTCGATGCGTCGGGCATGGGGACATTTTGCGATTATGACCGGGATGGTTGGCTGGATGTTTATCTGCAAACCAACATGCTGAATGCCGTCGCCAGTCCGGGCGGACAACCGGATCGACTTTATCGCAATAATGGTGACGGCACCTTTCAAGACGTGACGCGGTCGGCGGGAATCTCGGGCGACTCCTTGGCACACTCCGCCACGTGGTGGGATTTCAACGAGGACGGTTGGCTTGATCTCTATGTGGCCAATGATTTCGCGCCCGCGGATTTACTGTATCGGAATAATGGTGACGGATCGTTCACGAATGTAATCCATCAGGTCGTGCCGATCATGCCTTACTCAGCGATGGGGGCGGATTTTGGCGATGTAGACAATGATGGTCGGATCGACCTCTTCGTGGCCGATATGGCGGCGACGACCCATGAAAAGGATCAGCGGGGAATGGCGAGCTCGCGAGCGCTGAGTCGAGACGACGCGGATAGTGCGGTTTTGGCTCCGCAGGTGCTGCGTAACACGCTCTTTTTGAATCGAAGCCCGGCGGGAATTCAGGAGGCGGGGTGGCTGGTCGGGCTGGGGGCAACCGATTGGACTTGGTCAGTAAGATTTGCCGATTTTGACAACGACGGGCAGCTCGATCTGCATGTGACCAACGGGATGAACCGGGAGTATCAAAACTCCGATCTGCGCGAACGCATCATTTTGGCGGAGAGTCCGTCGGCCCGGATGCGAATCATGAAGGCGAGCCCGATGTTGGCCGAGGCTAATCTCGCTTATCGTAACACGGGAAACCTAAACTTCGAACCAGTGAGTGCCGCATGGGGCTTGAACCAAGTGGGGGTCAGTTTCGGCGCCGCCACCGGCGATCTGGATGGAGACGGTGACTTGGACTTGGTGTTCGGCAACTATAAGAAAAGTGTCTCGGTCATGAGGAACGAAGGTTCGGACGGTCAACGACTGATGGTTGCTCTACGCGGCACGACGTCGAACACGTTTGGTTACGGTGCCAAGGTGACGCTCCGTTCACCAGACGGCGTGCAGGTGCGGCGACTTGTGCCCGCCCGAGGTTATCTTTCCAGTAGCGAGCCGGTGTTACATTTTGGGCTCGGTGATGCAGTGATGGCGGACTCGATTGAAATCGAATGGCCGAGTGGCAAGGTGCAGCGATTGCGCAATTTGGCAGTAGGACGAAAATACACGGTAACGGAACCGGCCGGCCCCGCGCCACGACTGGCTCCGGCGCGGAAGGAAACCGTAATCAAGGGTCAATTTGATTTGGTGAGTGGTGAAGTGGGGCTCGAGGTGGCGACTCCGGAAGGGCCGGGGGCCGAGGATAATCGACAGCCGCTTTTGACGACGCGGTTTGACCGGCGGGGGCCGGCCTTGGCCGTGGCGGATTTGGATGGTGACGGGACGGACGACCTATTGCTCGGCGCCAGTGATCGTGCCGAGCTGAAGGTTTTGCACCGAGGGCCGACGGGAAGATTTCAAACTGATGCTGGACTCGGGCAAATCGTGACTGGAGCAACGGGACCTTTACTCATTTTCGAGGTCAATGGCGATGGACGGCCTGATGTTCTCATTACTCGAGCCGGAAGCCAGGATAACGCGGGCGCAGCGTCCTATCAACCGATGCTGGCGCTCAATGCCGGCGCGGGTCACTGGTCACTCGCGCCGCCGAGTGCGCTGCCCGATTTCCCGGTGAGCGTGGGAGCGCTGGCGGCGGTCGATTTTGATCGGGATGGGCGATTAGATGTCTTTGTAGGAGGCCGGGTTGAGCCCGGAAAATATCCCACCGCACCGCGCAGTGGATTATGGATCAATCGGGGAGGGCGATTTGAAGACGTGACGGCAACGGTCGCACCGGGACTGGCGCGAGTGGGGATGGTGACTTCCGCGGTTTGGTCGGATGTAGATCTGGATGGATGGCTCGATCTGATCGTGACAACTGAATGGGGCGGGGTGTCGGTTTGGCGGAATGAAGAGGGACGGGTATTTCGGGATTCGTCCGAAAGATTTGGATTCACGTCGGCGGGGACTGGTTGGTGGACGAGTGTAGCGAGTGCGGACTTTAATCGAGATGGGCGGCCAGACTTTGCGCTGGGAAACGCCGGATTGAATACCCCTTACACGGCTTCGGCGGACGAACCGGCACTTCTGTTTCGAGGGGATTTCGTGGGCCGCGGCCGCAGTGCGCCGAATCTGATCGAAGCGTATTATCAAGGGGGCAAGTTGTATCCCCGCCAAACGCTCAAAGCATTGGCGGGCGAGGTCCGGACATTGACCCGAACATTCCGGCGTAACGATGACTACGCATCGGCGACTTTGGAGGACGTATTCGGCGCAGATAAATTGGCCGCAGCCCAACGATTTGAAGCGACGGAATTACGCAGTGGAGTGTTGTTAAGTCGGAGCGATGGAACGTATGCGTTCGCCGCCCTCCCGCGGGAAATTCAACTTGCTCCGATGCAGGGAGTGGTCTCGGGAGATTTCGATGGGGATGGAAACGCGGATATTTATGGAGTGCACAACAGCTACGCGCCCACGCCGGTCGTTGGTCGGTTTACCGGGGGACTGAGCCAGTTATTGCGAGGGGATGGTGCCGGTCACTTTGAAGTCGTCGATCCGGCGGAGAGTGGACTGGTGGTGACGGGGGACGCCAAGGCTTTGGTGCGGGTTGATCTGGATCGAGATGGATGGCCCGACTTTGTCGCAAGTCGAAATAATAGCACCACGGTCGCTTTCCGAAATGGCGGCGTGGCAGGTCGTGGTTCCCTTCGAGTCTCTCTGCGGGGTGATTCCAATAACCCTCCGGCGGTTGGCGCCCGGGTGAAGATTACCGCTGTCGATGGGAAAACTCAGGTGGCGGAAATTTCGGCTGGTTCGGGCTACTGGAGCCAGCCAGATGCGGCGGCCTATTTTGGGCATACATCGGAGGCCACCGTAGAGGTCCGCTGGCCCGATGGCCGCCTGACGCAGCACGTGGTGCCGGTGGGCGAAACGAATCTGAAACTGAATTCACCAACGCGATGATTTTGGGACGGAAATTGCGGAAGGCGGTGAGCGCGGGGTGGGGATTGAGTTTGGCCGCGGCGTTAGTTGCGGTGCCATTGGCCCCCCCGAGTCGAGGCACCGGCGAGACGATGTTCACGACCATGTCGGCCGCGGAGACAGGCATAGAGGTTTCGAATAACTATGCCGATCCGGGGATGTGGAAGGAGCGGTATCGTGAGCTCACTTTCGGCGCGATGGGAACGGGCGTGGCGATTGGCGACTACGACAATGATGGTCGGCCCGATGTCTTTGTGGTGAGTAAAACCGAGCAATCGCGCTTGTTTCGCAACCTGGGCGATTGGCGGTTTGAAGATGTCACCGAATCGAGTGGCTTGGCCGGAGTGACGGATTGGATCGATCGGGGACTGGCTTGGTTCAAAAGTAGGAGCGAAGACGCCAAACCGGTCGTTGATGAAGTTGAAAATTGGCAACAAGGCGCCGCATTTGCAGATGTGAACAACGATGGTTGGCTCGATCTTTACTTGTGCCGATTCGGAGCCGCCAACGAGTTGTGGATCAATCAACAGGACGGCACCTTTTTGGAGGAGGCGGCGACCCGAGGTTTGGCGGTTGTCGACGGATCGGGGATGGGGGCCTTTGCGGACTATGACCGCGATGGCTGGCTGGATGTTTATCTGCAGACGAATATGTATGACGTCGCGAATCACCCGAGTGGGCGACCGGACCGATTGTTTCGAAATCGAGGCGATGGCACGTTTGTTGAAGTGACTAGTCAGGCAGGCATGGCGGGAAAAACATCGGGGCACTCCGTGACGTGGTGGGATTATGATACAGATGGGTGGCCCGATATTTACGTGGCCAATGATTTTGCGGTGGCAGATCAGCTGTATCGCAACAACCGAGACGGAACATTCACGGACGTCATGGATACGACCTTCGCTCGTTCGCCCTATTACTCGATGGGGGCAGATCAAGGGGACGTGGACAATGATGGTCGAATTGACCTCTACGTTGCGGACATGGCGGCGAGTTCGGCGGAGCGTGATTTACGCGGCATGGCAGGTTCGCGAGCCCGCGGGCAGAAGCATCCGACGCGGATCGGCGAGACGGCGCAGTCGATGCATAATGCGCTTTATTTGAACACGGGGACCTCCCGGGTGATTGAGGCGGCGGAACTCACGGGGTTGGCGCGCACGGATTGGACGTGGTCGGTACGTTGGGCGGATTTCGATAACGACGGCTGGTTGGATTTACACGTCACCAACGGCATGAATCGCGAGTATCATAATAATGATCTCTTGGAGAAAATTATGGTGTCGGAAGCCCCGGGGGAGCCGGTGCGGATTATGCAAGAAAGTCCCGTGATGGCAGAGGAGAATTTTGCTTTTCATAATTTGGGTGGCCTCACGTTTGAGTCGGTGGGGGCGAGTTGGGGACTGGCGGAAAAAGGGGTGAGTTTTGGTGTGGCGACGGGTGACCTCGATGGTGATGGCGATCTTGATTTGGTCTACGGCAATTATGAGAAAGGTCCCACGGTGCTACGCAATGATGGGGTCACGGGGAATCGACTGTTGGTTGATCTCCGGGGCGCCAAATCGAATCGGTTTGGCATTGGAGCCCGCGTCCACGTCGAGACCTCGGCTGGTTCGCAGGTGCGTGTTTTGTCTGCCGCCCAAGGTTACTTATCGTCCAGTGAGCCGGTTCTGCATTTTGGACTAGGCGACGCCACGCAGGTGGATCGGTTGGTGGTGACTTGGCCGAGTGGGGTGGAACAAGTGCTGGAGAATGTCGCGGCAAACCAGCGCATCGTCATCCACGAAGCGGGACTGCCAAACATCGAATCGTCCGTGGCGTTGGGCAAGCCGAGTCGACTGTTTGAGCGAGCGGCAGGGTGGCGCGAACCAGTCAGCGGTGAAGGTGGTGAAAATGAAGAAGAGGAATTGATGCGATCGCTGCAGCCCTGGCGCGTGGGCGGAAAAGGAGCGCAAGCAGTTACCGGTGATTTTGATGGGGATGGGCGACGGGATATCGCCATGGGTGACGCGGGGAGGTCAGGGGCTCGGTTGCTCCGGGCACGAGCAGAAGGCGGTTTTACCGAGACGGTATTAAATCCAATTTCAGGTGGTGCGCAGGCGGGCCCACTCGCGGTTTGGGATGCGGATAATGACGGTGACTTAGACCTGTTACGAACCAAGGCCGGAGCGTTGTTGCCGGTGGATTCCAGCGATTACCAACCGGAGCTCTGGATGAATAACGGCGCCGGAGGATTTACCCGTGCGGGCGAGCGTGAATTGCCGGAGATCCGGATCAGTGTCGGCGCGGCGGCGGTGGCGGATTTTGACGGTGATGGCCGAACCGATGTGTTTCTAGGATCACGAGGCCAACCCGGGCGTTACCCGGAAACGAGTGCCAGCTATTGGATTTTAAATCGCCCCAGCGGTCGGGTGATCGTTTCGGATGATTTTTCGCCAACGGAGGAGTTAATTACCGCGGTGGTGGCGGAAGATGTGGATGCGGATGGTTGGATCGATTTGGTGATCGCGACGGAGTGGGGCGCGGTGCGCGGCTGGCGAAACAACGGGGGCAAGGGGTTCGTCGATGCCACCGGTGAGTGGGGATTTGATTCGGCCGGGGCAGGTTGGTGGCGCTCTCTGGCCGCAGCGGATTTCAATGGCGATGGTCGAGTCGATTTTGCGATCGGTAATGCGGGACTGAACACGCATTATCGCGCATCGGGTCAGGAGCCGGCATTACTTTATGTCGGGCGATTTGGCGGGCGGAGCCCCGTGTTGGTCGAGGCTCGTTTTGAGGACGGGAAAATTAAGCCGTGGCGGAGTCGGCAGGAACTCGCGGCCGAGATTCGCGCGGTGGCCCGGAATTTTCGCCGCAACGAAGATTATGCCCGGGCTGCTCTGGGTGAGATTGTCGGCGAGGAAAACCTGGCGGACGCGACACGCTACGCGGTGACAGAATTGCGCAGCGGGGTGTTGTTGAGTCAATCGGACGGGAAGTATCGATTCCAGTCACTCCCTCGAATCGCCCAGGTGGCTCCGGCGCAAGCGATGGTGGCGGGAGACTTTAATGGTGATGGGGCATCAGATATTTACGTGGTTCAAAACGACTATTCGCCCGTTGATTTTGGGGGTCGATTCGAGGGGGGAGTGAGCCAGCTGCTGCAGGGAGACGGTCGCGGCGGGTTCACGGCAATTGAACCAAGTCGAAGCGGTTTGATGGTGGAGGGGGCCGCCGAATCAGTGGTGGCGATTGATGCGAATGAAGACAATCGATGGGATTTGTTGGTTACCCGGCGTGACCAACCGGATATTCTGTTTATCGCCAAGTAGGACACGAAATCGTCACATGCCGGGGAGGTTTTAATCGTGCGATTCGAACGAGACGGTAGAAGGGTGCATCCCATGGTATTTCGAAACGGATTATTTTTGGCTTTGGTTGTTGGTTTGGCCGGCAATTTGGCGGGTGAGAGTAAAAGGTATTTTAAGGGCAATACGCATGCGCATTCGCTGTGGAGTGATGGGAATGATTTCCCGGAGATGGTCATCGATTATTACCACCGCAGCGGTTATGATTTTGCGGTGGTGAGCGATCACGATGTGATGGCCGAAGGCTATCGCTGGATGTCGATTAGCGATATCAATACGCGGCAAATGGCGGAAGGGCCGGGCGCGATTGAAAAATGTATCGCGCGGTTTGGGACGGATTGGATGGAGTGGCGAGAGGTGGAGGGGACGCCGGGGATTGTGCTCAAAACGTTGGCTGAATTTCGGGAACAGTTCGAGGCGCCGGGCGAGTTTATGATCTTGAAGGCAGAAGAGATTTCGAATACCTCATCGAGCGGACCGATTCATATCAACGCGCTCAACTTAGAGCGGGAAATCGCGCACGTGAATCGACCGGATTGGTCGACGGAAACGGTCATTCGGGAAGCACTGCAGGCCGTGCAGCGCCAAGAGGCGGAAATTGGGCGACCTATTTTGGCTCATCTTAATCATCCGAATTTCCGTTGGGCGGTGACGGCGGAGGATATTGCGGCGGTGGTGGAAGAGCAGTTTTTTGAAGTTTATAACGGGCATCCATTGATCAATCATCTGGGCGATGAAACCCGGCCCGGTGATGAGCAGATTTGGGACATTGCGAATACGATCCGGATAGCGCAAATGGGCGAGGCGCCGCTCTACGCGGTGGCGACGGATGATTCGCATTGGTATCATGGCGGCAACGTCTCGCCGGGGCGCGGTTGGATCATGGTTGCGGCGGAGAGTCTGGAGTCGGACGCGTTAATGCTCGCGATGCGCGCGGGGGATTTTTATGCGAGTTCCGGGGTGACGTTGAGCGCGGTCAGTTACGATGCCGCTTCCCGCAAGATTGAGATCGAAATCGCAGCGGACGGAGATGCGGGGTTTGAGAGTCGATTAATCGGGACTCGAAGTGGTTATGAAAAAGGGCAGGGCAAAGGTGGGATCGGAGAGGTGTTTGCAACGAAGACGGGACGGAAGGTGCAGTTCGTGGTGCCGGCCGATGCGCTTTATGCCCGGGTAATGATCATCTCATCGACGGATCATCCCAACCCTTCGTTCGAGGAGCAAAAGAAGCAGGCATGGACTCAGCCCGTGGGGTGGAAGTAGCGGGAGAGACTCAGTGCCAACGGGCCGAAAGTCGGGGGGGGGAACCCCTCCTCCGTTCGATCCGGATAGTTCACTGACTACTCGCTCCACTCAGCGCCGAATTTTTGGGCGTAGACGGTCTTGAGTTGCTCGAATCGTGGGCGTTCGAAAACGGGTTGGGCGGCGATGCGCGTGAGCATGGCGTCGGCCTCAGTTTGGTTGCCCAGTTCAATCGCGTTAAAAGCGAGGATGCCGAGGGCGGTGGGATTGGCGGGGTCGGTTTCGAGGGCGGCGCGGATGTTAGAAATGCCTAGTTCGCGCCGATCAAAGTCGATTAGCGCGATGCCCAGTTCCAGATAGGCATCGGGTTCGTTGGGGCGGAGGCTGATGGATTTGCGGTAGGACGAGAGCGCGGGGCCGTATTCGCCGACGGCGCGCTGGCGGCGGGCTTTCATGAGGTGCAAGCCGGGGGAATCGGGACAGGCTTCCAGGCCCGCTTCGAGCACCCGAGCCGCTTCGGAGGGGTTGGCGGTTTTGGCGTGGAGGTCGGAGAGCTGAGCCCAGCCATCGGCGAATTCGGGATCGAGCTGGGTGCAGCGGCGGTAGTAGTCGCGGGCTTGATCGATGTTGCGCTGTTCACGGTAGAGATTGGCGAGTTGGAAGTGGGCGGAGAGGTCGGTGGGGGCGACGGCAATCGCTTGTTCGAGTAGCTGAATCGCGGCGACGGGATTGCCTCGACGGGCTTTGGTGCCGGCTTCGAGGGCGAGCATGAAGGGGTCGTAGGAATCGGGAAGGATTTCATCGAGCCAAGGATCTTCGGGGTCGCGGTAGGCACCGGAGGCGCGGGCTTGGCCCCGGATCGCTTCGGCGCGGGCGTCGAGACCAAGGCGCTCGTAGAGAGTGACGATGAGATCATAGCCGAGGGTGTAGTTGGTTTGGCCCACGACTTTCTCGAGTCGGCGGCGGGCGTCGTTCCAGTTTTCGGCTTCGAAATCGATGCGCGCGAGTCCGAGGAGGGCGTAAGGATTATTGGAGTCGATTTCGAGGGCTGCGAGGTAGGCCGTTGCGGCGGCGGCGGTTTGGTTGTCTTTGAGCAACAAGTCGGCGTAGCGGAGGCGGGCGGGAAGGTAGTCGGGCGCCAGTTCGATGGTGCGTTGCCATAAGGCGACCGCGGCGGCGGCTTGGCCGTAGCCGGCGCGAATGGTGGCGTGGAGGTGAGGCCAACGGGCGGCGTCGGGTCGCAGTTCGGCTAGCGCCTCATAGGTGGTACTCGCGGCATTGAGATAACCGTTGGCGTGATACAAGCGGCTTAACTCGATCAATCCCGCGACGGGATCACGTCGTGAGGTGGCTGCGGTATCCGCAATGGAGATACGTTCGACGAGTGCCGGAGGCGCTGAAGTTAAATCGGGCACGGGAGGCAGTCGCATCACGACCGCGTCGCGGGCCTTGGTCGCGGACTGCCACCAGGCGCCGAAGCCGATCAAACCGATAATCAGAATTCCCGATGCGATTAAAAGGGGGGCGCGCTTTTTCATGGCTGAGCGCGTGGAGTCCATAGCATGACCCGGCCCATCGCGTCAAAGGGGGGGTAAATATAAAAGCCTCCGGTAATCAGAGAAGGCCGGCCGGTGCCGTCGAAGTCCCCATAATCGAGCGTGATCAGATCCTTGGGCGTGCGCGTGAGGACGTGAGGCTCGAAGTTCATTTTGCCGTCATTGCGAAACCACATGAGCGAAATGACGTGGCGGTTCTTACTGTTCCAATCGGAGTAAGCGGCGGCGGCCACGACGTCCATGGCGCCATCTTGATCTAGATCGACGCCGATGGGGCTGTAAGCGCCGGGAAGGGTGCCGATGCGGTGGTAGCGGAAGCCGCCGTTACCGGTGTTTTCAAACCACTGCACCCCATGCCAAGGGCGGGGGCCGGGAGTGGCGGCGGGGCCGAAGCCATCACCGTTGGAGTAGACCACGTCGGGGCGACCGTCGCGGTTGAGGTCGGTGACACTGATGCCGCTGCTGCCGTAGTCCTCGTTGGTGGAGCCCCAGATGCGTTGGCGGGTGAAGCTGCCGGAGCCGGAGTTCTGAAAGTAGAAGACTTCCTCCCACTGTTGGGAGAGTAGAGCGACGATGTCGGGGTGGCGATCGCCGTTGAAGTCAGCAACGACGACGTTAACGGCGCCGGAAAGATCGAGGATGACATGGCGTTGAAAGTGCCAAGGGGATTGGCCGGTGTTTTCAAGCCAAGCGACTTCGCCTTGGTCGTAACCAAACTGAGCGAGAGCGAGATCCAGATCGCCATCGCCGTCGAAATCGGCGGGGCGCATGTCCACGATACGCGTGGTGTTCTCGAGTAGGATGTGAGGGGTGAAGTTCTGCTGGCCGTCGTTTTCGAGGAGGAATGCGGTGCCGACGCGATCGTTATTGGGAAACACGACCGACATGCTGGCGATGAGCAGATCGAGATCTCCGTCAGAATCCATGTCGGCTGCTTCGGCGTGGACGGGGCCCCGCATATCCGCTGCGAGCAGGGCTTCGGGAGCAAATGTGCCAGGGGCGGTCTGTCGAATCCAGCGTACCTCGTTGAACTGCGCTTCGCAAAACACGATGTCGGTGAGGCCGTCTTGATCGAGATCGATCGCTTTGACGTGAGCGATCCAGGGGGGGAGTTCGCCCGGGGTGCCTAGTTCCTGCGACTGGAATCGTTCCAGGGCTTCGATCGGCGCAAATGATTGGTCGGCGGGTTGGGCGGCGAGGCGGGGCGGGGGTTTGCTGCATCCACCGAGCCCGCCGAGCATTGCCGCGAGGAGGAGGCAAACGGCAGAGGGGATGGGGCTTAGGGCAGGCATAGGAGGGGTATCGTTCCGAAAGGGGAGTCAGAAATGGAGAAAGGACGAGCAAACGGTAAGGGGTTTTTTGAGAAATCCGCAAATCGTTGACGCCGCTGTGTTCTAATCGAATGCAATGGAGCCTCAATTCGGGAAACGATTAGGAAGACTTGGCGTTATTGATGCTTTGGGTAGACTGTTTCTCACTTTCTCCAAAAGCATCTTGCAGGCGCTGACCTCGCTGGGGATGCTGGCGCGAATTTTTCGTCATCCGACCGTCTATTTAAACCATGGTATCCCCCAACACTGATCTAAGCTACGACAGCAAAATCGAAGGAGACATCGTTATCTCACGTCTCGATGCCGTAGTGAATTGGATTCGCAGCAACTCCATGTGGCCGATGCCGATGGGGCTGGCTTGTTGCGCGATTGAGCTCATGGGCTCGGCTGGAGCCCGTTTTGATATTGCCCGTTTCGGCGCTGAAGTGATGCGATTTTCTCCCCGCCAGTCCGATTGTATGATCGTGGCCGGCACGGTGACGTACAAAATGGCCCCGCACGTTCGTCGAATTTATGATCAGATGGCTGAGCCTAAGTGGGTGATTGCCATGGGGGCCTGTGCCTCCTCCGGGGGGATGTATCGCAGCTACGCGACGCTGCAGGGAGTCGATCGCATCATTCCCGTAGACGTCTACATTAGCGGCTGTCCTCCGCGTCCCGAGGCTCTGCTCGACGGCCTCATCAAACTTCAGAACAAGGTAAAAAAGACGCCTTCCTTCAGTAATCTGACTGCCTAAGCGGTCGACTGCTCCCCGAATTGATCAACCATGAGCGAGCCAGCAGCTGCCGACGTCACGAGCGCCATTCAGGCGAAATTTCCCAACGCCACGATTCGCCCGAGTGGCGATCATCCTGCGGTCAACTTGCCCATCGGCGAGGTGGTTGAGGTCCTGCAGTGGCTGCGGGACGAGCATTCGTTTGACTTTTTAGTCGATGTGACGGCCGTTGACTGGGCCGAAGAGGCGTCGCCCCGGTTTTCCGCCGTTTGGCACCTGTACTCGACGACTCAGCACGGATATGTGCGGGTGGTCGCAGACTGTCTGGATGACCTGGATCCGAGCGCGCCGACCGCGACTCACTTGTGGCCGGCCGCGAATTGGCATGAGCGCGAGACTTGGGATCTCCTGGGAGTGAAGTTCGAAAATCACCCGGATTTGCGCCGTATTTTAATGTGGGAGGGCTATCCCTACCATCCTCTGCGCAAAGAATTTCCGTTGGCGGGAATTGAAACGGAGCTGCCCGATCTTGAGGTCGCGGCTGAAACCGAAGCCAAAGTCATTGCGGCACCCATGATGGGCGGGCCGTTCGTGGCCTCCAGTCGTGGGGAAATGAACTTAACTGACGCGGAGCCTCGAGCCAAGGACGAGAGCTGGACCGAAAAATCCGCCAAACCGGAATAACCCGCGAAACGCTTTACTGATGGCTACCGAATATACCGTGCCCGATACCGCTGCGAAGACCGCAGCTGCCGCAAACCAAGAGTTTGAAACCGAGAAAATGTCCCTCTCGATGGGACCGTCGCATCCCTCGACCCATGGGGTTTTACGGCTGCAGCTCGAACTTGATGGTGAAACCGTGACGAAGTGCGACCCAGTGTTGGGCTACCTGCATCGCGGGGATGAGAAAATCGCCGAGAATATGACCTACAATCAATTCGTGCCTTACACGGATCGGTTGGACTACCTCGCCCCGTTGGCGAACAACGCCGCTTACGCGGCGGCGGTCGAGAAATTGGCCAATGTTGATGTGGGTCCACGAGTGGAGGCAATTCGGGTGATCACCTCGGAAATGGCCCGCGTTTCCTCCCACCTGATGGGCTTGGGGGCTTACGGGATCGATGTGGGCGCTTGGACAGTGTTTCTCTATAGTTTCACTGAACGTGAAAAACTTTACACCCTCTTCGAAGAACTGACGGGGGCGCGTTTCACGACCAGTTACAGTCGGATCGGGGGAGTCTCACGCGACGTGCCGGAAGGTTGGAACGACAAAGTCCTAGCATTCTGTGATCAGTTTCTGCCGATCCTCGAAGATATTCTTAAACTGCTTACCCGCAATAAGATATTTCAAGATCGGACGGTTGATGTGGGCACCATCTCCGCGAAAGATGCCGTGGCCTACGGTCTATCCGGACCCAATCTCCGGGGCTCGGGCGTGAAGAGCGACTTGCGCAAGGATCGACCTTACTGGGGCTACGACAAATACGAATTTGATGTTCCCATCGGGCAAAAAGGTGACTGCTACGACCGTTATCTCTGCCGCGGCGAAGAGATGCGCCAATCGATCAGCATTATCCGGCAAGCGATTGCTCAATTTCCGGAAGGTTCATACTACGCGGAGGATGCGCGCAAAATTTTTGCGCCGCACAAAGCCAAAGTGATGAGTTCGATGGAGGAGTTGATCAACAACTTCATGATCGTAACCGAAGGTCCCCAGATGCCGGCGGGCGAAGTTTATTTTGAAGCGGAAAATCCGAAAGGCACCTTGGGGTTCTTCATCGTGAGCAAGGGCGGCGGAGTGCCGTGGCGTATGAAAATTCGCGGTCCATCATTTTGTAATCTCTCTATTTTGCCCAAAGTCTGTCAGGACGAACTCGTGTCGGATGTTGTTTCCATTCTCGGATCGCTCGATTTCGTGATGGGCGAATGTGACCGGTAATTTGCCGTGAATCTACTCTTTCTGAATCGATGAATTTGAAGCCTGAAACCCTGACCCGGATCGACCAGGTCATAACCCATTATCCCGAGAAGCGCAGTGGCACTTTGCCGTTGTTGCATTTGGTCCAAGAAGATGTGGGCCATATTTCGGATAAAGCGATTGAGTGGATTGCCGAGAAGCTCGAGCTCGAGCCGATCAACGTTTACGAGGTCGTCACTTTTTACCCGATGTTCCGTCGGCAACCGATCGGACGTCGTCACATCAAAGTCTGTCGCACCCTCCCTTGTGCCCTAGCAGGAGGTTACAAGACGTGCTCCCAATTTGAGCAGGAATTCAACACGCATCGGGGTGAAGTATCACCCGATGGTGAAGTGACCGTCGAGTTCGTGGAATGTTTGGCGAGCTGCGGTACCGCGCCGGTCGTGCTCATCGATGAGACGCTCCACGAGAATGTGACGGAGGCGAAGGCAAAAGAGATTAGTCACCAAATCAAGGCTGAGGCCGCCAATCGAGGATAAGCACCATGTCTGATCTCACGGAAAAACGTATCATTTTTAAGCACATCGACGAAGCGGGGTATTCGAACGACATCGCCTGTTATCAAAAGCACGGTGGCTATGAGAATCTCAAGAAGGCCGTCACGCTTCACCCACCCGACATTCGGGATGAGGTGAAGAAGTCCGGCCTGCGCGGTCGAGGTGGAGCAGGGTTTTCCTGTGGACTGAAGTGGTCCTTTGTTGATCGAAAGAGCGGCAAGCCCATCTACCTCATCGTCAATGCGGACGAGTCTGAGCCGGGAACTTTCAAAGATCGCTACATCATCCACCAAGATCCGCATCAGCTGATTGAGGGCACGATGATCTCGTGTTTTGCGAATGACGTGAAGCAGGCCTACATCTACATTCGGGGTGAGTTTCCCGAGGGCGCCCGTATTCTGGAGCAGGCGATCCAGGAAGCCCGGGACGCGGGATTTGTGGGTAAAAACATCTGCGGAACCGAGTATACTTGCGACATCTTCGTGCATCGCGGCGCGGGGGCTTACATTTGCGGCGAAGAAACGGGTCTCATCGAATCTCTCGAAGGCAAGCGGGCTAATCCCCGCATCAAGCCGCCCTATTTCCCCGCGGTGCTGGGGCTCTACCAATGCCCGACGATCGTGAACAATGTGGAAACGCTTTGTCACGTGAAGCACATCATGGACATGGGCGCGGACGAATATCTCAAGATTGGCACCCCGAACAACACCGGCACCCGTATTTTCTGTGTTTCGGGTCACGTGAAGAAACCCGGTTATTACGAATTTGCCTGTGGTCAAGTGACCATGGGCCAACTGCTCAACGACGTATGCGGCGGTCCGCTCGAAGGTCGACAGTTCAAGGCGGTTATTCCCGGTGGGTCCTCGGCCAAGATTCTCCGTTTCGGCGAGAAATTTACCATCGAGAACAAGGATGGCACCACGAAGGAGTGGGCGGTGGAGGACATTCCGCTTGATTTTGATTCGCTCGCGGCGGCGGGAACCATGGGGGGGTCCGGCGGCGTGATCGTGATGGATGATTCGGTTAATATGGTCGACGCGCTCGCCAATATTAACGCCTTCTACGCCCACGAAAGCTGTGGCCAGTGCACGCCGTGTCGCGAAGGCTCGCTGTGGATGAAAAAGATTTCCACCCGGATGGTGCACGGCGAAGCTCGTCCGGAAGACGGTGAGTTGATCAAGAGCGTCGCCGACCAAATTGCAGGTCGCACGATCTGCGCATTCGGGGAAGCCTGTTCGTGGCCGACCCAAAGTTTCGTGGCAAAGTTCGGCGATGAGTTCAAATCCTACGCCGACGCCAAAAAGCACAAACCTTCCGACGCCCTTCAACTCGTCTAAGCCATTTCTGCAATGATTCAGCCTGCTAAACCCGACCTCATCACCGTCAATATCGATGGCAAAGAAGTCGCTGTGCCCAAGGGCACAAATGCGATCGAAGCCGCGCGTCTCGCCGGCACCGACGTGCCTCATTATTGTTACCACCCGAAGCTTTCGGTCGCGGGTAACTGCCGGATGTGCCTCATCGAGTTGGGCATGCCGATGGCCGATCGCGTGACCCGCGAGCCGATCATGGATCCGGACACGGGCAAGCAAAAGATCAGTTGGATCGAGCGTCCGCAAATCGGTTGTGCCACTAATGTTGCTCCCGGGATGCAGATCAAGACGCAGTCGCCGATGATCAAAGAGTGTCGGGAAGGCGTAATGGAGTTTCTCCTGATCAATCACCCGTTGGACTGTCCGATTTGCGACCAAGCCGGTGAATGTAAGTTGCAAGAGCAGGCGACGGGTTATGGCCGTGGCTACTCCCGTTTCATTGAGCAAAAGAACGTAAAGCCCAAGCGTACCCAACTCGGCCCGCGCGTCGTGTTGGACGATGAGCGCTGTATTCTCTGCTCCCGATGTGTGCGATTCTCCCAAGAAGTGGCCAAGGACGATGTGCTCGGCTTTGTCGACCGGGGCAGCTACTCCACCTTGACCTGCTTCCCGGGTAAGGAGCTGAAGAATAATTACTCGCTCAATACGGTGGATATTTGCCCCGTTGGTGCGCTGACTTCGACCGACTTCCGCTTCAAGATGCGGGTTTGGTTTCTGAAGCAAATCAACAGCATCGACACCGAATCATCCGTCGGAGCCAATACGGTGGTCTGGTCGCGTGAAGGAGAGATCTATCGCATCACCCCCCGTCGTAACGACGAAGTGAATGATACCTGGATGGCCGATAGTGGTCGGTTGCTCTACAAACAAGTTCAGGCTGAAGACCGACTTAAAGCAGTCACCTACCACGGTGCCGCGTCGGATCTCAAAACCGCGTTGGCCGCTGCCGCGGAGTGGGCAAGAGCTGGCGATGTCGCCGTCGTTGGTTCGGGCCGCAGCTCGGTTGAAGAGCAGTTTCTCACCAGGAAGATCGCCGACAAACTCGGGGCGAAAACGCATCTCGTGGCCCGACTCGGGCAAGGGGACAAGTTGCTGATCTCGGAAGATCGCAATCCCAACACACGGGGCGCGCTGGTGACCGGATTGATTGATCAATTGCCGGCCACCGAGTTGACTGATTTAGCGACCGCGATCGAGGGCGGAAAAGTGAAGACGGTGATCTCAGTTGGTGAAGATTTGGCCGCGGCGGGACTGACGGCCGAGCAGATCAGCAAAGTGAACGTGGTTTATCTCGGCACGCACGCTAACCCGACCACCGCTCATGCCGGGGTGGTGGTGCCGACGCTCACGGTTTTTGAGAAAAGCGGTTCGTTCATCAACCAACAGTTCCGCATTCAGAAGTTTGCGAAAGTGGTGCCCGGTCCCCGCGGCGCGATCGATGATCTTACGGTGCTCGATCAACTGCTGATGGCATTGGGCGGCGACTCGGTTGGCGGTGAGGTGACTGGCATTTGGACCACGCTGGCCGCCGAGGTTTCGGCGCTCGCGACGATGACGTTCCGCACCCTGCCCCAAACCGGACTGCTCCTCGATAGCACGCCTTGGGCAAATTTGTCTTTTCCTGAGGGTGAAACCCTTCACTTCAAACCCGCGTTGGCGGAAATCACGGTCTGAATGATTGAGCTATGATTGATCTTTATCTCAATCTTCCCGTTTGGATTCAGGCCACTATCAAGGGGCTGACCAGCATTTTGGTGATCATTCCGATCGCGGGCGCCTGTTCACTCGCCGAGCGCAAAGTTTCGGCGTGGATTCAAGGGCGCCCCGGCCCAAATCGGGCACGAGCCTGGGGGCTAGGTTATATTCCCGTGCTCGGTCCAATTTTGCAACGACTCGGCGTGTTTCACTTGATGGCCGATGGTGCGAAATTCGTCTTCAAGGAGGACGTTGTTCCCGGTCACGTGAACAAGTTCTACTATTACCTCGCGCCACTCGTGGCGCTGGTGCCGGCCCTTTGCACCATCGTAGTGGTGCCATTTGGCGCTTATTGGGATACGGCGACGAGTGCAATGAAACCGATCATCCTTGCTGATGTGGATATCGGGATGTTGGCCGTTTTCGCAATCGGTTCACTGAGTGTGTATTCGCTAATTTTGGCCGGTTGGGCTTCGAATTCGAAGTATCCTTTTCTCGGCGGAGTGCGGGCTTCGGCGCAGCTCATCTCGTATGAGCTTTCGATGACCTTATCGGTTTTGCCCGTGTTCTTGTGGGTTAACGCTCCCGGGGGGCAAGGCACGCTCAGTCTCTTCGAGGTGGTGCAGACCCAGAGTCTGCCCGGATTCCTGGGGGGCATTTGGTATGTCTTTTTGATGCCGTTGAGCGCATTTATCTTTTTGGTCGCGCTGTTTGCCGAGACCAATCGCCAGCCATTCGACATGCCGGAATCTGAAGCCGATTTGGTCGGCGGTTTCCACACCGAATATGGCGAATTCAAGTGGTCGCTGTTCTTTGTGGCCGAGTATGCGCACATGACCATCGGTTCCGGGGTGTTCGTGCTCTTGTTTCTAGGCGGATGGAATCCGTTGCCGTGGATTCCGTTGGGGCCCCTGATCGAGAGTCTGCCGATGTGGTTGGGCGGAATTATCGGAATCAGTATCTTCCTCGGAAAGACCTTCTTCTTCATCTTCCTTTTCATGTGGGTGCGCTGGACGCTGCCTCGATTCCGTTATGACCAAGTGATGAAACTCGGTTGGCAGAAGCTTCTCCCGATGGCTATCGGCAACCTGATTTTCTACGCTCTCGCGATCGCTTTCATCGAAACCCGATAACGCGCTTATATTATGTCTTTTGTTACCGTCGAACGCAAACCGCTCACCTTAGCCGAGCGCACCTACCTACCGCAGATTTTGAGCGGATTGAAGACCACCTTCAAAAAAATGGTGAAGCCCAACGAGACGCTGGAGTATCCGGAAGCTCGTCCGGCCATTCCGGAAGGCTATCGCGGAGTTCCGACCTTAGTGATGGACCCCAACGGACGGGAAAAGTGTGTTTCCTGTCAGCTTTGTGAGTTTGTTTGCCCCCCGAAAGCAATTCGCATCAAGCCGGGAGAAATTGCGGCTGATAGTGAAAATGCTCACGTGGAGAAGGCGCCGAAGGAATTCGATATCGACATGCTGCGCTGCATTTATTGCGGCCTTTGTCAGGAAGTTTGTCCGGAGGAGGCCATCTGGCTCCAGAACGAATTTTCCCTCTCCGGTTACACCCGCGAGGAGATGGTGAATAACAAACAAAAACTCTACGAACTGGGCGGCACATTGCCCGACGAGCATTTGAAGTGGGACAAAAAGAAGGCTGCTGAAAAGGCGGGCAACCGCGCGCATTAATCCCGGATTTTCCAGATCATGTCCGACATTATATTTCACGTATTTGCATTCTTGACCATCGGGAGCTCGGTTGCGGTCGTCATTAACCACAATGCGGTCAACTCCGCGCTGGCGTTCCTCGTGGGGCTCTTCGGCGTTGCCGGTTTGTTCGTGCTGCTCGACTCGTTCCTATTGGCCGTGCTGATGATTTTAGTCTACGCGGGCGCGGTCGTCGCGCTGTTTCTGTTCATTATCATGTTGCTTGATATGAAGGGAGGGGAACGAAAGGCGTTTTCTAAACCGACCGCCATAGCAGGCTTAATCGGTGCGGCGCTTCTAGCGGTTTGCTCCACCTCGCTGGCTAAGGGGTTCAATCTTTTGCCGCCCGCGGATGCCGCGTCGGTCATTCCCGTCGGAGCGACGCTGAGGAATTATGCGGATCAACTGTTCACGGTTTATCTCCTTCCGGTGCAGGTCGTCGGCTTCTTGCTGCTGATCGCGATGCTGGGGGTGATTGTGTTGAGTAAAAAATTTGAAGGATTGGAGGATGTGAAATGAGTTCAATCGGCCTTTTCCACTATCTCATGGTCGCCACCCTGATGTTTTCCATCGGCTTCGTTGGGGTGCTCATTCGCAAGAACACCTTGGTGATCTACATGTGTCTCGAGTTGATGCTGGTCGCGTCGACGATCGCGCTCGTGGCTTTCTCCCGTTTCAACGGAACGATGGACGGTAATGTCTTCGTTTTCTTCATTCTCACCGTCGCGGCCGCGGAAGTCGCGGTGGGACTCGCCATCATCGTGGCCCTCTTCAGGCGTCGTCAGACGGTGCAAGTCGAGGAACTCAACGCGCTCAAGAACTGATCGCCATGGAGCCTACGCAAATCGCCCTTTATACTCTCTTATCTCCGCTGGTTTCAGCGGTGGTGATCGCGCTGTTTTTCCGGCGTAACGGCACCATCGCGGCGACCATCTCGGTGGCTTCGGCCGCCGTGGTCGCAGCGGGAGGACTGATGCTCGCTTACGGCGGACATCGTTTCGACGCCTCGATGGAGTGGTTCCGTTTCTACGACTTTGGAATGTCGCTAGGATTCAAGTTTGATGACCTCGCCGCCCTCATGATTGCCATCGTGGGAGTGGTGGGCTTTTGTGTGCATCTCTTTTCACTCGGTTACATGGCCGATGATGAGGCCAAAGCGCGTTTCTTTGGCGGACTTTCGATCTTCATGTTTTCGATGCTCGGCATCGTGCTGGCAGACAATCTTTTCATGATGTTCGTCTTCTGGGAATTGGTGGGATTCAGCTCTTACCTGCTGATCAATCACTACTGCCTGAAGCAGTCGGCGGCCGAGGCTTCCAAAAAGGCCTTCATCGTGAATCGAGTGGGAGACTTCGGTTTTCTCATTGGTATTTTGATGTGTTACGGCGTTTACGGCACCGTGAACTTCTCCGAGCTCGCAATGGCGACAACAGGTGGGGCGGTAGTCGCCACGGCGATTCCGTTGCTCTTATTCTGTGGTGCTTTGGGTAAGTCCGCCCAAATGCCTTTGCATATTTGGCTACCAGACGCGATGGAAGGTCCGACCCCGGTGTCGGCTTTGATTCACGCGGCGACGATGGTGGCGGCCGGTATTTACATGCTTTGTCGGATTGAGATGTTGATGGTGGCCGATGCATTACAAGTGATCATGTGGGTCGGCACGGTGACGGCGCTTTATGCCGCACTTTGTGCGGTGGTCCAGCGTGACATTAAGAAGGTGTTGGCTTATTCCACCCTTTCTCAGCTGGGCTACATGGTGGCCGCGTTCGGTCTCGGCGCGGGTCAGACCGATTCTGGAGCACTGTTTTCGGTCGGTGCGGCGGCCGCGATGTTCCACCTGACGACCCACGCGTTTTTCAAGGCGCTGTTGTTCCTCGGTTCTGGTTCAGTGATTCACGGATGCCATCATGAACAGGATATGTTCAAGATGGGGGGGCTAATTAAAAAGATGCCGCTGACCGCGATCACGATGTTGATCGGGGGGTTGGCGATCGGTGGACTTCCGTTTGTGACGGCGGGCTTCTTCTCCAAAGATGCGATCCTTCATTTGGCCCAAGTGACGAACCCGGCAGTTTTTGGCATCCTCGTCTTCACGGCGGTGCTCACCACTTTCTACATGGTTCGGATGTGGAAACTCACCTTTCTCGGCGCCCCTCGAAGCGACTCGGCGTCGCACGCTCACGAAGGGGGCTTTATGACGATGCAATTGCCGCTGATCATTTTGGCCGTACTCTCGATTTTCGGCGGTTACACTCACGGAGCACTCGGATTTGTTTACGGACATTCGTTTGAGGGAATCTGGTCGCAGATCCCTCACCCGGAGAGTTTGGTCGGTGTCGTGATCCTGTCGCTCGCGATCCTAGGTATCGGCGGTGGTTTGGCTTGGGTATTATACCCGTCGGGCGACAAGGATGGACTGGAGACTCAAGTGCCGGGCGCTTTCGCCGTTCTCACGCTCCTTAAAGAGTCGTTCGATAAAGTTTACACTTACTATGTCGCCAAGGTGCAGGATCGCTTCGCGATGTTGCTGAACTTTATCGATCAGATTCTTATCGCGGGCTTGATCATTCGTGGATTGGCCGGATTTGTGGGCCTGTTCGGCCTGGGTGCCCGGGCGCTTCATGTGGGTAGCCTCCACGCTTATGTTTACTGGTTCCTGTTGGGTATCGTGATGCTGTGGGGCTTTGCCGGAGGTCTGTTCTAACTCTTTTTCCGAATGCAAAACTTCGATATTCTCCTTCTCGCTATTCTGTCGCCGCTCGTGCTGGCGCTCGCAATGGCGTTGGGCCTGCCGTCGGGATTGGCCAAGAAACTGGCTTACGTGGCTTTCGCGATTCCAGCGCTCGCCGGTATTTGCGTGTGGTATCGCTTTGGTGGTGCCCCTTTGGAAGGCAGTTACGCTTTCCTGACAACTTATAATACGGGGCTGAGTCAGCTCGGGATTACGCTTAAACTGGGTTTAAACGGGATATCGCTGCCTTTGTTTGTGATGGCAGGAATCGTCGGTTTTGCTGCTGGGCTCTACGCGTTACAGTCAGCGGCGGAAAGAATGGGCACCTACATCATGTTGCTGCTCATTATGCAGGGGGGGCTGATGGGCGTCTTCGCGAGCGTGGACGTGTTCTTTTTCTACTTCTTCCACGAACTCGCGCTCATCCCAACCTTCATCATGGTGGGTGTCTGGGGTGGTCGTGATCGCAATTATGCGGCGATGAAGATGACGATTTATCTCACGGTTGGCGCGATGCTGTCGCTGATCGGTTTGATCGCGATCTATTACAAGTCCGGCGCTGCGTCGTTTGATATGATCACGCTCCGCGCCGCGGTGCTCGAGCAAGGTCTTTCGACCCTGGCGCAACAGAATATTTTTGGGCTTTTGATGTTTGGCTTTGGTATATTGGTGTCGCTTTGGCCGCTGCACACTTGGGCCCCATTGGGCTACGGTGCCGCTCCCAGTTCGGTCGCGATGTTGCACGCCGGCGTGCTGAAGAAATTCGGTCTCTACGGCCTCATCCAGATTGCGCTGCCATTGCTTCCGCAGGGAGCGGCGCATTGGGCACTCATTCTCGCGACCTTAGGGGTCGTCGGAAACGTGCTGATCATCGGTTTCGTCACCATGGCGCAGCGTGACCTCAAGCAGCTGATCGGTTTCAGTTCGGTGATGCATATGGGCTACGCCTTTCTTGGGGTGGCTTGTTTGTCGGTCGTGGGGGCGGGCGGGGTGGTTTTGATGATGGTCGCGCACGGTCTTTCGGTTGCTTTGCTCTTCATGCTTTCCACGAGTATTTACCACCGCACGCAGTCCTTTGATCTCGATGAGATGGGTGGACTGGTGAAGCACGCCCCGGTGCTGTCGGCGTTTTTTGTCGCTGGCACCATGGCGAGTATCGGGTTGCCCGGCTTTGCTAATTTCTGGGGTGAGCTCACCATCTTCGTCGCGGCTTGGCAGGTCTTTCCCCTCCTCACGATCATCGCTATCGCGGGGGTGATCATCTCCGCGATCTATGGTCTGCGGGCCACCGCTAAAGTGTTCTTCGGACCACAGTCGGAGGCGTTTGATAAAGTGCTCGAAGAAAAGCCGGCGGTTGATCTGACCTGGGCTGAAAAATTCCCGGCGCTCATCTTACTCGCGACCCTGCTGGTGCTGGGCTTTTGGCCGAAGTCGGTGACGACCGCACTGGATGCTTCTCTCTCTGAAATTTATCCGACAGCGCTCTCGAATCCTGCGAGTGATGCCGAAGTGGCCCAAAAGTGAGCAGGCCTGAACAACGAATCTAAGCTGTCGTGATGACCACCGAACTTCTTCAACAGGCCTCCGCCGCCAACCAATGGTCCGCCATCTTCCCCGAGTTGATGGTGGGCTGCCTCGCGCTCTTACTTCTCATCTTCGAGATCGTGCTTCCGAAAAAGAAACACGACATGATTCCCAATATCGCGATCATCGGATTACTCGCGATTACGGGAGCGCACATTTTCCATTACGAATCTGCCTTTCTCGGCCAAGAGACCTTTAACGGACTTTTACGGCACACGGGAACGGGGCAGTTTATGCGGCTATTCTTCTTATTGGCGGCGACGGGTGTTTCGGTTCTCGGCATCGTTGCGTTGAAGCGGCAGGTCATGCCGAAGGTCGAGTTTTTTGCGATTACGTTGGTGGTCGCCGGGGCGATGATGCTGCTCTCGCAGTCCAATCATTTCGTGATGCTGTTTGTGGCTCTCGAAACGATCACGGTTGGGTTCTACGTGCTCGTGAGTTACACCCGCACCAATCCGCTCTCCTTGGAGGCCGGCTTGAAGTATCTGATCATGGGTGCGTTAAGCTCAGGCATTTTACTTTTCGGAATCGTGCTGCTCTACGGGGTGGCTGGCACGCAAGGGCTGCCGATGGCGACAGCGGAATCGATGAATTTCGACGCGTTGCGCGCATTCCTCTATGCAAATCCGGACAACCTGCTCGCTGCCGTCGGTATCGTGCTCGTGCTCTCGGGCGTGGCTTTCAAGATTGGGGCGGTTCCGTTCCAAATTTGGATCCCTGATGTTTATCAAGGTGCGCCAACTCCGGTGACGGCGTTCTTGGCGATCGCTTCGAAAGCCGCGGGCTTCGCGATTCTATTGATCCTCGTCAATGTGTTTGGGGGTTACGAATCCTTGGTGGTGAAGGTGCTGTCGGTTATGGCGATGGTGACGATCATTTTCGGCAACCTCGCCGCTCTCACGCAGCAGAATGTAAAGCGTCTCATCGGCCTTTCCGGGGTTTCCCATGCGGGCTACTTGATGATCGGGGTGATCGCGGCGATTCACGTGGAATTCGCGGTGGGGGCAATTTGCTTCTACTTGTTTGCCTACCTGCTGGGTTCGCTCGCGGTGTTTGGGGTGATGACCCATGTTTCCGGTGATGATGATGCGGATCAAAGTCTCGATCACTACAGTGATCTGGCGAAGACTCACCCGTTTCTCGGAGGCGTGTTGGCGGTGGGACTCGGATCGCTAGCGGGTATTCCTCCGTTGGCGGGATTCATGGGTAAGTTGCTGGTGTTTCTCGCTGCTTTTGAAGCGGGACTTTATCCGCTCCTAGCCGTCGCGATCATCGGGGTGATCATGTCGATCTACTATTATTTTGGATGGATCAAAGCAGCGTTTTTCCCGCAATGGCGTCCTCCGGTGTTTGAAGGGGATGACCCGGTTCCCGCACCCGTTCGCCAACCCGTATCGACGGCCGCGGGGATCGTATTAGCCACGGCAGCACTGGCCTCGGTCGTGTTTGGTTTCTACCAAGGTCCGATTGGGCAGTGGCTGGGTCTCGGATAGAGGCGACCGCAGTTTTAAAAGATTTACCCCGATCCACTTTAAGTGGTCGGGGTTTTTTGTGAAATCCAGCCAGTCAACGTGCAATAGTTTGCACGGATTTCCGGAGGAGCAGGAGGTGACTTGAGGCGGTGGAGCACCATGATGTTCCGTTGTGAGTATTTCATTTTTATCCCGTCCCATTACCACCCTGCTCGTGGCGGCGGCTTGGTTTGCTGTCGCCGTGACCCCAAGTGATCTTGAGGCCCAAGAGGTGCCGGCGGGCGGGACGGTATTACTCGCTGAAACCAATTTGAGTGCATCGGGATTTTATGGAGGGACTGGTAATGTGGCCACTCGCTCAATTGAGGCGGTTCAGGGGCAGTCATTTTCGGAATCGGCTCGGGTAGCGACGTTGAATCCCACTGGAAATTTTTGGTCCAGTGCCCTGACCTTCAGTAACAGTTTAGGGATAAATGAGAGTGACGTGGTGTTGTTGCACTTTTTTGCCCGGATGATAGAGACCCAAGATGAGTCGGGGACGGCGACGACGACCGTCTATGTTGAAGGTCCGGATTTCGCCAAATCGGTATCGGTTCGAATCAACGTTTCTTCGGCGTGGAAGGAATATTTCGTGCCTTTTGAAGCGGCCGGCACCTATGCGCTGGGGCAATTGGGATTTAAATTCGGCTTTGGAGCCACCGGTCGGCCGCAAGTAATCGAAGTGGGGGGCGTAGCGGCCTGGACCTATGGTCAGACCAAGACGTTGGCGGAAATGCCTCGCACGAGTTTTGATTACCCGGGGCGAGCGAGCGACGCGCCGTGGCGGGCGGAAGCCGCCGCGCGGATTGATCAACACCGGAAGGGGAACTATGCGGTGCGAATGCAGGATGCCGAGGGCAACCCGATCGATGGCGCGACGGTGCGCGTGCGAATGGTGAAACATGCCTTTGAATTTGGCACCGCCATGGTGGCTTCGCGGATCATGGACAGCGCCTCGGCGGATGCGGCGACGTATCGGCAAAAAATCCTCGAGTTATTCACGAGCGGCACGTTGGAGAACGACACCAAATGGCCAGCTTGGGTCGGACAGTTTGGACCGAGTTTTAATCCGGCGCAAACGGTCGAAGCCTTGGAGTGGACCCAGCAGAATGATTTGGCGATGCGGGGCCATGTGTTGGTGTGGCCTTCGGTGAGGAATTTGCCGACTTTCATGGGAGACTTGGTCGCGGCGGGTGATCCCTCGGTTCCGAGTCGTATCCTCACCCACATTGCCGACGTCATGTCGACCACGCAGGGTTATTTTAATGACTGGGATGTGATCAACGAGCCGTTCGATAACTTCGATGTCATGGACAAGTATGGCTATGACCTCATGGCCGAGTGGTTCAAAGCGGCCCGATCGCAGGAAGCGAGCGGAGGGCGTTTCATCAATGACTATGGGATTTTATCCGGAGGGGGCTTGAACGCGGCGAAGCAGGATGCCTACGCCGCTACCATTTCGAGGATCAAGGCCGACGGTGGGCCGATTACGGGGGTGGGATTTCAGGGCCACTTCTCCGGCACGCCGACGGGCATTACCAAGGTGTGGGGAATTTTGGAGCGTTATACGACGGAGTTTCCGGAGCTCGATCTGCGGATCACCGAATTTGATATCACGGGGGACGATGAGGAGTTGAAGCGTGATTATCTCCGGGATTTTTACACGATTACCTTTAGTCATCCGAAGATGCTCGGGGTGCAGATGTGGGGATTTTGGGAAGGCGCACACTGGAAAGATGAATCCGCTCTCTACAATGCGGATTGGTCCGAACGTCCGATGGGACGGGCCTACCGGGAGTTGGTCCACGGCGAATGGCTCACCAACGATCTTGGAGTTACGGGAACTGATGGAATGATGACCGGCCGTGGATTCAGCGGTGAGTATGTGGTCGAGGATGCGGCGGGGCGCCAAATCGGTCAATTTACGCTGACCAATGATAGTGCAGCGGTGACCACCGTGGTCATGGCGGCGGCGGGGACTAACACCAGTCGTATTGTGAATATGTCGGTTCGCAGTGTTTCGGGCACGGGAGCGAGTGCGCTCAATGTGGGCATGGTTTTGGGTGGAACGGGAGAGAAGCCGCTGTTCGTCCGGGTGGTCGGGCCGACGCTTGGAGAGTTGGGCGTTCCTGGGGTGGTGGCAGATCCGGGGTTGCAACTCTTTCGTCGAGAAGGTCAGGACAATGTCAGTGTGACCGCCAACGATAATTGGGGTAGCGGAGTGTCCCTGGCTGATTTGTTCAGCCGCTTAGGGGCATTTCCACTGCGGTCGAACCTCGATGCTGCGATCTCCACCACGCTGACCACGGGAGTCTACCCGGTGGTGGTGGATACGAAGGGAAGTTCAGGTGTCGTGCTCGTCGAAGCTTACGACACCGAAGCGGTTTTCGTCGGCACGGCTCGTTTCGTGAATGTGTCGGCACGCAGTCAAGTAGGGACTGGTGGGGACGTGCTCGTGGCGGGTTTTGTGATTGGTGGAACGGGCAACAAAACCCTGCTCATTCGTGGGGTGGGTGGCACGCTAGGAGACTTCGGGGTGCCCGATGTCTTGGCCGATCCGCAACTCGTGGTGCGTCACAGCGGAAGCAATACGATCGTCGCCCAAAATGATAATTGGAACGACGATGCCGCGATCACATTGACGGCAAATACTTTGGGTGCGTTTGCCCTGGGCTCGACTAGCGACGCGGCGGTTTTGGTCATGCTCCCTCCGGGAGTTTATACGGCAACGGTGAGCGGCGTGAATGAGACTACCGGCATTGCCCTTGTCGAAGTTTACGAGGTGCCCTGAGGCGGTTGAGGGATTTTTACGGTACTTCGTAGACCTCAACCAGTGCGATTCCCGTGGTGTCGTTTACGCCGCTGACGGTGGCAGTGTAAACGCCGGGGGCCAGGGTGACGAGCAGCGCGGCGTCGGCAGTCGAACTCAGAGGGAATGCGCCCAAAGTTTGGGCGGTGGAGGCGATGCTGGCGTTGTTGTTCCAATTGTCGTTGGACGCGATTACGGTCGCTCCGCTGTCCTTGTGCACAATCAATTGTGGGTTCTGTAACACGCCGGGCACGCCAAAATCTCCCAAGGATGCGCCTACGCCGCGGATAAGCAGCGTCTTGGTTCCCGTGCCGGCGATGACGAACCCGGCGACCAGCACATCTCCGCCGGTGCCGACCTGACTGCGCGCGGAGACGTTGACCAAGCGGGCGGTGCCGGAGGTGACCGCTTCGGTGTCGTAGGCTTCAACCAAAACAACGCCGGTGCTACCCTTGGTGTCGGCGACGGCGATGTAGACGGCGGTAGTGAGTAAAGTCGAAATGGCAGCATCAAGATTGGAGCTCAGAGGAAACGCACCAAGGGTGGAGAAGAGATTGGTGAGGGTGGGGCCGCCGTCCCAATTGTCGTTGTCGATGACGGCCACGTTGCTGCCATTCTCGGATCGCAAAAGTTGTAGTTGAGGGTCGGTTACAACGCCAGGGACCCCGAATGCACCCAAAGTGGGGCCGACGACGCGAATGACCAGATTCTTGGCCCCCGCTCCTCCCACGACCATACCCACACTGAGCGCGTCTGCTCCCGTGCCGGAAACGCTACGCACCGACATGTTGACGATACGGCTGGCGTCGCCGCCACCGCCACCTGAGCCATTGCCACTGTCTGCGGTGACCGAATAAACGGATCCCCAGTCCATGGCGTAGTTATCGAAGAATGCACCGCGCACTTGCAGGCCTTTCGAGCCGGTTGATGAAGCGGTGTAGTCGAAGGTCGTGCCAGAAACATGTCCGCTCGTGCTTAAGACCACGGCGACTTGGGCGCCGTCCAGATTGATATCGTCGATGAGCCAGCCGGAATTGGTGGATGCGCTGTTAAAAAAGGTGCCCGAGGAGAACGTGAAGACGAAACGAACGTTGAGGGTCTGGCCGGCGAAAGACGTGAGGTCGATCGATCTATTCTGGAACGATGATTCGGTGGGGGCTGAGCCGTTGCTGGTTCCGGCCTGTGAGTAGACCGCCGACCAAGATGAGCCGCCGTTGGTCGATAGCTCCACCGTTGCGACTTGATCTGCGCTGGCGAATCCGATTCTAGACGCGAAAGCAAGGGAGGCGGGGCCGTTGGTCGCGATTTTATAGCGATCGGGGAGAGTGAGGGTTTCTACTCCCGGTTCGGGATGGGTGAGGTGATAAACCCCGTTGCCGCTGGCGGTTGAATTAGTGGCGCGGGCGGAGTAGGAGGCGTTCGTACCATCAACTAATCCTTGCAGGCTGCCCTCGGCGCCAAAAATTACGGACAGAGGACTGAGGGTGAGTTCGCGCCAGTAAAAGCCACTGCCAAAAGTGGGAATGGTCGCGGTGAATTCGGTCGGACCGCCGGTGCCGGCATTGGTGGGGCCCGCAACGGTACTTTCGACAAAATCAGTGCCGGGGGTGTTGGGGTCGAAAACGGTGACCGTGTAAGTGAAACTACGAGAGCTCCCGCCGAGATTGACGTTATTGATCGTGACTTCGTAGTTCGTATCGGAGGAGGGAGTGAGATGGGGGGTCAAGTCGTTGCCAGATTTGCCGTCGTAGCGCCACACGATGATGGGATCCAGGGCCGAACCTCCCGTGATGGCATTGAGATCTGCGCTGATGGGGGAGCCGTCCCGGGTCATGGTTACGGTGGATCCGGAAAAATCTGCGCCCGGGTAGGAGAACGACCAGCGGGCCCAAACCAATGGGGCCGGGATTTTGCCTTTGGGGGGCCAGGCCACAAATTCTTCCCGGCTGGCAGGTCGAGGGCTAAATACTTGGGCGTCTTGGACCCAGAGGGCGTTGGCTGCTTGGAAACTTCCTTGGGCTTCAACATCGCCGGTGCCCATTTCTTGAGTGGGTCCGTGAAAAAGCCAACGACGGTGTCCCACACTTTCGTTGCCAGCGCCGTGGTCGCGCATGTAGCCATCGATCGTATTAGGGCCGCGTGAGCCGATACCGATATTGGACTTGCCGGCGGCTTCGTGACCATCAGCGGTCACATGAACCCATCCCGCTTCGTCGGCCGGCGTATGACTTAGGCCGCCGTTCGCACTCATGATCAGGGCGGCTTGTTGGGCTTTGGCGGAGAAAGTTGAGTTGATTTTGATCACGGCGGGGACACCCGCGAGGGCCCGGTAGAAATTGATTCGATCGATCACGGCGGACTTGAACGCGTCAGTGGTGGTGCCGGCGTTGCCGGAGGCGGTGTTCCCATTCCAGCCGCTATCGACCTGATTCGAGGCGTTGTAGATTGAGCGGTAAAACTGCCGAACTTCCTCACGGGAATTGATGTCGACGATCCACGGTTCGCCGAGGGCTTGCGCTTTCGGGTCGATTTCCGAAGCGGACTGAAGGGCGGGCAGCTCATTCAGCGCGGGGGAGGTCGGTTGGGCAAAAACGACGGTGCCGAAAAGCAAAAGGAAGGCGAGGGGGAGAGTCGATCGGAGCATGTTAAAATTGATTGAGCGCGAGAGCGGGACAACCGATAGGCCAATGTCCAACGATTAACGAAATGAAAAGAGGCTAGAAATGGCGAGAAATGTTCCGTGTCGGTCGTCGGAATTTGGGCCTTGCGGGAGGCGAAAACTGAAGGTTGCGGGGAGTCGGAGCGAAACTCGTGAGGGGCGGATGGTTTTGCCTTTGCGCTGGGCGTCGAATTTTGCGCCGATGAACTCCGATGCGCATTACCGGACTCGCTATTGTTCCCCCCCCCACGGCGGCTGATCTGCCCCAAGTCACCCCCGAACTCCTTGCCTCGGTTCTCGCCCGCTATTCACGGAGCAATGAGGGAATTAGTGCGATCCTGGATAAGGTTGATTTGGCAAATCCGGATGCCTCGATCGACCGAATTCTGAAATTCGTCGATTATGGTCATGCTTCGATTGGTGGACTCACGGGTGGGCTGGCGGTTGCGCTCGATGATGTGTCGATGTGGCTGGCGCTCAAAGTCTTTGAAATTGCGCAAATGGCGGATGGGCAGGAGTCGAGCACCCGCTACATTACGATGGATGCCACCAATTTGCCATCACCTGAGGAAATTGGCATTCCGGTCGATTTGGCCGGTCGTTGGACGGAGATCATGGCGCAATCGTTTGCCGCCTATCAGAGTGAATTTTCCCGCTTAGATGCCCTGGCGCAGGCTGAACCGGAGCGAGTGAGATTGCCGGAGGGGGCAAATCCGGCGTTGGAGAAACGCTTGCGCAAGAACTTCGCGCTCGATCGGGCGCGCTATTTCATTCCGATGGCCACGCGCACGAATTTGGCGCTGGTGCAAAGTTCACGGATGTGGGCAACGACCGTGAAGCATCTGGATTCTTTGCCTCACCCCGAGGCCCGGGCGGCGGCTAAGATGATACGCGATGAACTCATTAAGCAGTCACCTCGTTTGATGCGGCATAGTGTCGGGGAAAAATCTTATCAGGCTCAAGCGGCGCAAGAACTGAAAACGAGTCTCGCGCTCGGGTTGGATCGTTTATCGATTGAGCCCCTCGCTGACGAGGTTTGGGTGAATGTGAATCGGGCAACTCCACCCTGGTTACCGGCGTCACAATCAGTGGCAGAGGCGCTTAAACACCGTTCGAATCGCTATGGATATCAAGGGACGGCAACGCGTCGAATGTCGGTCGCGTTCGCTTGGAACAATATGGCTTTGGCGGAATTACGGGATCTGAACCGACATCGGACGGGGCATCGATGGACTCCCTGTATCCAGGTGGGGTTTTATCTCCCGCCGGAGATCGATCGTGAGCAGCACCGGGCTTTGCTGGAGGCACAAGCGCAGTTGACAAAAGAGCTGATGGCGCGCGGTTCAGCAAGCTACGTCTACTCGTTGTTGCTGGGGGCGCAGACTCCGTTTGAGCACAGCACGCATGCGGACAAATTCATTTATGAGGTAGAACTTCGCACTGGGATGGGCGCGCATTTTCGTTATGCGGAGCACTGCAGTGCGGTGTTGGAGAAATTCTTGGATCAGGTGCCGGAAGCACGTGATTGGGTGGAAGAAGGCACGGCAGAACCAGAATAATTCGACCGCTGGCGCCGGGCGAGGCCGGTAAATTTGGCTTGCTGTAAATCCTTGAGGATCAAGCTTTGAGACGAGTAATGAGAAGCCTGCTGCAACACCGGACCATGCTTTTAGCCATTATGAGCCTCGGGGCTCTAGGTGCTTTGGCGGAAAGCAACGAAAAGCAGGTTTCGATCAATGACCGATTTTCGACCTCGGCTGAAATCCAACCGCGATTAAAATCTCCGGCGTCTTCTCACCATGCGGCGAGTCTACTCAAGCCGAAGAACAATAAGGTCGTGCGTAAACCGGTGGAGGTGAAGCGAACCAAACGGAGTCTGGCGCAATGGTTGCGAGGTGAATCGATCGCCAAACCTGAGCAAAAACGAGTTCGCAGCCTGCACTCAGGCGTTGTTTTACGACCTGCTAACAAACCTACTGCCTCAAAATTTTCGACGCAACGCGTTTGGAAGTCTGGTCGTCCATGATGCCGTTTCGTCTCCTGCAGTTCAATATGCAGTTCGCCCAAGGTTGGAATGATGCCAACCCCGATCAGGCTCCGTTTGATTTAGATGCAACGATTGCCGAGATTAAGCGCCACGACGCAGATGTCGTGTATTTGCAAGAAGTGGAACAAACGCTTCCCGGAGGTAAGCAGGCTCAGCCGCCGCCAAACTATGAGCGGTTGAAGGCAGCCTTGGTCGGATACGATTCCGTTTTTACTTATCCTAGAGAGGATTCACGGGAGCTCCCGTTTGGCATCGGATTGGCAATATTTTCGAAAACTCCTCTGCGGGATTCGATGAAACATGATCTGCCCTCGCCGGAGGTTGAATTTGATTTTTACGGCGAGATCAAGACGCCGACGGATCGGGTGTTGATCCAAGCCAAAACGGATATCGATGGAAACGAGATCACGTTACTCAATACGCATTTGCTCGCGTTATTCATGCTCAAATCGAGCAGCGAAATCCATGGCGAACAACGTCGTCAGATTGGTGAGATTCTACGGGGAGCCCGTGCCGCAACTTTGCTGGCGGGAGATTTTAACGTGAGTCAGCCGGACTCATTAATTGCGGAGTATCGACAATTTGGATTCGAAACGGTGCAGTCGAGCGAGATTACGTGGCGGCGAATGCCCTTCGTGCTCGATCATATTTTCCACAACGAGAAGTTGCGCTGTGTGAGGCACCAAGTCGTGCCGACGCCGACATCGGATCACCATCTTTTGATCGGTGATTTCGAGTTCGTGGACAAGTCGTAATCGGTCTTATCAGGTCCACCGTTTTAGCCTAAGGTGCCCGCTCGGGAGCGGGCATTTTATAGGTTCGAGCCGAGGCCCGGCAAGGTAATCGACTTTCCCTTTTCCAGTCTCAGAAAAGGGGATAGCCCTAGTGCATCTAGGGAAGATATGAGCAAAATCGAATTACTTAAAGGCACGCTGGATCTACTGGTCCTACGCGTGCTGCAATCGGGGCCGATGCATGGTTTCGGTATCGCGCAAAAAATCCATTTCCTGTCTGCCGAGGCGTTACGCATCGAAGAAGGGTCACTTTACCCGGCGGTTTACCGGATGGAGCGAAAAGGGTGGATCGAAGCGGAGTGGGGCGTTTCCGAAAACAACCGACGCGCGAAATTCTATCATCTCACGAAAATGGGCTGCCAACAACTCGTTGCCGAACAGGCAACTTGGAAACGACTGACCGACGCAGTCGGCCAAGTGTTGGCCAAAGCGGACTGATCCCCTCTCACCCTCGACCGGAAATTACCGTAATGAATCTCTTCAGAGTCCTGTCCCACGCGATCAAGTCCGTCTTCCGCCGCGACCAAGTTGATGCCGACATGATCGAAGAAATGCGCTGCCATCGTGAAGCTCAGATCGAATCTAATCTCGCAGCGGGGCTGACGCCAACCGAGGCGACTCGGGTGGCCAACCGCCAATTCGGGCGCATCGATGCGATTGCCGAGGAGGGACGGGAAGCCCGAGGATTTACTTGGCTGATTCACTTGCGGCAGGATCTTCGCTATGGCCTGAAGATGCTGTTCAAGCACAAGGGATTCTCCTTTGTCGCGGTCATGACGCTGGGGCTGGGACTGAGTGTCAACATCACGTCAGGATGTCTGAGTCTGGTCGATATCTTATTCTTCCAGCCCTTGGCAGTGAAGGACCCGCACCGTTTGCTGGTCACGCCCCGGGACGATCCGAAGAATCAGCTGTCCTCGTCGGATTCGATCCGCTCGACCTGCCGGTCTTCGGTGGCGTCACCGTCGGTCTGACCGTGATTTCTCTGTTGGCGTGCTATATTCCCGTCCGTCGGGCGATGGCGGTCGACCCCGCGGTGACGCTAAAATACGAGTCGCGGTCAGCTGGCGCGGACGCGATTTTTCGCCTCTTCCCGTTCCTCTTCGAGGCGAACGCGTTCGCTGGCGATCTGGGGGCGAAGCTGCTCGATTTCGGCGAGATTTCTTTCGGCCATGGCGGCAGCCAATTTCTGTTTTAGGAAGATTGCTCGTTCGGCGATCTTGCCCTTAAAAAGCGTGTCGATCTCGGCCAATTTGGCCTTTTGCTTAGCGCTCAAAGGCTTAGCGGAATTGGGGGCGGACGCGTCGAGGCGTTCCATGGCGAGTTCGTAAGCGCTTTTCATAACACAGGTATCAGATGAATCGGGTGCCGATGACAAGCACCACTAGCGAAACAAAGGGAGGACCCCACCATCGGCCTACTGGGGTTTCCCAAGCATAGGCATAGCCAATCACCATGGAGGAGAGGACGAGGAGCATTCCTGTGGCCCCCCAGTTGGGCCAACGGAATTCGGCGGGATGCGAGAGCATCGACCATTCTACCGCGACGCTCAGGCACGCTTGAATCCCTAGCAGAACCACCGCCGCGGCGTGGTTGAAAAATAAGGCAAGAGGGAGGAGCCCCAGCCAGCCGCAAATGAGGGCGATGAAACCGCCCACAATGGCCAAACCCGCGGCAGGAATGAGGAGGAGGTTTGCGAGGAAAGCGATGGGCGTGAACCAACCGAAGAATGCGATGCCGCTGATCAGTCCGACGGTGGTGGCGGACCAAGCTAACGCGGTAAAACTGAGGGTCTGTTCCCAGCTGTCGCGCCAGATGCGTTGCCATTTGGTGAGAGAACCCTCGGGTAAATCCCGGTAAAGACGGAGCGTTTGTCCCAGATATTCTCCGAGAGGGAGTCCGTAGAGGAGGAGGGCGAAAACAATTCCGTAGCTCATTTGGAACCCGGCGGAGAACAGTTGCACGGGGTCGATCAGCAGCACCAGCAGGGCCGACCCGGCGATGGCCGCGACGGGGTTGCGCGGGGCTCGGATCAAACTGGCGGCGTGCACACAGGTGACCATCAGCCAGGCACGAACGGAGGAAGGGGTGCGCCCAATCATGTCGACGTAGAAAGCGAGGAGCGCGGTGCTGGCGAGGAACGTGGTGAGGCGGCCGAGACGAATTGAGCGGAGAGCGCCGAAGAGAGCTCCGGCAATGATGCCGATATGAAGCCCGCTGATGGCGAACAGGTGCATCGTGCCAGTGCGCACGAAGAGTGACTTGTCGGCCTCGTCGAGGTGTTGGCGCTCTCCGAGCAACATCGCACGTAAGGCTCCGGCGAGGTTCGGGTGGGTTTCCAAGCCAATCGACAGGGCTTTGCTCCCGCGGTTTTTTATTTGCTCCCTTCGTTGGGCGAAGAACGTGGACGGTTCGACGAGGGCAAGCACCCGTCCGCGAGTGAGACTGAAATTGAGACCGGAATCGGTGAGGTAAGCGTCGAAATCATCCGCGGAGCGGGTGGAACGAGGCAGCGGAGCGAGATGGCCAATGACTTCGATTGTGCTCGAACGCATGAGATTAACCGTCAAATCGGATCCACGAACCCGAAGATAAAGACGTTGCCCATTGAGATCGACGAGATGCGGAGGCGCGGCCAATACTTGGCCCAAATAACTGCGGGAATTGTACTGACTGGGGCTGACGAAGACGCGATCGATGCGAACAGTGAGAGTCGCTTCGCGCGCGGGCAGGGCGGTCCAGTCTGGCAGACGATCCCGGCGGAGCTCGTAGTAAAGGGCACCGGTCGCGATGGTGCCAGTGATGAAAGCGAGCGCCCACGCCGGATTGTCCTGACGGGAAAGAATCCCGGCGGAGCAACCGCTGACCAAACCGACGATGGAAACGATGACGAGAGGGACTGCACTCGCGCTGGAGTGTCCGAGGGCGAGTCCGGTGGCGAAAGGGAGGGTGAGCCAAAGGAGGGGGGCTCGATGCCCGAGTGATGACCGGGCTGCGATCATCGCGGCGAGATATTCTTCGAAAGCGTTGCTTTCTTTTTGGGGCGGAGTGGTTTCATCTGGGGAGAGCGACGAAGCATGGGAACCTCAAACGAAAACGACCTGTTTGGCGAGACTGCGGGCACCCGCGCGGATGCGGGG